>CEPX01020334.1_pt1 | contig 21909 bp, 19 predicted proteins | sample 361361 | NCBI WGS metagenome assembly CEPX01 (sample SAMEA2619974, study PRJEB7988) | marine metagenome | biome: marine biome (ENVO:00000447); feature: mesopelagic zone (ENVO:00000213) & marine oxygen minimum zone (ENVO:01000065); material: "saline water (ENVO:00002010), including plankton...
CCTGTTAGAGTATCTTGATGAAGGAAACCAATCTGATGATAAATTTGATAAATACTCAGAAGAGCAAGGATTTGAACTCGAGCAATTTATACCATTCATTAACAGGAAAAATATAGTGCTTCTGATAATATTTGTCATAATATCCATTGTTTTGTCATTTTACCTATCAATAGCATCCTATGCAATAGTCACTTTAAATATTAAGAATCAAAAATTAAATCTCTCAAATACCGTCAAATTAACAAATAGGTTCATATTAAAATTCCTGGCCCTAAAGATAATCTTGTTTTTATTGATAATGATCCCCCTAATACTGGGGATAGGTATTCTAATTTTACTTTATATACTAAACATATGGTTGGGCGTGCTAATCACAATATTGTTTGTATTCGGGTATCTTGCTTATCTTATTTACATCCTGATCAAATTTTATTTTGCCGTTCCAATCATGTTTATAGAAGAACAATCGGTTTTAAAATCCTTCAGGTATAGCTATCAGATAACAAAGAACAATCTACTGCATGTGCTACTGCTTTTTGGGGTTATGTTTGGTTTGGGTTGGGCTGTGAGCGGCTTAGTCAGCACGCCTAAATTTAACATCCTTTCCCTCTTATTCACAAGCAATAATGCTTTCTTATTTTTAATCATCCTTGTTATAGGGTTCCTGTTATTAATCCTGGAATCTTTTGTACTTACTTTTATAAATGTGTTTTATTTATATTCCTATATTGATTTTAAAGATGGAATCAAAAAGAAACAATATATAGTTGATAATTCAATAAGGAAAGCTAGATCAAAGCAGTAAGGTGAATCTATGTATAACATGAAAAATCCAAGGTATGGTGGTTTCTGGATCAGATTTCTTGCTGCAGTTTTGGACCTTATAATAATCGGAATACCTCTTGGTGCTATAAACCTGTTGCTATTCTATTTCCTGTACTATAATTCGATAACTTATCTGACTCAACTGGGTTACGCGGCTTTAGTTATCTATTTAAATGGCGTCAAAGGCGGGACTCCTGGAAAATTAATACTTGGGCTGAGAATTGTCAATCAAAAGGGAAAATATATAGGGATTCCAATTGCAATTTTAAGATTTATATCAACATATTTATCCGCCTTGATACTCGGAATTGGGTATTTTATGATAGGGTGGGACAGCAAGAAACAGGGATTGCATGACAAAATAGCCAAGACTTTTGTTATTAAGGTTTGATATAAGTTTTAGTTTTCCTCATAAACTCTTCTTAAAGGAATTTTCCTTTTTCTGGCAATTTTTACTAAATCTTCATATTCAGGTGAAATATTTTTGACTTTGTTTCTGAATTTAGAAACTTTATACCTTACTTTTCCATGCAATGTGCTTATTTCCTTGATTTCCCTTTCTAATGTTTTTCTTGTTGCTGGGAAAATCCTTACTCCTAAAGTTGTCGTCTCTTCAAAAAGAATTTTTGAAAGCTTATCAGTGTCATCAACTTTAGATAGAACTGTGATTTTAATAGCTGCCCTGTTTTTTTTCATTACAATGCTTGTTAAATAAGCGTCTAAGGCGCCATTTTGCATTAATTTTTCAATTACGTAAGGGAAAATCTCAGGATTCATGTTATCAATGTTTGTTTCGATGACATTTATTGTTGCGTCATCGGCTTCAATTTCTTCTCCCAAGAAAACTCTCAACACATTTGGCTGTTCCAGATCTTTAGTTCCTGAACCATAACCTGTCTTTTCCAAGTCCATTGGAGGGATTTCTCCAAATTTTTCAGCCAGAGTAGAAATAATCGCAGCTCCGGTTGGTGTTACTAGCTCGAATTCTGTTTTATTATTGTAGATTGGAATATTTTTTAGCATCTCTGCAGTTGCAGGGGCTGGAACTGGCCATTTTCCATGCGAGAATTTAACAAAACCTGAGCCTACATTAAGTTTTGAGGCATAAATTTTTTCAATTCCAAGTTTTTTAAATCCAATAACAGCACCAGCAATATCAATTATTGTGTCTAAAGCGCCAATTTCATGAAAATGTATGTCTTGGATTGATTTGTTATGAACTTTTGCTTCTGCAGTTGCTATTTTTTGGAATATTTTTTTTATTTTATATCCGATGTCCATATCCAGCCTTGAATGATTGATTATTCTAACAATTTCATTTAGATTTTTATGATTATGTTTTTTATTTTTGCCCTGTTTTTCAACTAAATCAAACTTTGTTGCAGTAATTCCGTTTTTAACAACCTTTTTTGCTGCAATTTTATAGTCCTTTAATTTTAATTTTTGCAATTCCTTCTCTAAAAACTTAATATCAAGACCTAAGTCCAGCAATGCACCTAGGATCATGTCTCCGCTTATGCCTGAAAAACAGTCAAAGTATATTGTTTTCATTTTTATTTATTAATCATGCTTGCGAAATAACCTGCTCCGAAGCCGTTGTCGATGTTGACTACAACAACGCCCGGTGAGCATGAGTTCAACATAGTCAATAATGGTGCAATTCCCTTGAATGATGCTCCATAACCAACTGATGTAGGCACTGCAATTATCGGCTTGCCAAAAATGCCGGAAACAACGCTAGGTAAAACGCCGTCCATGCCCGCGACAACAACCAATACGCTTGAATCTTCAAGTTTTTCTTTATTGTTCAATAACCTATGGAGCCCTGCAACGCCTACATCATACAGCCTTTCAACTTTGTTGCCCATAACTTCTGCAACAATTGCCGCTTCTTCAGCAACATTAATATCAGATGTACCAGCGCTCAGAATTGTGATTTTGTTATTATTCAATCTCTTATTTTTATTATTTTGGATTATTATTGTTTTTGATGATTCATTATATTTAGCATTTTTATTTTGCTTTTTGACTTCATTGTACATCTCTTTTGTTGCTCTTGTTGCTAAAATATTCATATTGCTCCTATTTAATTTCTTAATAATATTTGCAACCTGCCTGATTGTCTTATTTTGGCAATAAACTACCTCCGGAAATCCTTTTCTTAATGCTCTATGATGGTCTATTTTAGCAAATCCCAGGTCTTCAAACGGCATGAATTTTAATTTTTTTACTGCATCATCTACTTTAATCCTGTCTTTCTTCAATCCGTGCATCAATTTCCTAATTTTCTGCTCGTACATTTATCATCAAGTTTAAGGAGCCGCTTTTAAAATTTGAAATTCTTATCTCATCAAAACCGATTTCATTGAATTTTGATTCAATTTTATTAAAATTATCGTTTATGATCGATTTGTCATTTTCATTTACTTCAACTCTTGCTGCTTTTCCGAAATGCCTTACCCTTAATTCCCTGATTCCAAAATCTTTAAGGAAGTTTTCAGCTTTTTCAATCATTGAAAGTTTCTTCAAGGTGATCTGCTGCCCGTAAGGCACTCTTGAAGACAAGCAAGGGGCGCTTGGTTTGTTCCAAATACTCAAACGCAGAAATCTAGCAAGTTCCCTAACTTCTTTTTTGGTGAATTCTGCGTCTTTTAGAGGACTTATTACTCTAAATTCTTCAGCTGCCTTCATTCCAGGCCTGTAGTCTTTGATATCGTCGAAGTTTGTGCCATTCAATACATTTTTTATGTTTAATTTTAAAGAAATATCCCTTAATCTTGAATATAATTCTGATTTACAATAATAACATCTATTATTTGGATTTTCAAGATAATTCTTATTTGTTGTTTCTAATGTATTGATTATAATGTGCTTAGCACCTACCTGTTTCGCTATTTTTTTTGTCTCTTCAAGCTCTCTTCTTGGTATTGAAGGGGTGTCAGCAGTGACAGCTACAGCGTTTTCATTCAAAATATCACAAGCAACCTTTAAAACTAAAGAACTGTCAACTCCTCCTGAAAAAGCAACTATTGCAGAGTCTAATCTCTTGATTATTTTTTTCAAGTTTTGGTATTTTTTATTTAATTCCTTGTTCATAGCAATTGAATCCCTATATTGTAAATAAATAAAGCGCCTATCAACAGGCTAAATGTAGCTGCAGCTAATTTTATTAATCTATCGAAGTTATTTAACTTATTTTCTAATAATATTATTGGCAAGGAAATTGATGCTGTTATCAAGGTCATTCCAAGCATTGAGCCAACTCCAAAAATAATAATATAAAACAAGCCCATCAAAGTTGAATTTACTGTTGTCAAAACAAGCAATGCAAGTGCAGCACTTCCTGCCAATCCATGAACAGAGCCGATCAACAATGATTTACTTGCCTGCAAATGCTCATGCGAATGATTTTTGTTAAATTTATGCGAGTGAAAATGATGGTGTTCTTTATTTCCATGGCTATGTTTATGGATGTGAATTTTATTTTTATTTAAAGTGAAAATAATGTTAAAACCAAGAATAACCAGCATTATCCCCGCTAATAATTCAAATGATAAAGCAATTTTCTCCGGTATTGTAATTTTAAACAACAAAATAAGTGATCCAATAATAAATAATGAAATTGTGTGGCCAAAACCCCACAGAATTCCCAATAACGTTGATTTTTTCAATGATTTTGTTTTGGCAATCAATGTTGACATTGCTGCAATATGATCTGAGTCAAAAGCGTGCCTTACACCTAACAGAAAACCGAATACAAGGAAAGTAATTATAGCCACACCCATTTTATTTTGTGTTGCATAAGAATGTATTTAAATATTGCGTAAAATGAAATGATTTTTTTACAAACCAATAAATTAATAAACCATTTTTAGTTCTGGATTGCTATGGGAGAATACAAGACTTTGAACGGGAAAATACTCATAGGATTGACAGAAAAGGTAAACATAGAGCATGACAATGGCAAAAAAAATGTCATTGCAAAGATAGATACAGGGGCTACAAAGAGTTCTATCGATACTAATCTGGCAGCAGAATTAAGGCTGGGCCCTGTGATAAAATCAAAACTTGTAAAATCAGCGCATGGCTCAAAATTAAGGCCCATAATTGAAGCGACAATTGAATTGGCTGGAAAGAACATAAAATCAGAATTTACATTAGCTGACCGGGATCATATGAAATACAGAATTTTAATCGGACAAAATATCTTAAGAAATGGTTTCTTGATTGATCCTGGAAAATGAACACAATAATTCGAGTTGACACGATCTGCGCCATCGGAGATGGTGCATTTTTTGATGAAACTTTTTTTCTAAAAAAGTTTCCCGGTGTCAACGGACGGAATCGTTGAATGAAAGCAGCAGTAATGTCTTTGGGAAGCAGAAGCTCATTGATGGTGAGCGATGCAATGAAAAATTATTTTGACTCTGTAGATAATATTGACTTAAGGGATGTTGAGGTTAATCTAGGAGTCGGAAAATTAGCCGTCCTTTATGAGGGAAAGCCATTGCCTCAATACAGCTGCATCTATGCAAGAGGGTCATTCAGGTATGCTCCATTATTAAGATCTGTGACAAGAACTTTGTTTAGGTCTTCCTATATGCCAATTAAACCTGAAACTTTTACTTTAGGCCATGATAAATTACTTACTCATCTGGCACTGCAGCATTTTAATATCCCAATGCCAACAACTTATCTTGCTTCTTCAACAAGAGCTGCAAAGAAAGTATTGAATGAGGTTAAATATCCTATTGTGCTGAAATTTCCGCACGGAACCCAGGGAAAGGGAGTCATGTTTGCAGAGAGTTATGCAGCTGCATCTTCAATGCTGGATGCCCTGATAGCCCTTAAACAGCCATTTTTGATTCAGGAATACATAGAAACAGGCGGGGTTGATGTAAGGGCTTTTGTTGTTGGCGACAGGGTTGTTGCTTCAATGAAAAGAAAGGCTGTCAGAGGCGAAATGAGGGCAAATATTCATGCAGGCGGAACAGGAGAAGCTTGTGTGCTTGATCAAAGAACAAAAAGAATTGCAATTGATACAGCAGCATCAATTGGAGCTGATGTCTGTGCAGTTGATATGCTAGAAAGCCCTAAAGGGCCTTTGGTCATTGAAGCGAATTTATCGCCAGGCCTGAAAGGGATCACAAAAGCAACAAGCATAAACATCCCGGACAAGGTAGCAAAATATCTTTTTGAAAAATCAGAGATATTTTCTGCAAGAGACAGGGACGAAGCAACTTTGAAGATTTATGAAGACTTGGGTTTGAGTGGGGAGATAGCCCAGCAAATAATAAGCAACCTTGATTTCCGTGGAAATCGTATTTTGTTGCCAAAGTTTGTGACTGACATCTCCAAATTCACCGAAAAGGAAGAGCTTGTCCTGAAAGTTGAGAAAGGGAAGCTGGTTATTGAGAGGATTTAAAACAAAAATTCTGGCCTTGTTATAATGGTTTGCTCTCTTTTTGGGCCGACTGAGATGATTGATATTGGCACGCCGAGTAATTGCTCGATTCTTCTCAAATATTTCTTTGCGTTAAGCGGCAGCTTGTCATAAGACCTTACTTTGGTCAAGTCATCCCACCAACCATCCAATTCTTCATAAACAGGATGGCAGTTCTGAAGAACTTTCATGTTCGTGGTGAAGTTTTTCAGTGTCTTGCCCTTGTATTTGTAGCCTACGCATATCTGCAATTTCTTGATTGTTGTCAAGACATCAAGTTTTGTGATTGCAATTGAATCAATGCCGTTGATCATTACAGCGTATTTTCCGATCAAGGCGTCAAACCAGCCGATTCTTCTTTGCCTGCCTGTTGTTGCGCCGAATTCTTTTCCTAATTTTTGAATTTTAGTTCCTACACCACTTGTGATTTCTGTCGGGAAAGGGCCATGGCCGACTCTTGTTTTGTAGGCCTTGCAAACACCCAAGACGCTTTGCACTTTTTTTGGAGCAATACCAAGTCCTGTGCATACTCCTCCAACTGTTGAATTTGATGATGAAACAAATGGATAAGTTCCATGATCTATGTCTAATAAAGTTCCCTGGGCTCCTTCAAAAATAACCTTTTGGTTGTGGTTTACTGCATAGTTCATTATTGCTGAAGTATCATTGACATACGGCTTTATTGCTTCAGCGTAATCCTTGTAAACATCATAAAATTCCTCATTGCCAAATCTTTTCTTGAAAATAGTTTCATCAACAAATTCGTAAACTTTCAATCCAAATCTTGCTGCCTTGTCAGTGTAAGCCGGTCCTATGCCCCTGGCTGTTGTCCCTATCTTCCCTCCGGCCTTCTTGTCCTCTTCGATATGATGGGGAAGAATAACATGGGCATTCTGGCTGACAATGAGATTTTCATGATTAATCTTGATGTGGTGTTTTTTTAAATTTTTAATTTCATTAATAAATACCCTTGGATCAACAACTAAACCATTTCCAATTAAGTTTAGGGTATTTTTATGATAAATACCTGAAGGAATTAGATGTTGCACTATTTTGTCACCGCCAACTTCTATTGTGTGGCCTGCGTTGTTGCCGCCGTTAAATCTTGCAACGACATCTGCCTTTTCAGCCAAGAAATCGATTATTTTGCCCTTGCCTTCATCTCCCCATTCCATGCCGATGACTGCAATGTTTGAAGGTTTAGAGTACTTTGCCATAGGTGAAAGTAAAAGTGGTTTTTATTTAAACATTTTGGTAGACTTAAACATTAATTTACTATATTGAAAATAAGTATATTGTTTAGACTTTAGGTAGTAAAATTTATATAATCCATAATCTCTCCTATGATATGGCGCAGACAAAATGTCAAAAACCAAACGTGGTTTTTGATCACAGTCGAAATTCCAGAAATATATTGTGGCTGAGTTTACGAAGCCACTATCTAAGGAGGTGGAATTTCGATGTATAAGATTGCAACAATAGGATCTCATTCTGCACTGCAAATATTCAAAGGAGCGCATGACGAAGGCTTCAAGACTATAGCTATTTGCAAGAAAGGCTCTGAAAAGCCTTACAAGATGTTTAATTCTGCTGATGAAATTATTTCTCTCAAATCTTACAAAGATTTTCCAAAAATTCAAGATAAGCTTATCAAAGAGAATGCAATTGTAATTCCGCACGGTTCTTTTGTGACTTACATGGGCTATGAAGAAGTTGAAAAGCTAAAAGTTGACTATTACGGAAATAAAAAAATCCTGAAATGGGAGTCTGACAGGTATCTGGAAAGGCAATGGCTTAGAAATGCCGGCTTAAAAGTTCCAACACTGTTTAAGCAGCCAAAAGACATCGATAAGCCAGTGATTGTCAAGTTTATGGGTGCAGAAGGTGGAAAAGGTTATTTCCTTGCAAAAGATGAAAAAGATTTCAATAAAAAAATAAAGCCATATAAATTAAGAAAATACATCCTGCAGGAATATATTATAGGTGTTCCGTTATTTATACATTATTTTTACTCTTCGTTAACCAATGAAATTGAAATAATGGGCTGCGATATCAGGTATGAGAGCAATGTAGACTCTCTCGGCAGGATATCTGCAAGAGACCAGTTAGTTTTCCCAAAAATTGATCCAAGCTATGTGATTGTCGGCAACATCCCTGTTGTTGTCCGTGAATCATTTTTGCCAAGATTGATCGACATGGGAGAAAAAGTCGTTAAGGCGTCTCAGAAATTAGCACCACCTGGCTTGTTTGGGCCATTCTGCCTTGAAACAGTACTTACACCGGAAGAAGAAATTTTTGTTTTTGAAATTTCAGCGAGAATTGTTGCAGGAACTAACCCTTATGTCGAAGGTTCACCATATACTGCTTTAAAATACAACAAGCCAATGTCAACCGGAAGGAGAATTGCCATAGAGCTTAAGAATGCGATTAAAGGAAAGAAATTAGGTAAGGTGCTGGGTTAAAATGATTTCCCAAAAACAAATTTCAAAAATACTGGAAGGTTATGACAAGAATGACATAACTATTGGTGTGCTTGGTGGTCATTCTGGGTTGGATGTCTGCAGAGGTGCTCATAGTCATGGTTTCAAGACTTTGGCTGTCTGCCAAAAAGGCAGGGAAAAGACATACACAAAATATTACAAAAGAAGAGAAGGAATTGGTTTTGTCGATGATGTAATTGTTGTGAATAAATTCGCAGATATCACCAAAAAAAATGTCCAGGAAGAATTAAGAAAAAGAAACACTATTTTTGTTCACAACAGGTATTTCTGGGTTTACTGCAACTTCAAAGATATTGAAAACAAATTTTTAGTTCCGATTTATGGAAGCAGAGACATGGTAAAGCTGGAAGAAAGAGATGTTCCTAAAAACCAATATTTTTTGCTTGAAAAAGCAGGAATAAGAACACCAAAATTATTCAATGACCCTAAAAAAATTGATAGGCTAGTCATTGTAAAGGTCGCAGAAGCTAAAAGAGGCTATGAAAGGGCTTTCTTTTTGTGCTCCAGCTTTAAGGATTACAAGGAAAAATCAAATGAACTGCTAAGTAAAAAAATAATTAACGCCAAAGACCTGAAAAAAGCAGTAATTGAAGAATATGCAATTGGCGCTCATGTCAATTTTAACTTCTTTTACAGCCCTTTGGATGATCAGCTTGAATTGATGGGCACTGATGCAAGAAGACAGACAAATCTAGATGGTGTTTTGAGATTGCCTGCAACAGAGCAACTGGAAGTTTTAAAGCATATGAAGCCAAAATACATTGAAACCGGTCATTTTACTGTAACAATCAAAGAATCATTGCTGGAGAAAGTATTTGAGCTTGGGGAAAGATTTGTTGAAGCAACAAAGAAACATGCTACTGGAATAATTGGGCCTTTTGCATTGCAAGGAGCTGTTGTTGCTGAAGAAGGCAAGGAAGACATTGTTATCTTTGATGTAAGCATGAGAATTCCAGGAAGCCCTGGAACTTTGTTTACTCCTTACTCGGGCTATCTTTATGGTTATTCCTTAAGTTACGGGGAAAGAATAGGACTTGAAGTAAAGAAAGCAATTGAAATGGGTAAATTGGATATAATATGCACTTAATAAGTTTTTATTTTTTAAAATAGTTTTCCTTGTTATTAAGAGATTAGTACAATACATAAGAAATGAGTTCACAAATAATTCATTAAGTGGGAATTAACCAATCGTTAATGTATATGCGACTAATTTTCAATGACAAAAAATTCAATAAAATAAAAAATAATAGAAATCAATCAAAAAAATTTTAAAAATAATCAAATAATTAAAATGAAAAAAATAATGATCCCATTGATAATATTAATTCTTTTAACTAGCTTAGTTTTTGCTGCTGATTTGGGAGATTGGCCTGATATGTTCATTGATGGCGGCAAGTTTGATGCTTTAATAGTGGTAGGAAACAAAGCAAGCTCTTCAGATGTTCTGCTGCAGATTGAATTGCTCAGCTTTTATGGTGGTTTAGTCACTGAACCTATCATAGGGGCTGCCAGCTTGGCCAGTGATATAACAGATTTAAAACAAAATTTAATTTTGATCGGCAGTCCTTGCGCAAATGATATCATTGCAGATGTATTGGATGTTGATGAAGCTAATTGCCATAAATTTATAGAAGACGGGACGGCAATAATCAAGGTGATTGATGAAGGAAGCTATGTTCATTTACTGGTTTCTGGCAATTCTGATGATGGAACCAAAGAAGCTGTTGAAGTTTTAAAGAATCATAAAAAACACGATCTGAAAGGAAATGAATTTATTTTAGGTGTTGAAGAAAGTGAAATAATAAAAAAAGAAGAGGGCAAGGTTGTGGTTGTTGAGGAAGAAGCTGAAGAAGAAATTCTAGAAGTTGATCCTTTAGAAGAATTAAAAAAGAAAATAGAGGAAAACAAAGCAAAAGAAGAGGTTGTAGAAGAACCAGAGCCTATTCAAGAAGAAATTAAAGAAGAAATAATTATAGAAGAAGAACCAAAACCTGTTATTGTAGAAGAAAAGCAAGAAAGTTTTTTTACTAGGTTTATTAATTGGTTTAAATCATTGTTTTAAAATGATTTTAGTACTGAATTTCGGGGCGCAATACGGGCATCTCATAGCAAGAAGAGTGCGTGATTTTGGCGTCTATTCTGAAGTTGTGCCTTGCGATGTTTCCATACAAAAAATAAAGAGATTAAATCCAGCAGGAATTATATTATCAGGAGGGCCTACAAGTGTTTATGAACCTAATCATCCTACTATGGACAGGAAAATTCTTGATTTAGAAATTCCAATTTTAGGCATTTGCTATGGACAACAATTGATTGGAAAATTTGTAGGGGCAAATGTTTTGGGTGGAAAGTTAAAAGAGTATGGAAAGAGAATATTAAATGTTAAGAAACAAGGAAAATTATTGAAAGGATTGTTCAAAAGAGAGCAGATATGGATGAGCCATGGTGATTTAGTGGAAAACCTTCCAAAAGATTTTGATATTTTAGCTTCAACTGATTCTTGCAGGGTTGCGTCATTTGAAAATAATAATAAAAAACTTTACGGAATACAATTTCATGCAGAAGTTGTTCATACACTAAAAGGCAATCAAATCCTGAAAAATTTTGTTTTTGGAATCTGCAAGGCAAAGAAAGACTGGCACATCAAGGACATTTCAAAAAAACTGATACAGGAACTAAAAAAAGAGGTAGGAAAAAACTCAGTCATAATGGGTGTTTCCGGCGGTGTTGACAGTACTGTTGCCGCTGCTTTACTGCATAAAGCGATCGGTGAAAGGATATATTGCGTGTTCATAGACCATGGGCTGATAAGGAAGGGTGAAGCTGAAGAAGTAAGGGCTTTCTTTGAAAAAAAATCTAAATTTAAGCATTTCCATTTTGTCGATGCTTCAAAGATATTCCTTAAGAGACTAAAGGGTGTTACAGATCCTGAGCAAAAAAGGAAGATAATAGGCCATACTTTCATCGATGTATTTGAGGATAAAGTTGCTGAATTAGAAAAAAAACATCCGGCAATTAAATTTCTTGGCCAAGGAACTATTTATCCCGACAGAATTGAGAGCGCGCAACCGTCAAAACACGCTTCTAAAATCAAAAGCCATCACAATCTTACTTTACCCGAGAAAATGAAGCTTAAAGTTGTTGAGCCACTAAAGGAATTCTATAAAGACGAAGTAAGAAAGCTAGGCAAAGAGCTTAAAATTTCAGATGAAATATTGAAAAGACATCCGTTTCCAGGACCTGGATTAGCAATAAGGGTTTTAGGAGAGATAACTGATGAAAAATTAAGAATTTTAAGAGAAGCAGATTATATTTTTATCCAGGAACTGAAGAAATCCAAGTTTTATGACAAGACTTGGCAGGCATTAGCAGCTTTATTGCCTGTAAAATCTGTTGGAGTCATGGGCGACAATAGAACTTATGAATATATAATCACTCTAAGGGCTGTTACAAGCATTGATGCAATGACAGCAGACTGGGCTAAGCTTCCGAATGAGTTGCTTGAGAGAATCTCCAACAGAATCATCAATGAAGTTAGTGGTGTTAACAGGGTTTTATATGACGTTACGCAGAAACCTCCTGGAACTATAGAGTATGAGTGATTAATGTGTTTTATGTGTTTCGATTGAATATTCAATAATCGCATTTAAGAAATTGTCAGCTGATTCATAAGGCCTAAATAAACCATGTAAAATCCTATCAGCTTCAAATCTGTGAAGAAGCACAAGAAATTTATCATTAAATCCCGTAAAAACTAATTCCAAACCTGACTCTAAGGACTCACCCTTGGTTTCTATATGTATATTGTAAACAAACCTATGAGTTGTTGAGTCTCCTACTTGTATCCTTGCAATTTCTTGATTAGATCCCAAATATGGTCCTTGTGCAATTCTATGCGATTGTCTTCCATAGTAGGGTGGAGGTATCCTATCGCTTGGAGAGGTAACTCTGTGTATCAAAGGTGCTAATCTTTGCAATAACGCTTTCATATATTGTGGGGGCATTTGGGCTTTATAATTTTATTGTAGAATTATCATTTCTTCCTAACAACCAAAACAGGGCCTTTTTTGCCTTCAATAATAACTTGTGTGCCTTTTTCTATTGTTTTGTTTGACTTTGCCTGCCAGGTCTCTCCTTTGTACCTGACAAACCCTACTTTTTTAGGAGTTATTTTTTCTGTAACTTTAGCAATGTTTCCAATCATTCGCCCTATTGCTGGCTTTTTTCTTCTAATTTGAATTACTTTGTACATTGCAAATACAAAGAAAATGCCTAATATGACAGCAGGGACAATAACTGATGCAATAATTGTGGTTTGGAATTCTCTTGAGACAAAATATCTTGGAAAGCTTGTAGGAATCAATAAAATGCTGCCGATCACTGTTGCGATAATCCCTGCTATCCCAAAAATTCCAAATCCAGGAGTGTTAAGTTCTATCAGAATCAAAATAATCCCAAGAATCAATAAAAATACAGCAACTATGTTTATGTCAAAGCCAATTCCCAATAATCCCAGCGCAATTAAGACTATACCTGCAATCTCGCTGCCAAAACCAGGCGATGACAAGCCAAATATCAAAGCATAAATTCCAATTATCAGGAAAATTGATGCCAAAGTCGGATTTGCTATAACGCTTAAAAATCTTATCCGTAAAGATGGCTTGAATTTGATTATTTCTGCATCTTTTGTTGAAAGCGTTTTTTTAATGGTTGAATTTAATCTTAAACCATTAATTTGGCTAAGCAAATCCTTTGTATTTGGAGAAATAAATTCTATAACACCTATTTTTTTAGCTTCGTCAGGATTTAAATTAAGGTTTTCTGTGATAAAAGTAACAGAAGCTGATTCATTTCTTCCATGGACTCGGGCTTTTTCTGAAAGTAGCGTGGTCAGAGCATTGATTATCTTGGATTCATTTATCGTGCTGAATCCCTGGACAGAAACAGAAGCAGGCTGTGCAGAACCGATTACAGTATTTGGAGTCATGGCAGCAACATGGGAGCTTACCAGGATCATTGTTCCAGCTGACCAAGCTGTTGCTCCGGTTGGATTTACGTAGCTGATTACAGGGATTTCAGACCTGTCAATGAGTTTTATGATCTCTAATGTTTCAGTCAAACCGCCGCCAGGGGTGTCTAATGTCACAATTAATGCTTCAGCATCAATCTCTTGTGCTTTTTCCAAACCAGCCTTAAATAATTCAAGAGTCCCAGTTGTAATGGGGCCGTTTACTTCTATGACTATGACTTCTTTAGCCTCAACTAGCTGAGGCAGTATAAATAATACCATTAAAATCAATAATAGTTTTTTCATAATTGTGATAGAATTAATTTTTTCTTGGCTTGGTATCTTTATTCTCGGACATCTGGACTGCTTTTGCCATCCCAGCCACTGCGCCAAAAGCGCCGCTTGGAACAACAATCATGTTGTGTTCTCTTGCTATCTCGGTCAATGTCTGCAGCTCCCTTAATCTTATTGCAGACGGGACTTTTTGATAATATGCTGCTGCTTCTGTCATTTTTTTGGATGCTTCAAGCTCTCCGCCGGCCATAATAATCCTCGATCTTCTTTCACGCTCTGCTTCTGCCTGTTTTGCGATTGCCCTCATCATCTCTTCTGGCAGGCTTGCATCCTTGATCGTAACACCGCTTACTTTTATTCCCCAATTGTCTGTTGCTGTATCGAGAATTTTCTGGACTCTTTTGTTTAATTCCTCTCTTTGAGCAAGCAAATAATCAAGATCAACTTGTCCCAGAATATCCCTTAATGTTGTCTGGGCCAGTAATCTTGTTGCATCCTGAAAGTCTTCAACCTGAACTATTGCTTTTTGAGGATCAGAAACTCTGTAGTAAACAACTGCATCAACATCAACAGTCACATTATCTTTTGTTATCAATCTTTGTTTTGAAACATCAATTACTGTCGTTCTCAAGTCAGTTTTAATCATAGAATCAATCAATGGAATCAGAAAAAATATACCTGGGCCTTTTACGCCTAATAAGCGCCCTAATCTGAAAACAACTGCCCTTTCATATTCCCTTATTATCTTTATTGCAGAATAAATAATTAATACAACAACTAAAATACCTACATATAGAGGAATATTGATTAAAGCCATTTTTCACCCCATTATTTGTGATAATATCTGTGTTTAAATATGTTGTGTTTAACGATTAACAAGCATAAGTCCTTTCTTTCTTGCCTTTCCTAAAATTATCCCACGCTTTTTGGTAAAGTTTCTTGCCCCATGGAGTTGGGTATTGTCCGGTAAGACAAGCCATGCATAGATCTTTTGCTGGCTTGCCAACACTTTTGACAAGGCCCTGTATGCTTTGGTATTTTAAAGAATCAGCCCCTATGTCATCAGCGATTTTTTTTATAACTTCTTTTGAAACTTCGCCTTTTTTAGGTGCTTTTTCATATCTTGGAATTAAAAGCTCAGAAACAGTTGACATGTCAATTCCATAAAAGCAAGGGCCCCTTATCGGAGGACAAGAAATACGAACGTGAACTTCTTTTGCCCCACCTATGTTTTTGACATATCGAACAAGCTGCTTCGTTGTTGTGCCCCGCACAATGCTGTCGTCAACAATTATCACTTTTTTCCCTCCCATAATCTCTTTTAAAGCTGTATATTTATTCTGGACCCGATCTTCTCTGGATGAACCTTCAATAAAAGTTCTTCCTACAAATCTATTCCTAATCAAGCCTTCTGCTGATGGAACTTTCAGTTCAAATGCCATTGCATCTCCAGAAGCCTTTGCGGTGTCTGGAACTGGAATTACAATATGATCTTTATCTATCTTCTCTGTTTCTTGTTTTGCCAGTTCTTTTCCAAGATTTGTTCTTGTTATGTAAACAGATTGGTTGTCAAGTACAGAGCTTACATTTGCAAAGTAAACCCACTCAAACATGCAATGAGCTTTTTTAGGAGATTCAGCATATTTTTTAACTTCGACTTTACCGTTCTTGATATAGATTAAATGCCCAGGCGGCAAATGCTTATAATCAGTTACTCCACAATTAATCAAAGCATTTGATTCAGAAGCAGCAAGGAACATGTCATCTTTCCAGCCATAAACAATCGGTCTAAAACCGTAAGGGTCACGAAGAATTATCATTTCGCCAAAGGCGTTAATAAAAGCAATGTTGTAGCAGCCATCAATCTTTTGGGCCAGCCTTGTGAAGACCTTGACCAGATTAGGCCTTGCTGAGCCCTTAAGCTCCCTTGACAGATAATGCATCAATACTTCTGTGTCTGTGTCATAAGCAATGTGGTAATCTGACTTTTCCATTAGGTTTTGCTTCAGTTCTTTGTAATTAGCAAGATTGCCGTTCCAGCAGAATGAGAACCACTTCCATTTCCTCCCATGATGCCTTTCAAATGGTTGTGCAAGGTTTCTTTCTTCGCTTCCTGAAGTTGCGTATCTCACATGGCCAATTCCTTTATGTCCAGCATATCTTTTGAAAATCTCCAATGATTGCTGCCTGTCGCTTGTCTTGAAAGCTTCGTTAACAGGACCAAGATCTTTGTAAGTGTCAAGAACCTGCATTCGAGAAGCATTAAATGTTGTAACACCAGCGCTTAATTGGCCGCGATTTTGTTGATTTAGAAGAAGTTTGTAGAGGTAGAACAGCGCCCTATTGGCTGAGTCGCCGTTTTCCTTGATATAAACGGCAGCGAGTGCGCAATTATGCTTAGCTTCTTCTGCCATGTAACCCCCTTGAAATCTGAGTGGGAATTGATTTATATAAATGTTTGCTTTTTAAAGGAGAAATTTATAATTTATATAAAAAAACTTGTTTGCTATATTGAAAAGAAGAAGAATTATTACTAAGAAATTGTTTTGAAAATAGAATTTTTTATTAAATTAGATTACTATACCTATTGAAGAGATAATTTTTTAACCCTCTTTTTAACAAACACATTTATTTATACCTCAAATCATCCCTAAAGTCCATCAAGTCTAGCAGCTCTAAGAAGCTACTTTCATCCTTTTTTTCCAGTTCCTCATGTCTTATTCTTTCTTTCATTTTCCTCATAGTATTGACTAATATTTTCATCTGCCACCCCTTTGAACACTAGGCACTGTATTCAGAGTAGATTATTAATTTTATATAGTTTATGCTTATACTTTATAATAACTTTAAATTTTATATAAAAAAGAAAGATTTATATATATGCTTAAACTTCTATAAAGCATTACAAAGACTAAAGGGGTTTTATAAATATGTATAATCGTATGTAAATGTTTATAATTGCAGATGTAAGTTTATAAAATTTATAATTAACTTTTGGGGTGGTCAATATCAAAAGAAAAGTAATCCAGATAGCAAATTCTACGCAACTTATTTCACTTCCTAGAAAATGGAGCCAGAAGTATGGAATCAAGAAAGGCGATGAGATTGAGGTTGAGGAGAATGGGAGTAAGATTACAGTTCGTACTGATAAAAGTTTTTCTGTAGAAAAAGCAGAATTAAATATCGATAACTTAGATCCAATGGTCTTAAGAAGTGTCACAGCTCTTTATAAAAGGGGCGTTGATGAAATAAAGATCACATTTAACAAACCTGAATTAATAAAATCTATTCAAGATGCAATTGGAAAAGAAGCTGTAGGGTATGAAATTACTGAACAAGGTAAAGATTATTGTATTATAAAGCATGTCTCTGGGGAATTAGAAGATTTTGAACCTGTTTTAAGGAGAACATTTCTTTTATTGATTTCTATGGCAAATGAAAGTTTAGAATCAATAAAGAGAAATGATTTTGATAATTTAAAAAATGTTGCTTTTTTAGAAGAGGCTAATAATAGATTTACAACAAACTGTAGAAGATTTCTAAATAAAAAAGGATACAAAGATTCAAGAAAGTTAGGGCCATTATATTATATTATTGAAGAAATCGAAAATATAGCTGACCAATATAAATATCTCTGCTACCATATTTATAAATATAGAAATAAGAAGATAAAGTTAAATAAAGAAATTTTGGAAATTTTTCAAGAAACAAATGAAATGTTAAATACCTTCTATGAGTTATTTTATAAATTTGATCAAGACAAATTAGTTGCAATTGGAAAACAAAGAAATCAATTAGTTGATCGTTTTTTACGATTTATGGAGAAAAGTTTCAATCCAATAGAAAATTTAACCATCCATCAACTGCTTACAATTATGCAGAAAACTTTTTGTTTAGTGGGGCCTTATATGGTTATTAATTATGATTGAACTATCTAGTGTAACTGATTACATTATAGTCAATTAATCTATTGAGAGTTGAAGCAAAAACTTCGAAATTATCTCTTTGATCTGGTGTCACCATAGGACGTAATTTCCCAAGATGTATATTTCCCTTCATTAACATTCTTCTGATATCTGCATTGTGTTGTTGCTCTACCCCTGCATACTCTACTGTTGTTAATAATTCTCGTTGGAACCTATCATGGGCCTTTAATCCACCTCTTGCTAAGGTTAAATAAGCACTTCTAAAGGCCCTGTAAATACCAATCATCCATTTTTCTTCCTTAGAAAATTCAATACCTCTCTTTTTGTAATCACCCATTACTCTATCCACTGCAGATCTTCTTACTGAACCTTCTACAGAAAGAGCATTTTCCCATGGATCTTCTAGGGGGTGTGCAAGTTGATTTGGAGTATCTACAAAATGTAAAGCATCTTCAACCCGTTCTCTCTTAATTGATCTTTTACCATTTTCCTTAGCAAACCTAGATACTAATTGACTTCCATCTAAATTTATTTTTCCAGTATATAAAACTCGATTCTTATATGTAGTATGAGAACCTCTAACAACCCTGGTATCGTCAATAAAACTCCAATCAAGACTTTCAACTGCTGTTCTAAAACTATCTCTTTCTGCTTGTGTAAAATCTACATCTGTAAATTGAGAAAAAGTATCCACAATATCACAAAGATTTCTCTGATAACGATCAACTAAGGCTTCAGGACTAGATGAAATACCTATCAATTGCGGTGCATTTTGTTGCCAATGGATAAGTTGTCTAGTAGTAGCACCTTTAAGTTCAGCTTCTAATTGAGAATATAACCCCTTATCATCAGCTTTAGCGTCCCTTAATGACTTGTCTAATACTGTAAGAGCGGTGGATACGTCAGGCCCTACGACAAATTGCTTCCATAAAAATCCATTTTCTCCACTTTCCCTTGGTACATAGGCCACAATATTTTCAACAGTTAAGTTAGCATCGTCCTGAAAATATCGGGAATCTCTTACAGCTTGCCTTCCACCTAAATCAGTGATGTCCTTAAGAAGAAAATGGCCTGGATAACCTTGTGGATATTCCCTATCTGGATCAATGCCAAGGCCCAATGCACCAGTGTTAGTTGCGCCTTCATCAAAGAAAACAGCAGGAAAAATTCTACGCTGCCCTTGTTCGAATTTGTCGTAAATGAAACCTGAAAGTCTACGTGCCACACGTAAATGTTCACTAGCAACTTCAGCACGATCCTCTGCCAGAGCAGTGTCATAGAGGGCAGCAGATTGTTGAGCAATCCCAACTATATATGGAAACGGAAGTCTACCAGGATCTTCCATTAATAGTTCCTGAATATCAACGGGAACATTAGTTTGTCCACCAAAGATTCTAGCAAGTAAACTAGTAGGCCCAGAACGTTCCTGTCCATTTCTTTCATCTGTTACTATCATTTTAGTTTTCCATAAAATTATGGATACTTATTGAATATAATTTTAGCCCCATAACTACCCCTTTGCTCTTTATAATCAAATTCTATATTTAAATCTATCGCTTTATATAAATTATATAAAAGAATTAGAAATAAAATATTTTAGGAAAATCTTGCGATTATCTCTTCCATTGTTTGACCACTAACATCAACAACTGATTTACCTTTTAGATATGTAAAAACTATAGCAAGACCAGGGTGGAATGGAACTTGTGGAATAGGTCCCCTAAGGAATAAAATAATCCATCCCTTAAAAGAGCATTGTAAACATTTATCAATCCGTAGTCTGATTGATTGTAAAAGCCTGCATGTTCATCCAAATTTCTCCTTGCAGTTGGTTTACCTAGTCTTTGAGTAATTGAACGTAATACGATATCTTCGATAACTGAAGTATGGGGAGCCACCCCAGGAATAATTAATCCTTCCAAGAAAATGGTATGCCTTCCATTTTCATATGAATATCCGATGACTTTAGGATTTTTTACCTGGGATTTAAAATGGTCCGGAAGAGATTCACAATTTTCTGTAAGTTCTGGTTCTAAATCTATTGGTATAGATTTTTTATTATGTAAAATTACAATTAAATCCCTCAACGCTACATTAGTCAATTTTCTAATTTGATATTCAATATACGCGTTATGTAAATCTGCAACGGATATACCTGGCATATGATATTTGTGATAGAAATCCATGAGCGAAAGCATACGTCTAGCATCTTCGTTTACATCCTCTTGAATTCTCTGCTTAATTTCTTCGTAACTGTAGTCTAATCCAGAATAATATCTATCCCTGGTAGCAAAAGGAAAGTGGAAGTATTGTGAATTTTGTGTAAAGAGGGCAAATTCTGCTTTATAAAATGCAAGTCTATCTTTGATTTGCTCTTCAGGTAAATTGGATCGTATTAACCTGTGGCTTATAACCGAAGGCTTATTATACAGATAAAAAATTATTGAATTACGGAAGTGATGTCTAAATGCTTGAGCACCATCATTTGAATCTGAAATATAAGTTACATATACATCAGTTCGTTCAGCATCTTCTCTAGTAACAAAATGTCTTGTATCAACAGAACGATATTCAAACGCTATTCTGCCACTATTTCTTAGTTCACTTAACTGTTGTTCCGACAAAATGGGCAAGCTATCTTTTTGCTTACCATCTTCAGACCAATACTCATAATTTTTTCTTAATTTATACTTTTCACCCCTTACAATTCTTTTATCAAGGCTTTCTAAAGCATCCAATATACTACTCTTCCCAGTACGAGGGGGACCTACAATTATTATCTTTGGATATTCGATTGAAGACATTCTAATCATCAAAGGAGATTCCTACTAATACATGTGTATTCTTAAACTTAACTAGGTTAACAGATCATAATATAGAAAAAATATTTAAAAAGCAAATTTAATCAATCAGTTAAATTGGTGATTTAGATGAAAATACTCCTTATAGGCAATGGTGCAAGAGAGCATGTTGTAGCTGAAACTTTGAAAAAGAGCGATGAAACAGAGATATATTCATATCTTAAGTCAAAAAATCCAGGAATTATTTCTTTGTCAAAGGATTTTGAGATTGGAAAATACAATGATTTGGAAAAAATAAAAAATTTCGCTGAAAAAATAAAACCGGATTTTGCTTTTATTGGCCCAGAAGAACCTTTATACAATGGTTTTGTTGATTTGTTGAAAGAATTGAATATAAATTCAGTTGGTCCGAGTAAAAGTTTAGCAAGGCTTGAGACAAGCAAATCTTTTACAAGAAATCTATTAAAAAAATATAATATTGAAGGAAATCCTAAATTTGGGATTTTTGATAAAAGTAATATTCAAGATACAGAGAAATTTCTTAATGATTTAGGGCAATGTGTTATAAAACCTGATGGATTGACAGGAGGTAAAGGAATCAAAGTACAGGGCGATCATTTTCAGACAAAAGAAGAAGCGTTAGCTTATTGCAATGAAGTTTTGCAAACTCATCCTTCAGTTGTTGTCGAGGAAAAATTTGAAGGAGAAGAATTTTCCTTACAATGTCTATCTGATGGTAAAACAGTTGTTGCAACACCTCCTGCACAAGACCATAAAAGAGCTTTTGTTGGCGACGTCGGAGGAAATACTGGCGGTATGGGTTCTTACTCCTGTGAAAATCATTTACTGCCTTTTCTTTCAAAAGAGGATGTAGAAAAAGGGTTAGAAATAACACAAAAAGTAGCTGAAGCAATCCATAAAGAAACCGGAGAATATTATAAGGGAGTTATGTATGGTGGTTTTATTGTTACAAAAAAGGGAGTTAAACTAGTAGAGTATAATGCCAGGTTCGGTGATCCAGAAGCAATGAATACCCTTCCATTGATGGAAACTGATTTTGTTGAAATCTGCAATGCAATCATCAATCAGGAATTAGATAAAATAAAAATTA
>CEPX01040584.1_pt1 | contig 21892 bp, 19 predicted proteins | sample 361361 | NCBI WGS metagenome assembly CEPX01 (sample SAMEA2619974, study PRJEB7988) | marine metagenome | biome: marine biome (ENVO:00000447); feature: mesopelagic zone (ENVO:00000213) & marine oxygen minimum zone (ENVO:01000065); material: "saline water (ENVO:00002010), including plankton...
CACTCCTCTATCCGGAAACGCTATACATTCATCATGCTTTTTCTTCGTGTCGTTGTTTAAATTGTCAGTTAAAGTATCTACATCAAGAGTTTGTTGGAATGCCTCGTTTAGATCTTGTTGACTATGTATTACCCCACTTTCAAGAAGAGGATTAAGTTCATTCTCTGTTATTTCCTCTACATCCCCTCGGGTATCAGCAGCTTCAATCTTTTCATTAATCTCATTTAGTCTCTCAACATTAAAATCAGACTGAGCAATGTCTGCCTCTATTGCAATTTTAAGGGGTGTAATATTTGTTGCGATTGTAGAACTTGCCTGAGTAATTCTTGACGCTGCAGTCGATCTCTCTGAGGGAGACAGGTCAAGAATTGGTGGTTGTGGGTTACCAGGTCCTAGAGGTGCTGAATCCTTAAGCTTCTTGTCGTAACATGCTATAACCGCTTTAAGTCTGTCTTCAGAATTTACTAATGCAGCAAGAGATTTTTCCTTTTGCTTTTTATACTCGCCTTCTATACCGATTGGTCCAGTTGCAAATTGAGAAGAGGTATCTCTAAAGCCCTGACTCGCTCTACCCTCTGATTGATCAACAAGCCTATCAACGTATGACCTGCGACCACCGGAGCCGCCACTTAAGCCAAGGAGACCCCCTGCCCCTGTGAGTGCTTTTTGTAGAAGCTGATTAAGTAGTGCTCCTAAGATCTCATCAATTTCATCAGCAAGAGCTAAGTTTGCCTGCCCCTGAAACAAAGTATTGTTTATTTGGGTCTCTACCACCTTGCCGGGAGTGGCGATCGTGCAGTTGCTCCTACCGGAGTTTCCAATGTCTCCCCTAACCTCTCCGCAGACTTGGAAGGAAAGAAATCCATTACCCCAATCAAGGACTCTTAATTGTTCGGACAGCTTGCTGTTTATCTCAGCTTCGAGTTTGAAACTCGCATCAATGTATGCAAAAAATGGATTGTTGCTCGTCGTAGTAGTGAGTGTAATAAAACTATTCCAACCGCCGGAAAAGCTTCCTTTGTAAAAATCTTCTATGTTGTCTACTATTTCAGTTAAAGTACATATTGGTTTCCTTCTACTATCAAAGTTTGATCTGATTGCAATTTGAATATTTAACCTAAACGGACTACATAAGAAAGATAGTTCCGAACCAGCAATAAAAGTTCCTATTGTCTCGTCAATAATATCCCTTACAAATCCATTTAGGTCGGTAACAAAAGCTGGACTTCCTTCAAATCCAGAGTTTATCCAATTAACAACACTTCTAACTACTGAAGATATTATTACCTCCCTAAGAAGGACAGCTAAAGAGTCAAGAAAACACTCTTTTGTGGTAAGGGCTGTCTGTTGTATACTCACTGTTAGGTCAAAAGTTGGAACTGAAATCACTGCAGCTGCAGCTGCAACTCCTCCTCCAATTGCAATACCTCCTGCAAGACAACCCAAAGCACCCCCTTGGGCGTGCAATGGCCTTGGGTTTATAAGAAAAACAGAAGGAGCAATAAAAGCCAGTATGAGAATTAGTGCCACTTGTTTTTTTATTAGCATAAATTTCATATACTAGACGCCTTTCGATAAAAAGTAAGTATTTAAGCGCGAAAATGCGGATTTTAAGTCAGCTTCGCTTTGTTGGTAACCACTTACTGCAGTAAATGATTTTATCGGGTCAGATGAGCCTCCAATCATTTGTGATACGGTGTTTGAAAGAAAGTCAAAACTGTTAACAAGCCCAAGATGAACTGACACAGCATCTCTTGGAACCGAGACAAGAAGAAGGTTTTCCAGAACCTCTTTATATATTGTCAACGACTCTTCTAGTTTTTGTCGTTCCTTAAGATCTCCGTTTTCAACGAAGATAGCAAATGCGGCAAGTTCATCTTCTTTTATGGTAAATATTTTCTCTATTGCACTCTCTACATCTTCTCTGTAGGTTTTAGCGCTTTCTCTAGATGAATCATCTCTTATAGCAAGTTCATTTTCATTGTATTTATCTTCATAATCAAGAGAGAAGTTATTTTCAAATAAGTCTTCTATAAATCTGTCTTCAAAACCGGTTCCAATGTAGCCTCTTTTCTTTAAATCTATGTAGCCCTCAAGGAATTCTCGAGACAATTTATCTACATCACTTATACTTTCAAGTTGTGAGTCTGCTTCTTCAGCCACGCTCTTACTTGCAAGAACACTTCCTTCTCCAACCACTAATGGATCTCTATCACTATCAACCTCTTCTTTGTCAGACACTCCGTCATCGTCGGTATCTCTCTTTTCTGGGTCTGTACCTATTAGAGACTCCTCCCAATCCTTAAGACCGTCAGAGTCTGTGTCCTTTTGTACTATTTTTACTGCAGCCCCTTTGGTGTCTGAAGTACCAATAACGATTTCTGATTTTTCTCTTGCCGGTCTGTTTAGGATAAGTACTCCCACAACCAAAACAATCACAAAAACCGCAGCTAAAAATTTTGGATTTCTTAGCCAATTCACGCCTTAAGTATATCAGAGAGGGCACAACTGCTTAGAGAGATAGTGTGAATACAGAGCCGGGCTCGCTGTCCCGAAATTTGACTCCGTAGGCGCGAAGGAGAGTTGCAACTCCTAGAAATGCATCCGGGAACTTGGAAATTACAGAAGTATAGCTTTGGGTTACTTTAATTGGATCACCCCCACTTGAAAAATCCTCAGAAAAAGTGGTAACTGCTTCTCCAACCTCCTTATAAACATCAAAAAGTTCTTCATGAGCAAGGCTCACCTGCGCTGGAGCATCAATTTCTTCTAGTAAATTAGAAATAGCTATGTAGGAATCAGCAATTTTGCTCATATTTTTTATGAAAGACGATTTTTTGGGCTCTTTTAAGAAATTGTCAAATGAATCTAGTTGAAAAGTTGCATCAAGAGTTGTATTTTCTATTATTTTTCCAGCTTCATTTCCGTATTTTCTAAGATTTTCCAGTAAATCATCGTTATCTGCTGATATTTTCTTGATTGGTGTTGTATCAACAGGACTGCTAAACGTTATTCCAACTTTTTTTAAGTATTCGTTGTAAGAAATTGGCTCTATAGAAGCATTTTCTCCATTAGTATGGATTTTTTCTTCCAATTTCTCTCTATCATTAGTATTAATCGCTTTTTCACCAACCACTACTTCGTTCTGGTTTGTTTCAATTTCAGCTATTTCTATACCCTCTTCATCTTTGTTGTAAAGAAAATAGATAGAGGCAATCACTATTCCTATGGCCAGTATTTTAAGGCTATTATTTGTCATTTTTGAAGTATAGCATTAGTATTTTGTTATAATTCTTCTGTGGCACATTCTCTTAAAAAGAGCACTATTTTGATCTCAATACTGTTCTCTATACTTTTTCTTCTTTCACCATTTTACCAAGCTGAGGCGATTATTCCATTTGGAGGTATGGTTATTACGTTAACTCCTTGCTTAAATGCTGCTATACATGTTCTTATAGGCCCCCCTAGACCAGGGCCTTATATTTGGCAAGCAGGGCTTACCTTAACATTTTTATATGGACCGCCGTCTCACCCGGGTCAATGGACCCTCGGTAGGGCTGGTCCTGTTGGGCTTTGTATAATAGACTACTCGCCTTTTGTGGTTATTCCAGGCCTCACTATGTTGATACTTGGAACATCAATCTAAATTTCTCAATATAGACTTGAATTTTAACGCAGATATGTTTTCTGCTCGTTCACCCTCTTTAATTCCACTTTTATAGAAAACTCTTTCTAATTTTTCTTTATTTCCGAATTTGGATAAGTTATTTATCAGCTTTTTTCTTTTACTTCTAAATCCTTCGCGAATAAGTTCAAAAAATTTCTCTTCATTTATTTCCTTAAAGAAATTTCGTGAAATATTATCAATAAGAAGTATTGCCGAATCTACTTTAGGCGGTGGATTAAATTTTTTTGCGGAAACCGTGCCAATATATGATGGTTCACCATAAACTTTTATGCTAAGAGAGAGTAAACTTTCTTTTTTATCCTTTGAAATTCGTTCCGCAACCTCGTTTTGTAATAAGAGAACTGCAAGTTGTGGCTGCTTTTCCTCCGAAAGAATTTTTCTGAGCAATTTTCCAGTTATGTAATAAGGAATATTTGCCACTACTTTGTATTTTTTCAGTTTTAACTTTGAAGAATCTGTCTTTAGTGCGTCTTCGTTAATCAATATTAGCTTTTTCTCTTTTATTTCGCTTTCAAATTTCTCCTTTAGGAATTCAATTAACTTCCGATCCTTCTCAACCGCAACAACTTTTTTGGTTTTAAGCAGAAGCTCTTTAGTCAGAGCTCCTTTACCCGGCCCTATTTCAAGGATCACGTCTTTCTTTGTTAGACGAGCCGCTCCTACGATTTTTTTAAGGGCACTTTCCGAGTTTAGAAAATGCTGTCCCAGTTTTGACTTTTTCACATCCACACTATATACCCCTACCACAACCTTTACCAACAATACACTATGATATATCATAGTATTATATATGAAGGTAAAGGCGAAAGAATTGTCTAAAAAAGATAGAATAGAGACACTAGATGCTCTTTATACCGCAGCGTCTACTCTTAAGGGGCGTGAAGCCATGAAGCTTTTTTTGAGAGATCTTCTTACAGAGAGTGAACGCATCATGCTTGGAAGGCGTATTTTGATAGCGCGCGAATTACTCGCAGGCGCAACCTACGATTCGATAATGACCTCTCTTAAGGTGGGTCCTGACACAGTCTGGCGTGTACACAGGTGGTTATTGGATCAAGCGCCTGGCTATGAAGAAGCGATAAAGAATATGCGAGAGGAAGTGGATAAAAGAGAAGAAAAACGTAGGATTGGAGGAATATATACCGATCAAAATTGGAGCGGTGTCGTTGCCCGTCTAAAATATAAATATCCGATTCACTTTCTTTTGTTTCCATGGCCGAAAGAACACAGGAAAAGAAGACATAAACAGATAAGTAGAAAATCTAAAAGAAGTTAATATTTAGTGGAATTCCATAAATTTTTATAAGTGGAAGTGCTCTCTTTTCTCACTACTTTTTCAACCCAATGCTTCACTATGATATATCATAGTGGTGTTTTAGTGAGATTTATTAAGGCCGAAGTTAGAATCTTAGGATTTTACTCAATAGTAAGCATTTCATCGCCATCCTCAACACTGTTCATATGCTCCTCACTTATATCTGTAATAAATTCAGATGGCACATTTACCTCTCTTGATCCATATATCATCCTAGTTGATGCAAATGATAAAATGGCTTGTTTGCGGGCTCTTGTTAGTGCTACATAGAAAAGTCTCCTCTCCTCCTCTTCGTCTCTATCCTCCTCCATACCTTCGTGAGGGAAAAGTCCATCTTCAAGACCTGTAATGAATACATAATCAAATTCAAGCCCTTTTGAAGCGTGGACTGTCATCAATTTCACCGCGTCTTTAGTGCTTTCAAGTGAATCTTGTTCTGTGGCAAGTGCCGCATCTTCAAGAAGTTTCTCTACACCCTCTTCCGGCTTAAGAGAATCATACTTAATAGCAAGGGTTACAAGCTCTTTTATATTCTCCAGTCTCTCCAGGTCTTCGTCATCTCCTTTCTTAAGATGATGTTCAATACCACTTCCTGAAAGTATTAGTTTTATAGTCTCGCTTACTTTATTTTTCTCAGCACTTTCTTTAATTTTTGACATAAGTAAATAAAAATCATCTACCCTTTTTTTCATTGCTGGGGTAAGAGTGTCAGTTTTGTCTTCAATCATCTTTAGCATAGTTACTTTACCAATTCCTCTTGGTGGAACATTGATTATTCTCTTTAAATCGGAGTGACTATCTTTATTTAGAGAAAGCCTAAGGAAAGAAAGTGTATCTTTCACTTCCTTTCTTTCAAAAAATTTTGTGCCGAGCACTTGGTAGGGTATTCCTTTGTATAAAAACGCCTCCTCCAACTCTCTTGATTGAAAGTTAGCACGATAAAGAACTGCAATTTCATTTAGCGATACTCCGCTTTCCAAAAGATAGGATATTTTTTCCGTAATAAAATTAGCTTCGTTTTCTTCATTGTATGCCCCGTAAAGTAGGATTTTCTCACCACCCTCTTTCTTGGTAAAAAGTTTTTTCTCTTTCCTATTTACATTCTTTTCAATTATTTCATTTGCAGCTCCAAGAATTGTTTTTGTAGAACGATAATTTTCTTCAAGTATTACTACTTTGGTGTTTGGGAATGTCTCCTCAAAAAGAAGAAGATTATCAATATTAGCTCCTCTCCAGCTGTAAATTGTCTGATCAATGTCTCCTACAACACATATATTTTGTTTATCTCCCGCCAAAAGCCTTGTTAGCTCGTACTGTATATCATTCGTATCTTGATATTCGTCTATGTGTATATATTCCCAAACATTTTGATAGTGTTTTCTTACATTTTCATTTTTTTGAAGAAGTAGAGCTGTCTTAAGAAGAAGGTCGTCAAAATCAAATGCATTTTCCGACCTTAATATTTCTTCATAGGCACTCCAAACTGAAGCGATTATATTTTTGTAATAGTCATTTGCATCAAGCGAGTAGGTTTCTGAATTGATACCGTTTCCTTTTTGTTTTGAAATAGATGAGAGTAATTTTCTTGCTTCAAATCTCTTAGTATCAATATCTACACGTTTTGAAGCCTCTTTAATAGCCCTTATAGAGTCATTTCTATCAAAAATAGTGAAGTTTCTATTCATTCCGAGGAGCCTGGCATTTTCTCTTAATATGTGTACGCCGAGCGAATGAAAGGTGGATACAAAAGGAAGTTTTGAGCCTGTGGCGAGTGCTGTTATAGGTGTATTTAAATCCCTATTTTTGTGTATTGCATCTCTAACTCTATCCTTCATTTCCCCCGCTGCTTTGTTCGTGAAGGTAACAGCTAAAATTTTCTCAGGGGATATTCCATTTTGGATTAAATTAACAATCCTTTCCGTTATGGTTTTAGTTTTTCCGGCACCAGCGCCCGCAAGAATTAAAAGGGGCCCGTCCTTGTGTAGAGCAGCCTCTCTCTGCATTTTGTTAAGTGAGTCTAGGGTATTCACCAACACACTTTATCACTTAGAATTATCTCGGCAATTATTTAAGCCGAATCTTAATGTCTTTTGAAAACTCAACTACGAGGTCTCTGACTCCGCTTTCCTGTGGAATCTCTTCAATACTTGCTCCCTCCTCGTTGTTTAAAAGCCTCCTTGAAATATTTCCAATATCTTCTGGCATAAGAAGTTTTCCATTATCTTCCACTCCTCCAATCATTTCCACGTATCCCTCTATTTCTTTTATTGCGCCTTCAATTTCGTCAGAACTTGCTGTTGTTTTTTCATCTATAACATCTGTAGGTTTTTCTTGGGGCGGACTTTCTTTTACGGTTTGCGCGCTTGGCATTACTGTTTCAATTTGTTTTATTCTTTTTTCAACTTCGCTTAGCCCTTCTTTTAAGTAGGAAGAATCTCTACTGAAATCTGTGCCCGCATCCCTACTAGCTGGCGAACCAGTATCCTCTATTGGCTCTTTGTATTTATCCGGCCTGTCAGGAGCCGTCTTTTCTACAGGAATTGAAATTTTTCTTTGAGGTGGAGCGGATACATCAACCATTGGTATTGGTTTTTTATTAATATTTCCCGCAGGAATCTTATTAGCATTTGAACTAAAAGGCTTTCCTCCTCCAAGGGGATCACTTTTCATTTTTGGGGGTCTTGCCTCTGCCTCTTTTGGGACAAGAATTGACTTTGGCTTAGGAAATTTATTCTTTGATAGATCAAGAACCGGCGGCCCCTCCACTTCTTTTGGCACAGCTCTTAATGGCTCTGTATTTTTTACTGCACTCTTATCTCCAACTGCCACCGCTTCTGGTTTTTGCTCATTTTTTGGTATTTGGCCGCCTTTTCTAAAAGGAGAAGACGAAAGGGCGAAGAAATCCTCGTTCTCATTTTCCTTGCCTGGTTTTTTAGAAGGAGCATTGTCCATTTATCCATAATACACTGTGTTTTAGCCATATAAAACAGGCTTAGGTGCTTAAATCCACAGTCTATATTTAGCTTGTTGACTTACTCTACCCTAGCTATATAGTTGATATATTCCAGATACGGAGGCTATTTCTGGCGAGCGTGGAGAACGCTGGAGACGCCTGCCTACTACCGGCAGATAGGCTGCTCGAAATTAATATTTAGAATATCAACCCTAAAGAACAAGACTCTGACCCGCTGAGTATCGAAGGATCCAGTCAGACGACAGATAATAAATTAACGCGGCTATATACTGCGCGCCTTGTTGCTTACGCGCTTTTGTTTATGCTTCCGGTTACAGCAAGTGCCGGCGCTTTTGCTTTTGTTTCAAAAATTTTAGGAATCGTGACAGAAAACTCTTCTTTAGTTTCCTCAGCTCACAATTCACAAACTCTACCTCTTTTAAGAGCTGCTCTTAATACTGATCCAAATCCAGCTAAGGGCGGAGGAGATATTTCAATAGTGGGAGGTTCAGCTCTACTTTCTGAAACCGGCCCAACAGGCTCACTTGCTGATATTGAAGAGAGGCCTGCTAGTGACCAAATTAGTGTATACGTTGTTCGTGAGGGAGACTCACTTTCTCAAATCGCAAAGATGTTTGGCGTCACAACCCACACTATTATTTGGGCAAATGACATTCAGAGAGGGTCTGTAATTCACGAAGGCCAAACTCTTGTAATACTTCCGGTATCAGGTGTTCGCTATACTGTTAAGAAAGGGGACTCTCTTAAGAATATTGCAAAGAAATACAAAGGTGACGTCAAAGAGATTGAACAATTTAATGGTCTTTCTGAAAATGCGACACTTGCGGTTGGCGATATTGTAATTATTCCAGGTGGAGAAATAGAGACTCCAAAGTATAGTCCACGTACTACTACAAGAGTGGTAAGAGGAACTGGAGGTCCGTCTTATTCCGGCTATTACATAGCCCCTATTCTTTCAGGAAGAAAATCACAAGGCCTTCACGGATATAACGCAATTGACTTTGGTACTACCGTAGGAGAGCCTATTGTTGCAGCGGCAAGTGGAATTGTAATCATAAGTAAGGACTACGGGTGGAACGGAGGATATGGAAAATATATTGTAGTTGATCACCCAAATGGAACCCAAACTCTTTACGCTCATAATATAAGAAATATAGTTAGCCCAGGACAAGCTGTGGTTCAGGGTCAGGTAATTGGATACATTGGCTCAACTGGACGCTCTACAGGACCTCATGTTCACTTTGAGGTTAGAGGAGCGAAAAACCCCTTCTAAGAAACAACTATTTTGAGCGCATTACTTCGTTGCGTTCACAAAAACACCGCTCACAATACCAATAAGTATTGCTCGCGGTGTTTTTGTTTCGCGCCTCGTACTGCATTTCAAAATAAGGTTGTTAAAGAGACCTTAAAGTAAGCCAAAATTTGCGACTCAACCGGTTGAGTCGCAAATTTTGGCTTATCTAATAGTTTTTTCTGGGTCTATACTGGAGAGCTTCAAGTATGTGTTTGCTCTCAACTTCTTTACTTTCTGCTAAATCCGCAATAGTTCGCGCAAGTTTTATAACCCTGTGGTATGAGCGCGGCGAAAGGCTAAGTTTATTTGCTGCGTCATTTAAAATTTGCCTTGCCTTAGTATCTATAGAAACGAATTTATCAAGCTCTCTCACCCCCATCTCTGCATTTGTGCCCACTTCTTTAGTTTCCCTGAAGCGCTCTAGTTGTTTTTCTCTAGCTTTTAGAACAGACTCTCTCAATTTTTGAGAAACTCTTTCTTTTTGCTCTCCAGAAAGCTCTTCGTGCAGAACATTTCCAACCTCAATCCACATATCAATCCTATCTACAATAGGTCCTGATATTTTTCTCTCATAGCGGGCCTGTTCTACAGGGTCATACGTCTCTCCGTCTCCCGGGTTAGGGTTCATTGCGGCAACAAGAATAAAATTTGCAGGAAATTCGGCAGATCCTTTAGCTCTAGAGACTGTCACTCTCCTTTCCTCAAGAGGTTGGCGGAGTGCATCAATTGAACGCCTTTCAAATTCCGGAAACTCATCAAGAAAAAGTACACCACGGTGCGCGAGTGTTATTTCTCCAGGTTTTGGAAATGTGCCTCCGCCAACCAAAGAGACATGTGAGGCGGTGTGATGAGGGGAGCGGAAAGGAGGATGCGTTATAAGTTCTTCAGAGAGCGAACCAGCAATAGAATGTATTGCAGTTGTCTCAATTGACTCATTAAAAGTTAACTGTGGGAGGATTCCTGAAAATGCCCGAGCAAGCATAGTCTTCCCTGTTCCGGGTGGGCCAAATAAAACTATGTTGTGTCTTCCAGAGGCTGCTATTAAAAGACCTCTTTTAGCTTGTTCCTGTCCTCTTATATCCCCAAAATCTACGCTACTGCTCGGGTAAACCGGAACAACTTTTGTCTGTGGAGTTTTCTCAATTTTTGCGCTTCCTTCTTTGTTTTCATCAATATGGTCAATTACCTCACTTAGTGTCTTCGCGCCGTATATATCTACTCCGGAGACAAGGGCCCCTTCATTAGTATTTTCCTTTGGTAAAAATACTTCTTTAAACCCACGTTTTTTGGCTTCAAGTACGAGCGGTAGCGTTCCGTTTATTTTCCTTAACTCTCCATCAAGCGAAAGCTCTCCTAAAAATATTTTCTGCTTCGGGTTAAACTTTATTTCTTTGCTTGAAAGAAGATATGCAAGAGCAATCGGAAGATCAAATGCTGGCCCCTCTTTTCTTAGGTCAGCTGGAGCAAGGGATACGATAATTTTCTGGTTTGTACTTTTTGGAGGCTTAAAACCAGTGTTTTTTATCGCGGCAGAGACTCTGTCGCGCGACTCCTCTACAGCTTTTCCTGGAAGGCCGACAATAGAGAAAGAATGAAGACCTCGCGAGAGGTCTACTTCAACGTCAATAATTTTTCCATCAAGGAGGGTGGTTTGGGCACTATGAACTTTTGCGAAGCTCATTTAGCTTGAGAGACTGACCTCTTCTTCAATGTGATTTTTGCAAGTTCTTGCGGCTGGATTTGCATTCAATCTATCTTCCTCAATTTCCTCTCCACTTATTTCACACACTCCGTATGTGCCGTCTTCAATCTTCTTTAAAGCTTTCTTTACATTGTTATAACGAATCTCAAGTTCTTTGAGAACTGCAGTATTAGTCTCATATTCTTCAATCGCATCAGCCATCTCATTTTTATCCGCCTTATCAACGTTCATATTTGGAGCAGACGCTTCCCAGTCAGCTGGGTTTTTAGGATTAATATGACCTACAGACTTAAGTTCCTCTTCTAGTTTTGAGAGCTCTTCTTCAAGCCTCCCTTTATATTTTTGTGCATCAATCATGGGCCAATATTACTAGATACCAGCTAGAGTTCAAAATCAGAATATTCTTCTGCTGCTTAGGCGTGTGAGGATTTCAGTTAGTGTGTTTTCATTTGTGGTTATTATGACTGTCTCTTCATCAGGGAATGTATACAGGAGAACAATTTCAGATTCATCGTCTCTTAGTATGCGAGTGTCTTGGTTTTTTATGACAATATCTTCAAAAGCTCTTTTTTGAGGGATTCCCGGGATAGAAGTAGTCTCTGGAGTGGTAGTTCCCAAACCTTCTTCAGGAGTGGTTGTGGCAACAACCTCACTTTTTCCTTCAATAAAAGCCGGAAGAGGTAGTCCAAATAAAGGAGCTAAATCATCATTCATTATTTCCTCCCAAGCAAGCATATCTGCAAATGCAGTCCTGAAGTTTTTAACTTTAAATATTAAGAACGGCTGGTTTCCACTAAATACATGGATTCCTAGAGTAAACTCACTCTCAAAGGCTCTTTTAAGAGAGCCAGGAACCCTAGCTTCTATGGCATCTAAAAACTCTTCTGTATTTACTACTGTTACTTCTTCAAAATCATTTCTAAAAATTAGAACAACTTGTTCAAGAAGACCAAGTTGAATATTTACGTCGTCTTTAAGAAAAGTAAGACCATTCATAATCTCCCTCCTACTTCTATTTGTTATATCGAGCGCTTGAGTATTATCTACAAATATAATTGACGGAACATCTCTTTCAACTAAAACATCATCTGCTGGCGCCTGCGAAAGAAACGTGAACGCTGCAACGGAAATTCCTATAACAATCAGCAGCCCTGCACTTACCGCTATTATTACATGCTTCATCTTCCTTGATGAGCTTGGTTGCTCAACTTCTTTAGGAGGCTCTTTTGCCTGCGCTTTTTGCTCAGCCGCTGCAATTGAGATAAGAGAGGTCTTTTTTGTCTTCATTGCATCGGTGACATCTCCCTTAAATGTTCTTAAGTTTGGAAGACTTGATCCCTTAAGTCCGGCACCAACAGCTTTAATAGACCCTACTACAGCCTGACTAAGTCCACTTCCCTTCTTTGGTTGTTGCGAACCAATTTCAGATATTTTTTTATCTCCCAGACTGGCAGCCTGCGGAACCTGCTGCGGAGTAGTTACAGAAGCAGGCTCTTTTGCTTGTTTCTGAGTGGGCGCCGGAGCTTGTACCGGTTTCTGTGCCGGAGTTGAACTTAATTTATCTGCTGCCTGTTTAACATTTTTAGGAACTCCTGCCGGTTTTTGCGGCGTAGATGGAGTAATTTTGTTTATTTCATTTTGAAGAGGTGTGTCCTGCGGAGGAGCAGTCGGTGGAGCGTCTTTGGGAGCAGGTACAGCAGAGAGTCTAGCTTTTGCATTTGCTAAGACATCCCCTGGAGAAGGAGCTTTTGAAACCTTGGGCGGGCTCGTAGGTGGAGCTTTTGGTTGTGGAGGAGTACTTGGAAGAGGTGCTGTAGGCTTTTCATTGAAAGATTTAGGTGGCACAGGCTTGAGTGGTTCAGCTTTTTGCTGAGGCTGTTGAGGTACTGGGGAAGTTTTTGGCATTGGTGGAAGTGGTGGCGTTGGTGTTTCTTTGGGTTGCGTAGGTGTAACTGGTTTTTGCTCCACAGATTTCGGGGTAGGCGGAGTACTCGGAGCTATATTTTCTTTTGGAGAAGCTGGAGGAGAGACTGGAGGAGTCTGAGAAAAGTCCTTCTTAACTTGAGACACTGAAGGAGCACTCACTGGTGCTTCTTTTTTTTCAACCTCTTTTTGTGGCTCTGGTGTAGTAGTCTCTTTTTTAGGTTGAGCCGGCAGAGGAGAAATCGGAGGAAGAGATTGCTCCTCTAGATTTTCCTCACTACTCTTTTTGTTCTCATCTGTCTCGTCCATTGTTACTTGGTCGATGGTCTGAAATAGTCTCTTTTGGCTTCACACCTTTTTTCTCTGCAAAAGTTGGCGCAACATCTTTTATTGAAAGTTTAATTCTGTCGCGTTCATCGACTTCTTTAATTATAACTGGAACTACCTCTCCAATGGAAAGGACTTCTTCAACATTGTTAATTCTAAAAGGCGCGATTTCTGAAACATGTACAAGACCTTCTTTACCCCCGGTAATCTTAACGAACGCTCCGAAGTCTGTAATGTTAACTACTTCGCCGTTAAATTGCTCTCCTTTAAGGTACTCCCTTGTCATATCTTTGATTATTTGCGCAGCTTTCTCTGCACTACCATCTCTTCCGGTTATAAACACCGAGCCGTCGTCCTCGATGGTTATTTCTTCTACTTTAGTTTCATCCTTTATTCCGTTTATAACTTTCCCTCCGGGGCCAATTACTGAACCAATCTGCTCCTCATCAATTTTAAGTGTAATTATCTGGGGTGCGCGTGATGAAATTTCTGCCCTAGGCTCTTTTATCTCGGTCTCTATTACATCAAGAATCGCCTCTCGAGCTCTCTTGGCAGCCACAAAAGCTTCAGCAAGTATTTTAAGAGGAATGCCTCCTACCTTTACGTCCATCTGCACTGCAGTAACTCCCTCCCTTGTTCCAGCTACCTTAAAGTCCATATCTCCATGGTGATCTTCGGGGCCTTGTATGTCGGTGAGTATTTTGTAATCCCCGCTCTCATCCATTATTAGACCTATAGCAATTCCTGCAACAGGTTTTTTAATTGGCACTCCGGCATCCATAAGAGCTATTGTTGAGCCACATACCGAGCCCATAGAAGTGGAACCATTTGAAGCCATAGCTTCAGAGACAATTCTTATTGTGTAAGGAAATTTTTCTTTAGGTGGAATTACCGGAATAAGAGCTTTCTCTGCAAGGGCGCCGTGTCCAACCATTCTTCTGTTGGTTCCTCCGATTCTTCCGGTCTCCCCAGTTGAGAAAGGTGGGAAATTGTAATGGTGCATGAAATGCTTTTGTGTATCAGGCGCTTCAATTGAGTCAATTATTTGCGAGTCTCCCGGGCCCCCTAAAGTAAGAGCCGAAAGAACATGAGTGCCACCTCTGTAAAACACTCCAGTTCCGTGAATCATTGGAGAAATTCCTCCCGCTTTAGCACGAAGCTCTCTTACTTCATCCATTTTTCTTCCATCCGCTCTCTTGTCACTTCCGATAGCTTCTTTGTGAATGATATTGTTTACCGCTTCTTCAAATAAGTCGTCTATGAAACTACCCGGCGTATCTGGCAAATTTTCAGTCACAAGTTTCTTCCACTCTTTTTTAAGAGAATATATTCCGGCATTTCCTGCACCAGAGAAAACTGACTTCTCCAGCTTAGGCTCTACATTATCTTTAAATAACTGCGTGAGTTCGCTCGGCATCTCTGGTGCGGGGAGACTTTGTTTTTCTTTCCCAATCTTCTCAACAATCATTCTTTGAAACTCTTGGAGTTTTTCATTTTCCTCTACAGCTAGTTTAAGAGCATTATTTAGTTCGTCTTCATCTGTCTCGTTTGAACTAATCTCAATCATGTTTATATCCCCATCTTTTCCACATGCAAGAAGATCAAGCGTGCTCTCGCTTCCATTTCTATCTTCATAAGTTGGGTTTATGGCGAAACCTTCGCCATTTTTCCCAATACGCACAGCTGACACAGGTCCATTCCAAGGAATATTTGATGTTGCTATGGCAAGAGAGGCAGCGTTTATTGCCAAAACATCAGGGTCATATTCATCAAGCGAAAGTACGGTCACAACAACTTGCACCTCGCGTCTTATATGACTGTCAAAAAGAGGACGAATGGTTCTATCAACCACTCTTCCTGAAAGAATTGCTTCCTCTGTTGGTCTTCCCTCCCTTCTTACGAACCTACTTCCAAGTATTGCTCCAGCCGCGTAGAATTTCTCTTCATAATCAACTGACAGAGGAAAGTAGTCCAAACCCTCTCTTTCGTTTTCGCTCATTACTACGGTTGCAAGAACAGCTGAGTTTCCATAGCGGACTATCACTGACCCACTTGCCTGATCAGCCAAGTCACTAAACTCTGCCGTAAGCGTTTTTCCACCTACCTCGGTAGAATATTCTTTTATCTCCATATTGATTTTGCCCAAAGGCCAGTGACCATCAGATTACAGAATTGAACTATTCTTTGTTCAACACTGAGTATCTAAGGGCCACAATTAATTCTTATAACTAAAAATACTCTATATATAAGGAATGGTTTTTGCAACACAACGAAAAACTCCCCACAAAACTGGGGAGTTTTTCGTTTAAGCCTCTTCGGGTTCGTCTTTGTCTTTATCGGAGCTTCCTGGAACAAGATTTCCAAGTTTCCAGCCGCGATAGCTGATTAGATACTTCTTCGGATCTTCGCACATATCTATGTAGTCATCTGCGACCTCCTTTAGTCTAGAGGAAGCAGAGCGACCGAATGTGATTACCTCAACTTGCACGCCATCGTGTTGTTTAAGGTACTCAACTAGAGGTACGAAATCGCCATCTCCAGTAGCTAGAATTACGGCATCAAGTTTTGGTGCCATCGAAACTGCATCAATTGCCATTCCAACGTCCCAATCTGCCTTCTTTGCTCCTCCATAAAAGATTTGGAGGTCCTTTGTCTTGGTCTCAATACCAAGTTTTGTAAGAGCGTCAAAGAAATTCTGTTCCTCACCACTTTCGGTTGTAACAACGTATGCCATTGCTCTGATGAGCTGGCGGCCCGCTAGAGCCTCTTTCAAAACGTTGCCGAAATTAACGCGCGATTTATACAAATGCTTTGCGCTGTGGTAGAGATTTTGCGTATCAATAAAAATGCCGACCCTTTGGCTTTTATGCTTAATAACAGCCATAAAAACTTATGAAACTAATAAAAGAGCTGCTTTAAATGAAGAATTACTTCTTCAACCCAAGAGATTTAACAAGAGCGTTGTACTTTTTCTTGTCTTTTCCTTCCAGGTACTTTAAATGTTTACGACGATCCGCAACCATTGCCAAAAGTCCCCTTCTGGAGTGTTTGTCTTTGTGATTTTTCTTAAGGTGTGTTGCAAGCTCATCAATTCTCTTTGATAGAACTGAAACTTGCACTTCAGGAGAGCCCGTGTCTCCTTCGTGCCTGCCGGCATCCTTAATAGTTTTCGCCTTTTTACGCTTGGTTAGCATGGACAAACCATAGCATATATTGCCTAATTTTGCAAGAGCTAAGCAGGGTTCATATGATGGCAACAAATATTGTGCGACGTATAATTACGCTATGTCTAGCGGAAATCTGGAGCAATTAAAGCGTGAGTTTTTAGAACATCTTGAGATAGAAAAAGGACGCTCACTAAACACTATTAATAACTACGACAGATACCTTTCTCGTTTTCTTGATTTCTCAAAGAAAAAATCACCAAAAGAAATTGATGCGGATTTGATTCGTGAGTATCGACTCTGGTTAAACAGGCAGGAGTCAAGCGGAGAGAATGAAACTCTAAAAAGAAAAACTCAAAACTACTATCTGATAGCACTTCGAGCGTTTCTTAAGTACATTGGCAAGCGCGGTATCGAAACGCTCTCGCCTGAAAGTATTGAGCTAGCCAAAACAAGCGAGCGCGACTTAGACCTTATTTCTATAGAAGAGCTTGAAAGGTTAATGGAAGCTCCAGAAGGAAGCGAGCTAAAAGATTTACGTGACAAAGCAATACTTGAATTACTTTTCTCAACTGGATTACGTGTTTCGGAGCTCACATCGCTAAATAGAGATATAAATTTAAAACGTGACGAACTTTCTGTACGTGGAAAGGGGGATAAAGTGAGAGTGGTGTTTCTTTCAAAGAAAGCAAAGGAGTTTGTAACGAAATATTTAGATAAAAGGACTGATATTGATGACGCACTTTTCATACAAGTTGGTCGCGGTGCAAAAAGTGCTGAATCACTTCGGCTAACTCCTCGTTCAATTGAGAGATTGGTAAAACATTATGCAATCAAAGCTGGTATTTCAAAAAAAGCTACCCCGCATATTATTCGCCACTCCTTTGCAACAGACCTTCTTCAAAACGGAGCGGACCTAAGAAGTGTTCAGGCGCTATTAGGGCATGCAAATATTGCAACCACACAGGTTTATACTCACGTAACGGACAAACACCTAGAGGAAGTGCACAAGAGCTTCCACGGAAAAAGAAGAAAATAGCTATCCACTTGTATATATTTTCTAAAACAGATACGTTGCTACGATATATGTAGGCCTGCCTGGTCGCAGACCGGTCGAAAGATTTAAATAGAAAATATTATGGATCTAACAATATTTCTCGCGCAGATAATGGGAGTTTACTTTCTCGTTACCGGCGTTGGAGCACTTCTTAATCCGGAGAGGACAAGAAGAGCAATGAATGAAGTTGGTAAAAGTTACGTACTCCCCTACTTTGACGGTGCGCTTGCGCTTGTTGTAGGACTTCTTATTGTGCTTACCCACAATGTTTGGGACTCACTCCTTACAGGTGTAGTTTCAGCCGTAGGCTGGCTCTCGCTTGCGGAAGGAGTGCTTATGATGCTTTTGCCACAAGCTTCAATCGTAGGCTTTATGAAGCACTTCAACACAAAGAGTGCTATTACAGGGTTTAGTATTGTGGCTATTGTAGTTGGAGCGTATCTTACCTACATAAGCTTTATTGCTTAAATTGCAAAACTAAAATTAAAAACCGCCAATATTATATTGGCGGTTTTTAATTTGTATTCAATTAGTTAATATGGAGCAATGAAAATACTATCTTGGAATGTAAATGGTCTTCGGGCTGTGCACAGAAATGGTTATTGGGACACTTTCCTTAAGGAGGACCCTGATATTTTCTGCTTTCAGGAAACAAAAGCGGAGCCGGATCAATTGCCAGATGAAGTTCGCGAGGCAGAGGGGTATATGTCGTTTTTCGCATCATCTGAGGTTAGAAAAGGCTATAGCGGTACTGCTATTTACACTAAAATTGAGCCAGAAAAGGTCAAATATGGTATGGATATCAAGGAATTTGATCAAGAAGGCCGTTTGATAACTACATATTTCAAGGATTTCGTCCTTCTTTGTGTATATTTCCCAAATGGAGGAGGAGGCCCCGAGAGGCTGAAGTATAAATTGGACTTCTATGACGCATTTCTTGAATACATTAATGGAATTAAAAAACCACTAATTTTTTGTGGAGATGTAAATACTGCGCATGAAGAAATTGACCTAGCTCGGCCAAAAGAAAATGAAAAAAATACAGGTTTTCTTCCAGAGGAGCGCGAGTGGATAGATGAGGTAGTTCGTCACGGTTATGTTGATACATTCAGGCATTTCAATCCAAAAAAGGAAGGGGCATATTCATACTGGGATATGAAAACTAGAGCAAGGGACAGGAATGTTGGCTGGAGAATAGACTATTTCTTTGCAAATCAAGCAGCAATGTCTAGAGTCCAAAAAACCTTTATTTTAAGCGATATTTATGGTTCTGATCACTGCCCTGTTGGCATAGAACTAAAGTAATCTATAAAGGACATCACTTATCCACAAGATGTCCTTTACATGTCCTTTATAGAGAATATTATTGTATCTAGAGCAGTTCGTCTTAGTACATCGTTTTTACGAGCGTGCTCAGTTTCAGTCACCACCAAGTAGCCTTTTTGGCAATACACATTTACGCACACCACATAAATTTTTGGGAAAAAGGTATTGTGTAACCAACTGGGAAGTACGAAGCAGATGATTGAAACCGCATAGGGCCGCCTTATGTTGAAGTCGGATTATTATCTCCACGCCGGCCGCATCATAAGACGGCTCTTTTGTATTGTATTTAAGACACCCAGTATTTTTTACGAAGCTCCTCTACAGCGCTTTCCTCCTCCGTTTTTTGACGCTCTTTTCCTTTCTTGCCGAGCGCTAGAAGCTCATTTTCAGGGAGCTTAAATAGCTCTACAGAGCGCTTTTCTAGGTATTCTTCATTATTTAATTTAGGATCATCAAGTACTTCTTCAAGAAGGGCGTGCAGGACCCACCCGATACGTTTTCCAGGCTTTTCTTTAGTGATTTCCATAATTCTGTTCCCTGTAATCTTAAGCATTCCCACTGCTATTGGGTCACGAAGAGCTTCTTCAACCATTGATTTGTATTTTCTAAAACGAAAAGGTTGTTCTTTGGGACGGCCCGAACCAATTCGATCGCAAATTCTAAGGTTAAGCAAATCCCAAATATTTTCTTCTCCAACATTTCTTATCATTCTCCTTACAGCAGAGAGTGTTACTTGGTCTGGGTCGGAGAAAAACATATGCCAACGCACTAGCTTCACCAATTTATCTATCTGTTTTTTTGGAAGTTTTAGATCCTCAAAGGCCTTTTTTGCTACACGCGCACCAACCACTTCGTGCCCGTGAAAAGTCCAGTCTTTCTTCTCTTCTGACCAGCGTCTAGTCTCTGGTTTTGAAATATCGTGATAAAGTCCGGCAATTCTAATATCAAATGACCAACCCTTATCTGCGCCATGTTGCATTGTGCGAAGCAGGTGCTCAAACACGTCAAACTTGTGTGCCTGATTTTGCTCGATTCCAATCCCCCTCTCAAGGTCAGGTGCCACAAAAGGAAGCATTCCAAGTTTTTGCATTAGGAAAAAGGCTTCAATTGGACTACTTGTCATTATCGTTCTGATAATCTCATCGCGAATACGTTCTTTTGAAATTTTTGAAAGTCCATCAACGTGTTTTGTTATGGCTTCTGCTGTATCTGGGTCAATGGTAAACGTAAGTTCAGCTGAAAGACGCACAGCTCGAAGCATTCGAAGTGCATCCTCAAAAAAGCGCTCCTCCGCGTCTCCTACCGCAACAATACTTTTCCTTTTTATATCCTCCCCTCCCTTGTGTGGGTCAGTTATCTCGCCGTTTTTTATGCTGTATGCAATTGCATTTATGGTAAAGTCGCGACGCTTTAAATCGTCCTCTAAACTATCGGAAAATTCTACTTTATCTGGGTGCCGCGCATTTGAATATGTTGATTCAAGTCTGTATGGGGTCACTTCAATAACTTGTACAGACTCCTCTGGAGTTTCTTTATTTACAATTCCCACTGTGCCGAATTCGTTTTCATAGAAAGTGTCTTCAAAAAGACCTTGTATATCTTCCGGTTTTGCGTTGGTTGTGAAATCCCAATCCTTAGGAGGTCTCCCTAAGAGAAGATCTCTAACACACCCCCCTACTAGATATGTCTCAAAGCCCGCAGATTCAATTGTATCTGAGACCGAGCGTACTTCATCTGGAATTTTGCTTGCTGAAATTTTTAGCATTATTTAACAAGTGTATATCACTTAGCTCTTGGTTCAAAAAAGCTTGGCATGGGGCTAATTACTAGTACTATAGATAAATCCGGATGCTCCCGTGGTGAAATGGATATCACAGCGGTCTTCGGAACCGTCGTTGGGGGTTCGAATCCCTCCGGGAGCACCAAGTAAACCGCCAATATTCCAGGAGGGATTCGAAAGCCGGAAGCCCGCGTGCGGGGCACGATTAAGGGCTGAGGCCAGACCAAATACACTTATGAGCGAAGCGAATTAGTGATAGGTGGTCGAATCCCTCCGGGAGCACCAATAGTAAGGTTTTAATAATTTATATCAACTCTGTGCAGAATACTGGAAATAGCTCGAACTGGCCGCGCCGCCGAGGCGGCGGTCGGCGGCGCGGCGCATCCGGCGCAAAAAATGCCGAACGCGGCGAAGCCGCTCCGCTGACAATATCAAATTTTTCTTTGGCGGACTAATTCGAGAATTCGCGAAGCGCACAACTTTGTTCTTTCAAAAAAACAGAAACCGCCTCACCGAGAGAGCGATGAAGCGATCTCTGCGGTGGGCGGTTGATGTCAGTTGAGCTGCTTGCGAATGGCTTCGGGGAGGTCGTCCTCGAAGACGGCGATGTCGATGGAGTTCCATTCGCACTTCTCGCCTTTCACATACATCACGAAGGGACGCCACTTGGTCGTCCTTTCGGGTTTGTCCGAGAGACTGAAGAGCGGCTTGAGCTTCGGGAAAAGCGCGCGGTTGACGACGAGGTAGTACATCACGCCGCTCTTCACCGCCGCCTCTTCATCGTCCATGTAAGCGAGAACCTTGGCGACTGCCTCGGCGCGCTTTTCGGGAGTGTCCAGCTTCTCCCAGTCCGGCGAGTACGACGTTTCCGCCGAACCGAACTGGTGAGTGTAGACGACCTCGAACTTGAAGCGGTCCTGCTTGATGTTGGTCATCTTGGCGATGGCCCCACCCTTGGAGAGCAGGTAGCGCACTTCGGCGTTGCACACGCCGTAGTCTTCGGCGAACGCGGCCGAAGCAGACAGAAGCAACGACAGAGCGAGAGCGATGCGAGCGAACATGGTGTCCTCCGTTGGTCAGCTCGTGGAATCAAGGTGCGAATTCGGTTGCCATTATACACCCTAGACCACGCACTTGTCAAGTAGTCAAGCGCGTGCAGAAAAATACCCTTACTTATCAACGTATTTTGGATTGTATGCCCAAAAATTCCTTTTTCCCAAAAGATTTAGAGTGCGCGAAGCGCACACCTCTGAATGGTGAGAGCCGATGGTTTCCCCGGGCTCCTTGGCGGTTTTCTGCGGAGCGGCTTCGCCGCGTTCGGCATTTTTTGCGCCGGATGCGC
>CEPX01059328.1_pt1 | contig 21834 bp, 29 predicted proteins | sample 361361 | NCBI WGS metagenome assembly CEPX01 (sample SAMEA2619974, study PRJEB7988) | marine metagenome | biome: marine biome (ENVO:00000447); feature: mesopelagic zone (ENVO:00000213) & marine oxygen minimum zone (ENVO:01000065); material: "saline water (ENVO:00002010), including plankton...
ATCCCTGACGTACAATTCCAACACTGGAGCATTGACAGCGACATCTTTTGTGGGGGCATTGACAGGGAATGCAGACACTGCTACTACATTGGAAACAGCGCGTACCATTGGTGGTGTGTCCTTTGATGGGTCAGCCAACATTGTACCTGGCACAATTACCATTGTACGCTTCAACGTTATTGAATGGAGGTGTCAACTACATTTATTTCTGCAATGCAATTGACAATGGTGCATTGCCTCCTGATGCAGGGACTTTGTCGATTATGGTAGAGTACATGGGTATTGCTTAAGCTTTGCGTTAGCCCACAACGAAATTTTGTCTTAATTTAAATAAAATTAACCATGAATGGCATACTCCACTGCAGGGATTTTACCCTACATGATCGACCCCCAAACGTCAGAAATGTATGTGGTGTTGGGTAAAGAATGTACAATTGAGGGATGGGAGGCAGGGTCCAACAAATGGTGCTCTTTGGCAGGCAAACGCGAGTATGGTGAGACTGAATTTGCGACAGCTGCGCGCGAGTTTTATGAGGAAAGCATGGGTGTCATTCCCACTTACAATTGCAGATTTAGCACTAAAATGCACGACATTGAGTTTTTAAAACATGAGCTTGCAAATGATGAGTATTGGATGCGATTGTTTGTCCAGGTGACAAAAAATTGTAGCAAAGGTCGTGTGCTTTTTATCAAGAAAGTGCCTTGGACCCCCAACCTTCCAACCCTATTTGAGGAGTTTAGGCAAGTGGTGGAACCTGTGCGTCAACAGCTTGAGTTGGCGCACCAATGTGCCCCCACCACCATTTCATTCCTTAATCCCTTTTCCCAATTTGAGACATGCATGTGGATGACTGGGGCAACCCAACAATCTTCACATATAATCCAAGTGACTTGGACGCAAAAATGTGGGGGGAGCTTGTCCATGAATGTGTATGCTTCCCCACAAGAAGTGTTGGGGTGTGTGCAATCGTTTAAAATGTTGCAGGAAGCCAAGCGTATGTTTTTGGCTCTGTTGCCTGCACGCTGCCACATGTGTTTTAGGATAGAGTGGTACAACAGGGAACTGATAAAGCTGGATTGGAGACCAGAGTACTTTGAAAAACAAGCGTTGGGAATATGGTCTATTTCCCAACTCAAGCAAGTGTTGGAGAGTGGGGGATTGAATTTTCGCGAAACTTTTTTATTTGTGATTGAGGCACTTTTGGAAGCACTTTGTAGAGATTGATTCAAACATGGACGACTCTATCCTTCATGTGATGGACCTTGCAGATGAACAAATGTCCATGAACGACTGTCTGGTTAAGCGCATCAGTCATAACTTTCAGTCTGAATACATTGTTTCATGCACTCTCTTGCTCTACACAAATGTACAAGAGGGTGTCCATTAGACAACAAACTTTCACTTTGGGAACTGCCACTTGAATGCCAGACAGTCGACAACGACGAAAATGTATGCAAAGGAATGTTGAATTTGTAGTTTGTTTGTTCGTTTAAACCTCAATTTATTTTTCGTGAAGAATCAATCAAAAAGAAAACCATGAGTGCCAGAGCTGTTAGAGGGGGTGTCATTGGTCAACAACGTCAGTTATCAAGACGCCACAACCCCAGAACTATTGATTTACCTTTTCCCCAAGCTACTACTGGAGTTTCTGCTAACCCCACACAAATTTTAAGCGTAATGAAAACCATGAAGGACCTTCCCTTCCCTGTCACTGCTCCTGTCCCCTCTGCTCCCCCCATTGACTTACCTTTCAAAAACGCTGTAAACCCCCCTAGATCTGTTCGTATTGCTGCTGACGCTGCTGTTACAAACGACGAACAACCCTCATGGAAAGATTTCGTTGGTATTAATGGGCAATTGAAGGAAGAATATCTCAAACAATGGCCCTCCACTGTCAACAAGGGGCGCGTCGACAGGGAAACTGGCGAGCGCATTCCACCTAAAGTTGACATGAAAACAGATGCGATTTTGCGCTTGTCCAAATCCAAAACAGCTACAGAAACTAGCTCCATTGTGCGCACTGTGATGGAGAGGTTGCTTAAGATTTTTCCTGAAATCACCAAGCGCCAAGTCGCACAACATGTGGATAGCCTCCAACTCCAACAAAAATTGGAGACAGATGTGACAGCAGCAGTGGATGAAGCCTTGGGGGACATTTTCAACGATTCTTGGGAGGAAACTTTGAAAGATGTGGTGGGTTCAGCGATCACACAACTTTTGGAAGATGAGGATGATAATATTCTGAAAACCAAAACTTTGCCAGCGCCCACTTCCTCCTCCTACTTTGCGTACGCCACTGTTGCTGTCACTTCCCTGCATGTATTTGCAGAGCATACTCATGAGTCAGCGCCCATCCACACTTTTAATCAATATGATGTGGCCTTGGTTATGTATCCCATGTGGAAAAATGAGGAGGAAAATGGCAATGTGTGGATGCAAGTGCGTCTGGTGGACAAGGACACTTGCGCCATTAAAACAGGGTGGGTCATGGTGTATCATTTTGACAACAATGTGTATACTTTGCATTCGTATCGTAATGTGCCAGACATGGTGAACGACGATTTTTTGGAGGGCGACAGCGCGCACTCAAGCTCTGAATCATCGTCTGGTTCTGGCTCTTTGTACTAGTTTAATTTAGTTTTCCCTTACAAACAACTGCTGTGTCACTGGCATCCTCCACCTCTCCAAGAAAATGGGTTAAGCTCCACACAGACAGGAATGGTTTTGGCGCCTCTTTGTAGTCTTTGTTGCCCCATGACATAAAGGCTTGCTGGCCATGCAAAATTGCAATGCCTGATATTCGAGGTGAATGTCTGTAGAATTCATGGACTTTAGCTTCTGTTTTCACGCAGTACAGTGATATTTTCTGCTGAGAACTGCAGAGAATGTGTGAGTCGTCGTCTGTGACTGCCAGTGAATGGTGGTAACCCATGTCTGCGTCATAAAAGGTGGCAAGACACATCCCTGTCTCCATGTCAAATATCTTGATGGGTTCGTCCTCATCTCCTGCTGTGGCGCAGTTCATTCCTTTTGAAAAAATGGCAATATCTGTGACACAAGTGGGATTTGAGTATGGTTCAAACTCGTGCACTGGCTCTGCTTGATCGACGTTCCAAAGCATCAACTCATGGTGGTTGCCCACACCCACAAAATGAATATCGTCAGGGAAGGGCTTGATAGTGTATGACATTTTTGAGAATTCCATCATAGTGGCGCCAGTATCCACATTGTACGCTCGTGTGTGTCCCTTAAAACTTACAACAAGTATCGCGCCACTCTTTAGCGTTGTCATGGCTCTTACAGCAGCAGAAACGTAGCATACGCGCGATGATGTTTTGAAGTCTTCTGCGCATATTTTGTAGATGGCGTCCTGTAAAACACATAAAAAATCTGTGGAGCCATCATTGCACCAACAGAGTAGTTGAGAATCCAATTGCCTGGACATGAGGCATTTTCCATTGTTCAAGTCCATGACCCATATCAGATCTTCGCCACAGAGAAGTGCGCGACACTCATCTTGAAATGGTAGGACATGTTTAACAGTCTTGAATAGGTTGAAATGGGTGGCGTCGTACACCATAACTTGGGGTTGGGCGTCCATTGTTTAAAATTTGAATTTGAATTTGAATTTTTATTTGCGCTAGCTAGTTTTTGACACTCATGTGCTGTTTTTCCACACGCTCTTTCAACATTTGCTGTCGTACTTGCTCTTGAAGTTTGGGCCAATCCAACTCTTTGGCATGAGGCATATTCTTGAGATTCTTGGTTTTCAAAAAGTGCCAAAACTCGCGCACTAGAACAGCAAACAATAAAAACGATTGTGTGATAATACCCATTGTCCTGGCATAAGTGACAGACTCCCACACAATAAGTAAAAATGCCAAGAAAGTTTCTGGGTGCATGAGCTCAGGCAAGTTGTTCATGATGTTGCGCCAAGTCTTGAGAATGGTGAAAACGCCAGGGAACCAGCCAGATTTTGACACCACTTCTTCCTCTGAAACAACAGGCGCAGCATCACTTTTTCCAAATATGGCCAATGCAAGTTTTGTGATCAATACCATGACCATGGAGGCCACAAGCCCTCCAATGAAACCAATGATGCCAAATGCCACCCAAATAAAAAGAGCAGCAGCGCCCAATTGCAATATTTTAGTACCTAACTTGTGGCGTCTTTCCCTTAATCCAAATTGTTTTTTGGTGAATTTCCTGATTTCTTTTTTTAGCAGCTGTACATTGCTTTGGGATCTAGGGTCACAATAGCGCCACTTGTACCCAAATCTGGCGCGCTGCACTGTACTTAGGCTACAAGTTTGGCCCACCTCATTCACCACCTCATTCACCCAACACCAAGATTTCTCAGCATTTTTCTTTCCACCTGGTTGGCACAATGAAGTGCAAGCGCAAGGTTTATCTGTGGGTGTGCAATAGCGATACCTAAATCCCAAAGCTGATTTTAGGGCTGTGGGGCAATTTTTTCCCACCCAACACCAAGGTTTCTTGGCCTTGCGCCCAAACGCACATTTGGACGTACATTCGCAAGGATCGTCGCGTTCTTTCTGGCGAAACTGTTTGGCAAACTTTTGAAATTTTTCCACATGCCATTTTTTGGTAATTTTTAAGTACTTCCCCACATGGTCTTGCCAGTTGTCAGTGTTTGCAATTGTATCCACGATCGCGAGTGCGTCATCACCACTGTCAAAACTACCAAATTTTAGTTTTTTTTTTGGAGCTGCATCAAACAGTTGCTGGATTTCCAAACGTTCTTTTGGATTCAAAACGTCTACCACAAACTCAGGCCAAGGCGTTCCCTTTTCCATGGCATGTTTGACCTTGTTTTTAAGTGGTGTAGACATACGTTGAGAAACAGTGCCCAACATAAAGTAAGGTCCCATGTGCTGAGTTTGCACCAATTGTTGAACAAATTTTGGGAATTGGGAGTTCTTCTTCATTTTTTTCTCCAATTGAGCATTACTGAATTGGCCAGATTTGACAGCTTGTAACATTTTGAAATTGTTCTCTTTTTTCCTAGAAGGTTTTCCACTCACACTGGCATGGGCCACTGTACGCCACATCATGGGGGCGCGTACCAAGTATTTCAAAGCTCTAAAAATGGAGTTGGACACGTACTTGGATTGCTTCCACAGAGGCACCTCATAATCAAAGTAGGTGGCAGCAGCAGCCACAGAGGCTAAAGTAGCTGCAACAGCCAGTTTATGGTCTTGTGCCATGTACGCTCCCAACCACCCCAACCCTCCCCCAAGAGCAGCCCCACCCAACTGTTTTTGAAGCTTGTATTCACCTGAATCCACGTCCACAGTTGTCAAATAATCAACCACTTTTTTCCCCCCATAAGCCCCCACAAGTGTACCCCAAGCTTCAAGGGGCAGGTAATGGACAGCTGCGTCAATGCCAGCGCCAGTCCCCAGCATGGGTATTACAACCCTTTCCCACAAGGACTCTTCTATCAATTCATGGCGTGGCCCCACCACAAACCTGTGGCCATCCAAATCTTCTACACAAGATCCTGGTTTGTGTTGTGGCACCTTTCGCTCGTTGGGTTTTAAATCTCTGACACTTAACGCCAAGAAATGACAATTTTTTCTCTTCAATTTCATCTGTTTTAGGGTGTCAATGCGTCGATGGGCCAAAGACGCCAACTTGTGAGCCTTGGGGCGCCTTTGCTTGGATCGTTTGGAACGCTTGGATCGCTTGGATCGTTTTTTAGAGTAATTCAAAGACGCCAACTTTTTAGTTTTGAATCTCCTGGATCTCCTTTGAAGACCATAAACAGGTAAAGAAGATACCAACTTTTTAGCCCTAAATCGCCTTTGAAGGCCATAAACAGGTAAAGAAGACGTCAACTTCTTAGTCTTTTGAGACATGAAAATTATATTTATTTGACACAACAAATTTTCCTAAATGACCCAACGACTTCCACACTTTTCACAAGTGCAATACACATTCATGGGCTCGTCTGCGCATTTGGTTTGTTTTTGAGTCCAACTGACATTCGTGGTTTTGCAGCGTTTGCAGCGAATCCATTCCACGTCGTCTTCGCCACCTTCATCCTCAACTTGCCCAAAGATGTGAATACAACTCTTGACAACGCGCTGCAGTTTGCGTCGCTTGCGCGCTTGGCGCTCCATGTGCTTTTCAGTGTCTGTGCCTTTGGCCAACTCTACATCTGTCATCCTGACCAAAGTTTGGGCATCTTTTTGTAACAGGGCAGGGTTGCGCCTTAAATTGTACATTAATTGCACATACTTTTCCTGATAAAAATCTAAACCAACTGCATCCAAAATAGTTTGGTGCATGTCTTGGGCACGCCCCACATCCCCCTCAAACAAAGACTCCCATTCTACCAAGCATTCTGCTAAGCACATGGTCTAACGTAATAAAATAATAGCTAATTTCTTTACCTTTAAAGTATACACGAACACGCAACATACAGCCTGTTGGGTCATCTGAATTAGAAAGGTTCGCGAAAAACGTCCATACTTCCCCAAATTCACCTCTGACAGCGTTTATGGTTCCAGGCGTAAAAACTTTTGAATGTATTGGCGTCAACTCAGCCAACTCTGTTGCTACCATTACTGGCGTACAGTGATTAATGGGAAGAAAACCATTCCAAATGTCTTTGGGGTTGAAAGTCAAGTAATACATGTGTGATGGAGTCATGGGGCCTCTTCCAATATGCGCCACAAATTGAAAAGGATAAGACTCGTCCACCTGGTACACTCCCCTAAAAGGCTCAGTGGTTGGATAAAAGTCACAGTAGATTTCCAGCGCCTCACACATGCGTTCTTGCATTAGTTGCTTGTAGGGCATGAGCCAGGACGCAAACTGTTTGCATACCAATCTCATACTTTTCCATGACCTAAAATCTAGACATTTGGCAACCAAGCACAACACATCTGGGTACTGTTGCAGGGGATGAACATTCATTTTACTGACCAATTGAGCAATTGACAAAGACACTCTTTCTGCCAAGCATATTTCTTTGGGGGTCATCTAAAACGAGCATGTAGTTGGTAATTTTTATACCCTCAAACCACACAGTAACATAGAGCGTGCAGTCTGTTCCATCGCCCATGACTCTGGGGCCCAGGTAAAACTTCCATGCTTCCCCAAGTTCATCACCTCTGACAGTTATCTCGTGGCTAAGTATAGGAGACAAGATTCTTGCATATTCAACCATTGGCGCCAACTCAGCCAACTCTGACGCCACCATCACTGGTGTAAAGTAATGATGATTGTCATAATCACCATTCCAAATGTCTTTGAGGTCCAAAGTCAAGTGGTACATATGCGATGGGGTCATGGGACCTCTTCCAACATGCACCACAAATCGAAAAGGGTAGTCAGGGCCAGACTTGATGACCTGGTACACACCCCTAAAAGGTTCACTGGCTGGATAAAAGTGACAATGGATTTCCAATGTTTTGCACATGCGTTTCTGCATTAGACGCTTGTAAGGCTTGAGCCAGGATGCAAACTGTTTGCACACTAATCTCATGCTCTTCCATGACCTAAAATCTAGACGCCTGGCAACCAAGCACAACACATCTGGGTACTGTTGTAGAGGATGAAGATTCATAAGTTTTTTATTTTGCCAAGCTTAGTTACTTAAAGATATATGGTAGTCGTTAATTAGTTTACCTTCAAACAACACATCAACATAAAGTGTGCACCCTGTTTTGTTGCTGAGATACGTGTGAAACGTCCATTCTTCCCCAAATTCATTACCTCTAACAGTCAACTTTTTTTCAGGTGTAGGAGAAAAGGCTCTTGAATATTCAATCATTGGCATCAACATAAACTCAGCCGACTCTGACGCCACCATCACTGGCCCAAAGTAATCCCTCCAAACGTCCTTGAAGTTACAATTCAAGTGGTTGATGGAAACTATAGCATTAGCAAAAGAATCGTTCCAAATGACACTTGGGTTAAACATTAGGTAATGTAGGTCAGTTTGAGCAATAGGTCCTTCTCCATAGCGTATGGCAAATTGATAAGGATCCTGGTGAATGTGGTATACTCCTCGAAATGGTTCATCAATAAACAAAAAAAAATGTACAATGGATTTCCATCGCTTGGCACATGCGTTTTTGCATTAGACGCTTGTAGGGCTTGAGCCAGGAAGCAAATTGTTTGCATACCAACCTCATACTTTTCCATGTTTTATAATGGAGATGCTCTGCAACCAGGCACAACACATCTGGGTACTGCTGCAAAATGTGGCTTGTGTCACTCATGATTGTTCACAACTAGGGTGTACGAAGCAATATTTGTATTTTCTAGAAAAACTCTGATGACGCCAACGTTGCCTGAAAAGTAATTCTGCGTGCAAAATCTCCACGTCTCTCCAAACTTGCCCTTGCACGTACTGGGAAAGTCAAGCTTTGTTGTTTTTTGCCTAAATGCAAAAAGTTCTGATGTGATGGAGATTGGAACACGAAAAAAACAATCATTCCAAATGACACTTGGATCAAACATTAGGTAATGTAGGCAAGTTTGAGCAAGAGGTCCTTCTCCATAGCGTATGGCAAATTGATAAGGATTTTGGTCAATGTGGTATGCCCCTCGAAATGGTTCGTCAAACAAAAAAAATGTACAATGGATTTCCATCGCTTGGCACATGCGCTCTTGCATCAGTTGCTTGTAAGGCCTAAGCCACGACGCAAACTGTTTGCAGACCAATCTCATACTTTTCCATGATTTGAAATTGAGATGTTCTGCAATCAAGCACAACACATCTGGGTACTGTTGCAAAACGTGGATTGGATCACTCATATTAATACGAAGAAATATGAACACCCTCTAAAAAAACTTTAATGACGTCAGCGCCACCTAGAAAACAATAGTGCAGGCAAAATCTCCACGTCTCTCCAAACTTGCCCTTGCACTTGTTGGGAAGGTCAATCTTTGTTGTTGTTGGCTTAAATTCAAGAAGTTCTGGTGTGATGGAAACTGAAGCACCACCACAATTATTCCAAATCACGCCTGGATTTAACGTTAGGTAATATAGGCGAGTTTGAGCAAAAGGCCCTTCTCTATAACGTATGGCAAATTGAAAAGGATTCTGATGAATATGGTATATTTCCCTAAAAGATTCACCAGACCAGAAAAATATACACTGGATTTCCAACGCCTGGCACATGCGTTGTTGCATCAACTTCTTGTACGGCCTAAGCCAAGACGCAAACTGTTTGCACACTAATCTCATACTTTTCCATGTTTTATAATGGAGATGCTCTGCAACCAAGCACAACACATCTGGATACTGTTGCAACGTATGGTTTATGTCGCACATGTCACATCAAAGAATATTTTGAAATTTTGACGCCATCCAGTTTTACAATAAAGGAAATCTTTGTGCTCGAACTTGAATCACCCAAAAGTCGATATGGAACAAACGCCCACATTGCTCCAGATTTGTCTTGATGTTTAAAAGCACCACCAGAGCTGTGAATTCTTTCTGTCGTGATACGAGGAGGCTCAAGTTCTATAGAAGTTGTTATAGGAGTACAAAAATCGCCATCAGCTTCCCAAACAATGCTTGGGTGCAACTCGAGAGCGTAAAACGTCCATGTGTCTGGGTTGCCAGTTCCAAAACAAGCAAAAAATCGATCATAAGAATCAGTGTAACGCACTGCTCGAAATGGTTCGTCCTTCCAAAAGAATACACAACAGATCTCCAGCGCCTCACACATGTGTTTCTGCATCAACTTCTTGTAGCGTTTGAGCCAGAACGCAAACTCTTTGCACACTAGTCTCATGCTCTTCCATGATTTGAAATTAAGATGTTTTGTGACCAAGCACAACACATCTGGGTATTCTTGCAGTGGGTGAAGATTACTCATCGTCGTCGTCCTTGTTTTCTAAATATGAAAACAATGTAAATAACAATACCCACTCCAATGTACGACCATGGCCATTGCCATCCAAGTCCTGGCAGTGTGGACGACGATGCCATGATTTAACTTTGTTTTAGCTTTGCTTTAGCTTTGCTTTAGCTTTGTTTTACTTTTGAATTTTATTAAAAATTTGGACCAATGGAGGGTGACTTTTTTTACGAAGAACAATTTTGCTTACTGGTGTACACTGATGGCGCAGTATCGAACAATGGCAGAAAAAATGCAGTGGGTGGTGTGGGAGTATGGTTTGGAGACGATGAGGATGAGCGCAATGTGTCTGAACGATTTTTGCTCAACCCCATCACCAATCAGCGCGCAGAATTGTTTGCTGTGGTGCGCGCTTTAGGGATTTTGTTAAAAACACATCCTGTCACTATCCCAGTTACATTGCACACAGACAGTGTGTATGTCTACAACATTGTGACGCGTTGGATCAAGAAATGGAGCGTGAATGGTTGGAAAACGTCATCAGGGCAACCAGTGAAAAATCAGCACTTGATTCGTGTCTTAGACAAACAAGTGAAGAATGTACCTTTTTCTCTCACTTTCAAACATGTGTATGGTCACAGTGGCGTCCATGGCAACGAACGCGCAGACGCTTTGGCTCGTGCAGGAAAATTGTTGTGACAACCTTAAAAAAGTTGTCCTAGGTAAAAGAGCTAAAAAATTTTTAGGTGTTAAAGTAAACTAAAATGAGTCCCATTGAATATGCCCTTGGGTTGGCCATGGTGTATGGTTTGTACAAAACTCTGCACCACCCCAAAGTCAGATGTGAATTTTTACAAAAGGCCTACACTACAAAACAGTTAAGGCAGATTCTTGTGCAAAAATTGGGGGCTAAACCTCAAGATTTGAGAAACTTGAAAGGGAAAGATCTTTGTTCGCTCATTCAGAAAAAGGACCCCCATTTCAATTCTTCTAGTGCAGAAGACTTTGTCGCACGCATGAACCCAAGGAAAAGGGCATCGCGTTTAGCGCAAAAAGCACAAAAAAAAGCAATGGGGTGGTGGGGTAAAAAACCAAGGGGACAAATATCAACTATTGGTGTGGTACCAACACATGGAGAGCCTACAACTACTTGTGGTACTCAAGAACTGACACGAAAACAAATGCTTCAGATTATCAGGGCACTAAGCTATAAACTACCTGGCGTACGATATAAAGATGAATATCGAAAAAACTTAACAGAGTTATGTAAGACTGTGAGACAATTGGAGGCTGCAGAAGACCGTGTGCACTCAGCATCAGACTATAACACCAAAGGAAAGATGAAGTTGGGTCAACGATTGCATCCAGAAGAACAAAGAGCTGCATTGGCGTACCTTGATGCCCCTTCTCCCAGACAAGAACAAAAAAAGCAGGGGTGGGGAGGTTGGGCCAAAAGTTGGCTCCCAAATCTATACCAATCTGCACTTTCAGGAAGCGACGCACAAAAATTTCAGTCACATGACAGACGCAAAAGGCCCCAAATTGTGCCTCGTAGTGCAGTTCCTATCCTAGACATGCCAGCATCAGCTCTAAAACGCCTTCAAGGCAAAACTCATTACGACTTGGACCCTGGCCATCTCAAGTCCATGACTGCTCATGAGAGGGAAGATGGAGGCCACATTAATGCTAGAGGAAAGGAGGCCCTACTCAACATTGCTGCTCATGCCAAAGCCAATCCTGGTCTAGTGTATGATGATCAAGAACATTACGACCAAGACTTGGTGGTTCGTGGCCAATGCACTGACGTGTTTAAAGAATTTTTGAGTTTTGAGGAAGCCAAAGAGTTGGCTGAAATTTATGAAGTTGACATTGGCAACGCGCGCACTGTTGGGGGTATTTGCAAGGCCATACGCGCACATAAAGGCTTGAATATGAATTTGCACGACGTGGGGCACAGTTTAGCCTACAGTCTCATCACTGAGAACGCAATTACTAAAGCAGTGAAAGGAATTACAGAGGGTACCATTGGTTTTGTTAAAGGTGTGGGGTCTGGGGTCATAAATCTTGGTGCGAGTGGGTTCAAAGGGGCAGCCAGACATTATGATAAATTGGGTGGTACAGGCAAAATGGTACTTGGAGGAACAGGCTATATGTTGACTAGTGGACTGACTGCTGGACTTATTCCTGCAGCTATGTTAGCGCATGAGGGCTATAAACAGTATAAGGAAGGAGTTCGTGGTTACAGGCGTCATCAAAAAGGCCAAGAATTTTTGAAAAGAAAAGGACGCAAAGAACGCTATGAGTTTGTGTCGCAAGATCCCAGTACAATGAAACTGATCCTGAAGCAAAACCTAGGAGGGCGTATCACAAAAACACGTATGCTGCGACATTTGAAAGAACTGGGGGATGAGATAAAAAGAGCCAAAGCTGCTCTTGGGCCTAACCCAAGCAGAGCTGCCAGGGACAAAATCTCCTCTATGGCCAAATATATTGCGTTTGTTGGACAAACGTATGCCAGAGAGTTTACTGCCTTGAAGTTTTGGAGGAAGTTTTGGAGTAAGAGAAATAAGCAAAGGAGGTGGAGTAAAAAACGCAGAGGCAGTCGCAGAGCTAGTCGCAGAGCTAGAGCTGGTCGCAAAGCTAAGCCAAAGCGTAAGCGTAAGCGCAAACGCGCGCGTTCCCTTAACGCAGGCAACAGCTATGCGCAGTTTGTCAAGATGGCTTTGGAACAAGATAAATGGTATTTAGGATAGGGTGAAACCAGCTTTTTTGTAATACTTGAGGCGTTTGCGCCATAGTCCAATAAATATCGAGTATGGATCGTACACATCATGAATCACCAACGCCAATTTGTTGGGGAAATCCCTCAAACCACGTCCCACCACTTGCTCCACATTAGCGCGAGGTGTTACCAAAATAACAGTGTCTGCCCTTGGAATGTTTAGAGCTTCAGAGCAGAAGGCGTACGTCAAAAAAATGACTTGTTGTTGTTTTGATTTTGTTCTCTCAGATTCAGTCATGCCCCCCACCAAGTACGCTGCATCTTTTCCAAATAGGGCAAAGCCCAATTCTTGGAGGTGCTGACGTCTGGTGGACACGACTAAAATGCATTGACGTCGTTGCATTGCATCCACAATTAAGTCTAAGAGAAATAAGTTGCGATTCTTATCTTTTACCAGAGCAGTCTCCATGCGCGACAGCATGATGCGCCCCTTCCATTTAATTTCTTTCCTGTGGTGTTGGGGAAACTTGTGCTTGATAACTTGGACATCTGGCCTTGGGTCGCGATCAATTCTGAAAGAAATGGGGCCACAGATCCAGTACAAGACAAATTCATTGGCGTCGCGTCGCTCTGGCGTCGCACTCAACCCCAAGATGTACCTGCACCAAATTTTAGTGGTGACCTTGCTAAAAGTGGGGGCAGCCATGTGGTGGGCCTCATCTACAATACACAGGCCAAACTCGTCCTTCATAAAGGGGTAATTGCGCCTAGCCAAAGTCTGAATGGAGCAAATCACAACATCTTTGTTTTTTACATCCACCACATCTTGCTGCAAGCGTCCAATGCTGGCATGGGGCAGAAAGGTTTTGATTTCCAAAGGCCATTGCGACCCCACAATCGCATTGTGCACTAAAATAATACACTTAACACCCAAGGCATGCGCCACATACAAACCCAAGGCAGTTTTGCCATAACCACAAGGCAAGACAACAAAGGCGCCCCCCAAGTCGTGCAATTGTTTTAGAGTGGTTTGGGCGCAGGTGGCTTGGATGGGTCTAAGATTTCCTGCAAAGTGCTTTAGACCACACGCCACTTTCCCTGTCGAGCGCCTGTCTTGCGCAGGCTGTCCCCATTTCATCAAGCCATAAAACTTGGGGCAATACAAGTGCGTGTCACTGCATCCAAACGCATGATAAAATGAGGTGGTTTGGGTATGTAAATCTGTGTGTGCCACAGTCAGTTCGTCCTGCACAATTTCCAACTCTTTTCCCAAATCTGCCAAAGGTTTGGCGTAGGTAGCGCCAACAAAAACGTTGTCCATTGTTTCACAATTCCCTCTAAAAAATTTGATGGTTCTTGTTAAAAAAAAGTTTTGTAATAAAAAAGTATAATGGAAGGTCCTGGAGAATGGTTTGCTCGAGGATTCACAGACATGATGAAATCAAAGACCAAGTCTACCGTCTTATTTATCTCCATTTTTCTTATTTCCATTGTGAATATGCTCATGTACCAAGCACTCCCTAGCGACGACGCACAATACGACGTAAGAAAACAAGGAGGTGGGATCTCAGGATTTGCTAAAATACGAATGTTTAGTGAACAATCGTTGTTGCAGCAGCTTAATTTCATCATCAACGCTGTCTTGTTGGTGTACTCCATTTTCAAATTGTACGCCATCAATCAGTATCACAAGAAAATTATTAACATAGTGGAGGCGCCAGCAAGAAGAGCAGAAGCCCAAGAAGCAGTACAGCGAAATCAGGGGTGGGGTTCTTGGACATGGAGCAAAGTAACTGCACCAGTCAGGCTCCTGTCTCGTAGAAACACTGTCGTCCCTCCCGAACATGTGGGAGAAGTCATTGCACACAAAGTGGGGGGCATCTTAAGACATAGGACCAAAGCCACTGTGTTGTTTGTGTCCATCTTGTTTAGTGCCATCTTGAGTGCAACCATGTATCAGACGCTCCCAAAAAACAAAATAAGTTGCATGACCAGGATGAAGGATGCTTCAAAAGAAGACCAAAGAGTTGCCTGCGACCCCCACGACTTTTTGGGATTCAGCCTAACACAGCGTGGTATGGTACCACGTCTTGTGTATTACAATAACATTATTAATATTATTCTTTCGATTATAGTTTTGTTTGTTTATTGGCGTGAGCACTAAATTTTCCCATATTTAATAAATTTAACAATGAAGAAAAGGTCAGCGCGCAAGAAAAGACATCGACGACGTTTTTCCAAACCAGTCAAAAAAGAGTCAGGGTCCCTCGTTACTTTGAGCGATCATGACATTGAGATGTTGACTAAAAAAGACCATGTCACTATTCTTAAAGAAGAGACAGAGGAACAAAGTGTGACTTATAATGCAGATGAAATTCAGTTGGGTTGCACCAATTTACGATGGGATTATGAAGATGAGTATGAAAAGGATCGTCGCAAAACTGATGAGGAGATACGCAAGGTGTTGAGAAAAAAAGACGCGCGATTTAACGCGTTGGCCGAAAATTACAAGCACTTGTTCCAGATTTTCACATCAAGGACAGCTCACATGCGTCAATTGGATTTGGTTCTGTTTATTAATTCTATTCAAGGACGTGTCAAAACTGGAATCATTTCTGAAAAAATGGGTTACGAAATCTGTGTGGCACGCCAACATTATGTGTTGGGAAAGTTGCAAAAATCTTTGCAAAAACGCCAGGAACAACAAGTTAAGCAAGCCAAAACACAAAGCAAACACAAAGCAGGCGCAAAGTAGACGCAGAATTAATTGTGGTGATTAATAAAATGATTTCTTACATTCATTCAGCCATTCAACAGGCTCTGAAAAAGGGTCCCCCCAATTTAAATTACAATACTTGTATGGTGGAGGCCAAGCAAGTGTGGCGCTGCCAATACGTTCAAAGCAACTTTGCCAAGAAATGTGAAGAGGATCTTGAGCGAGTATTTGAAAAAGCAGATTTACTCTTTGATAAAGACTGGAAAGCCCAATATTTACTATTGAGCAAAGATGAGGAGTGTAGGAAGAAATGCGAGCACATTTACGCCAAGCATGTGAAGGGAAAATTCCTTACTTTTCGTCAAGTCGTGTGTGCGTTTTCAGACCATTACTTTGCAGTGTATGGAGGTTCCAAAGATTATGTCATTGATTTAGACGATGGACCTTTGGCCACTAAACTGGATGACGACTGGCGTGTGGTGCCTGAACGCGTCACTGTTGCTTTTCCAAACAAAGCCACCTTTTGCTATTTTTGCACCTACCTCAAAGATAGGTGGTGTGGTGTGGAAAACGTGCCTCTGTGTTTTAGGGCCATTCCCCTATTTCATGTGGGGGTTGTGGCAGAACCTAACAGCGTCACTCCACCTCCCACTCTAGAACTCCAATTGCATGCAGTGTGGTCTGAGGGGAAGTGGTGTCTAAAAACAAATCCTGTTTTGTCCTGTGACAATAAGAAAACTGTTACTTGGCACGACCACACTTTATTGGTGGGTGACAACCAGCGTCACTTTTTTACTGAAGGGCCAAATTTGGATACCATTCTCAAACAGTTGCCCCAACCTCTATTTCTTACTTGAGTCGTCGTAACGCCCACCTGTTCTAAACTGGCCAGTGAAATCCAGAGTTTCTACAACTTTCGCACTAGGAAAAGTGTTGACAAGTGCCAACACGTCTTCATAACTTTGAAGGTGGTGCACAGTTGTTTTGGAAGAAGATGCCCAAAAGTTGAAGAAGGAGGGGGGTGCAGTAGGGCGTGTCACAATTACTTCATAGCCCTTTCCACCTAAGTTTTGTGTGATGGTGACAGTGGCTGTCATGTCAACTTTAACTTTATTTTAAATTCACCAAAATTGTTTTGCAACCACAAAAGTGCCAGCACTGGCTCCCACAATTGCCAGAGCAGTTTTGCCAAAGTTTTTCTTTTTTACTTTTCCAAATTGCACGCGATACAGACGTCTCCAAGACAGAAAAAATAGTGCAAAAAATGCAAACAAAAAAGCATAATCTATGGACGCACGCATGGAGCGTTTAGGGCCCAATACTTTGATGTGCATATAAATAAAGTACACACCTAAAATGACCCAAATCCACCTAAAAGATTGAGCCAACAAGACCACTGCCACAACACTAAGTAATTCATCCCACCACATGTTGACTATTTGACAATATGTATCAAAATTTTTAGCGTCCACTGTAGATGCGTGGTTCCTCAGCATTGGTTTGAATACGCTCCAATCCAGATGGGAGTTGGGGTAAAGGATGGGACATGATTTTGGTGCACAAGTCCACATGAAATTTCACAATTTTGCGACAGCAAGGTCGCATGACCCCACACTCCTGCATAATTTGGGAAAATTGGGATGGGGGCACATCTTGCACTTTTGTCAAAAACTCTTGCTTGAGGACTTTACCACATGTGAAACAACGCACAGGCAACAGCATGCTAGTTTGGGAATCTTAAATTCGTGATTAAGTTTATTGAGGTTGAGACATACTTGATTGAAAATGGGTTGTCGTCATCCCAAAATAATTTTTGGGTGTTATGTGAAAAGAGAGAAAAAACAAAAAAAAGTTGTAAGAAATGGCTCTTCCATCCAATCGTGCTGGTGTTGTAGGTGGACCTCGTGATTCACATGTTGGTCCAAGTGCAGCTGTAGATTCTATTGGTGCGCGTGGCATTGCTGTGTCCTGTGAGGGTGACTTGGACGTGCAGGGCAACTTGAACGCCATTGGTGCTGACACACAAGTGGGTGTTCGCTACATGAAGAAATTTAACTACAGTTTAGCCAACACAACTGCTGTTGCGACTGCCTATGCTGACGATGATTGTCTTGTTGAACTTGGAGCACTTGAGGTGCCCATTGGCGCTGCTGCTATTATTTTTGACAACGTACTGACCAATGTGACTGTAGTTGCAGGTCAAATACTAGTTGGCAATATTCAGGTGTCTGCAACTGCAGGTACTGCTACCAACGCAGCTATTACAGCTGGAACAGAAATTGTTGGAGCAGACGCAGTTTACTTAGATGCAGCTGGTGGTAACCTTACTGTCACTGAGATTAATCCTAACTTGAATGCTGTTGCTGTTCGTCATGATCGTCCAGGAATACAGGTGGCAGCCACACTTATTAATGTATATCTATGTACGTCCACTACGATCAATGCAGATATCACTGCAGGGCGTGGCCAGGTGTACATTGAGTACTTTGCTGTTCCTGCTGTCTAAATTGTATAATTTTGTCTTATTTTAATAAATTAGAATCATGTCTCGCAAGATAAGCCTCATACAATTTGCACGTTGTCATCCCAACATGTTTAAAGTGAAATTTAATCCTAAGCGACAGCAGGATTTAGAGAGAGAAGCACAAGCACTCAAAGATTTGCTGACACAAAAACCAATACAGAACACTGTTCAACCAATGGAGATTGTCGAAGATTCTCCTGTAAAACCTGCGAAATTTAGATTTAAATTTGAACCAGTTCTCGCAAAACCTGTGAGACCCAAGCCAGTCCCTGCAAAACCTGCGAAACCCAAACCAGTTCCCATCAAAAAAGTGTTGTGTGATTATAGTGAGTTTGACATCGTTTTGAACAAACGCTTTTTTTATTGTGATTGCAATGTCTGTCGACACAGACGATACTGTTTTGCCAAGCATCGCACAGAAATGACGACGAAATGTGGCAAGAAATACAAATCTACTTATTGGGGTTAGAGCCAAATAAAGTCGCGACCAACTTTTTCTTAGGACCATACTTGGGCAATGCAATGTTAAATTGGGCTGCAATTTGACGCAGTTCGCGCACAGTCAGACGCATCAATTCCTCAGGAGACGTCCATGTCCACAGAGGCACACTTGTTTTGACATCGTCTTCTTGCACGTCTACGACCACCACCACATTGTCAATAACGTCTGCGTTTGCTACGCAGTCTTCTACGCAGTCTTCTACGTCAACTTCCTCCTGTTCCTCCACAAATGCCTCTGGAGGTTCAAAAGTCAAAGTCTCAAAAGTGTCTTGGGCACGACCTAAAGGCAGAGGTATGAGAGATTCCATTTAGCGTCTGCTGCGTGATCTTCGTCTTCTTTGCATAACTTTAGTCAAATTTTTAACATTGCATACAACGCGCCAAACAGCAATCAGGAGCAAGATGAGCAACACGTTATTAAAATTTTGTGGATCGCGCAAATAATCTTGCACCAACCTCAGCAGATGGCCCAAAGATGGCCTCTGTGGTTTTGAATTGTAGTTTGACATAGGAGGACTTGCAGAGCTTGGAGGAATTACATCGTTGTTTGGAGCCTTTTCCTCAAAATTTCCATACTCTTCATACGTCACATTCATGTTAAAAATCTATTTTACTTTTAAAGACAAATAAAAAATGTCGTGTTTTATTTTGGACAAACCTCAATGTGGCAGAGACAGAGTATCGTGTGCAGCTGAAAAGTTGACTGCGATATGCGACTGTGATTTAAAACGTGTGCAAAAAGTATTGGAGGATTGGACAGAGGACAAAAGCGCCAAAGAGTTTAAATTTATTGGAAGCACACATGTGAACGCCATCCCTATTTTATTGGAACGTAGGCCAAAACTTCTCAATTTCATCTACGATCGCATGTATCGCATAGATAATCGCGCAGTTAATCGCGCAGCTAATCGCATAGCTAGTACAAACGCTAGCGCAAGGACTGGCGCAGGGACTGGCGCAGCGACTGGCGCAGAAAACGCTGACGCCTTCACTGACAGCTCAAACTTGGATGAGCAATTGAGGGAAATTAATGACTTGGTTGCGCAAATCACTGCCTAGAATTTTAGTTTAAAATGATAAATAATCATGGCGTCTTGGTGTTGGAGAGTATGTATTGAGGAAGCGCGACCTCCACAAAAGACCTTGATATTTTTACCACATGATGCCACCTATGTGGCCATGGTGGACAAGAAAAATGGGGCAGTGTACCACACCTTGCCATCCCAAACACATAGCTGGCACACCACTTTTTTACTACCCAAAACATCATCCCAAATCCTGTTTAGAGTCCTCAATTCTCATGGGGCAGTGTTGACAGAAACTGATTTGGATTTGCTCCAGCTTTACAAAGAATCACAGAGGTTGGTGCAAAAGGGTCAAATCACTTGTTTAGTGCATGGTGTGCTTATTCAAATTGAACATGTAGAAGATGTAAACTCCATACAACATTCCAACACCTTGGATCAAATGGGCGAAAAACAGCGCCAATTCAAAACCAAGTATCGTACATTGGCAACACATTTACACAATTTATTGGTGGATGACGCTGGCGACCTCTTGCGCTTAATGCGCCAAATTTAGCACTGTGCGTCAGCGTCTGCGTCAGCGCCTGAGAGGAACCCACTGGTCGTCGTTTTGAGGTTCAAAAATAGGTTCAGGTTCGTCGTCGTCGTCATCCTCCTCATCTTTGGCGTCGTCTTTAGACCAAAAACTTTTAACCCATTTATAAATTTTGTATATCAGAAACACTAAAACTAAGGCACCAATGATTTGTAACCCTCTTGAACTGAGACATCCCAAGCACAACTTTTTAGCTAGATTGAGACAAACGTTCGTAGATGCGTTCGTAAAAGATGATTTATGATCAAAACTTTGGGGGCCCACTTTACCCAAAGCCTCAAAGTTGTCTAGGACAGACGACATGTTTTACAAAACTCATGGTTTAAAACTTAGATGGGAATAAACGCCAAAGCGTCTATAAGTGTTGTGCCTTCAGAAGGTTGTTCTGCTGCATAATTTTCAGGATACCAATCGCTGCATTGTGGACAAAAACCAGAAATACACCCCATTCTGCAATTAGCGCGTGCGTGCTGGCATTTGGCCAGACGTTGCTTCGACTGAATTTTCTCCAATCCCAATTTGCGCCCATAAGAGGCCCCTGCACCCATGCCCACAGCTGCCATACCAACGCCAACAAGAGTGCCAAGAACACCTGCTCCTAAAAGAGGGCTAATGGCGCCAGCAATAGCACCACCTGTCATGGCACCACTGGCAGCCTGTTGCATCATTTCTTGCCTCACAAAGATTTGGTCGCCATGGGAAGCGTCGTCGTACGCTGTGGCGCCACAGGTGGGGTGACAGAGAGAGACGTCAGCAAAACACATGTCATTTTGATTCACCAACCCCAAATTGCGTGGCGATCGCTGTTCAGGCACGTTAAGCAATGTGTTGGCGTTGGGATTTCCCAGACTGGCGTCACCTTGCGTCATTTGCGCGTACAGTTTTTGACAGTCAGCAGGTTTGCTCAAATTCAAATCTTTGGGAATAGGGACTTGGGCCTCTGACATGGTTTGGGGAAAGGGATAACCACAACCAGGGATCATTCTGCTCCAATACAAATTTCCCACTACATTGGCAGAGTCGTCCAACAAAGTAGACATGTCAATAGTGGTGTCGCAGTAGGAAAACAGGACCTCGCACACCATGTATTGCGCGCTGCAATTCTTGTTTCCTTGGGATTCGTTGGGGTCAAACCCACTGCATCTTTTGGATTTTTGCACCAAAGCTTCAAAGTAACGTTCCTCAGAAAAGTGAAAGAGAGGACCTTGCACCACGTCTGGGCACCCTGACGCAGACGCTGCGTAATATGGGGGATAACGCTGGCAATTAATAGGCCAAATGGTCGAGTCTGTGGGTCCCCCCTCTCCCTGTACATGGGGAAACATGGGGAGCATGCGTTTTAGGGCATTGGCGTTGGAGTAGGCGTATCGAATGGCTTCAGGCAAATTCCTGTTTTCAAACGCCAAACTAAGGATGGGCCAATCAAAGCACATGGCAATAAAGAGAGGAGAACTGCGCAGGGTGGTTTTTGTGTGGTCTGGCCCCACCCCTGACGCAGTCAAATCTTGATTGGTTAAACCCCTTCCTTGCTGCACCAATTCAATGCGTCTCATGATAAAACCATACTTGCGCTTCACACTCTTGACCATGGAAAAGAGAGCATAGAGAATAAGTCCAAGGACACTGACCCAGAAAATGGTTTTGAGCTCCTGCACATGCCTAAATTGTTTTGTGGCTTTTAGAGCGCTTAATGTTGAGCGATAGGTAGCAGTCTCGATGGCCAGTTGTTTGCGATTAGACATTTTGATTTACTTTACAACACAAAGAATTTTAGCACCCACCCACCCAATTTGCCTTTTCCAATTCTGTTGCTGTTTGAGGAGAAAAAGTTGGACTGTGTGGCGTAGGAGATTTGGGGGGTGAGTATGGGCTGCCATTGGCTTTGCGATTAGCTTCGCGACTGGC
>CEPX01081394.1_pt1 | contig 21834 bp, 23 predicted proteins | sample 361361 | NCBI WGS metagenome assembly CEPX01 (sample SAMEA2619974, study PRJEB7988) | marine metagenome | biome: marine biome (ENVO:00000447); feature: mesopelagic zone (ENVO:00000213) & marine oxygen minimum zone (ENVO:01000065); material: "saline water (ENVO:00002010), including plankton...
CATCCAATTGAATATCAAAATCATATTTTTGATAAATTAATGGAAGTAGGAAAAAATTTAAATTTGAAACCGTATGGTATTAGAGCAATGAATAGTCTAAGAGTTGAAAAATCTTATAAATTGGTTGGAACTGAACTTTCCATAGAATACTCACCTTATGAGTCTGGGCTTGATAGATTTGTTCATCCAAATAAAGGAGATTTTATCGGCCTCGAGGCATTAAACCGCTGGAGAGAAAAAGGTTTTTCTAACAAATTAGTTACGATGGAAATTCACGGCACAACTGACGCAGACGTTTTAGGAAATAATCCAATCTACAGTAATGGAAAAGTTGTCGGAAGAGCAACAGGCGGTGATTTTGGTTTTCGTTTAAACAAATCTTTGGCCTTAGGAATGGTAAAACCCGAACTAGCTAAAGTTGGACAAGATTTAGAAATTGATATTTTAGGAAAGATACACAAAGCTTCTATTCTTGAAGAAAGTCCTTACGATCCAGAAAATAAATTGTTAAGAGCCTAAATGAAAATATTGGTCGCTGTTAAAAGAGTTATTGATTACAACGTCCAAATCAGAGTTAAAGAAGATGGCTCAGGCGTTCACACAGATAATGTCAAAATGACAACAAATCCACCTGATGATAACGCAATTGAAGAAGCAGTAAAAATTAAAGAATCAGGAAAAATAAAAGAAGTTGTTGTCGTTACAATCGGGGAAGAAAAAGCTCAAGAAACAGTACGTAAAGCTTTAGCGGTGGGCGCTGATAGAGGTATTCATATTAAAACGGATAGTTATGTAGAACCCCTAGGTGTGGCTAAAATATTAAAAAAAATTGTTGAAAAAGAAAAACCGGATCTAGTTTTTATGGGCAAACAAGCTATTGACGATGATTGTAATCAAACTGGACAAATGCTTGCTGCGATGTTGGGTTGGTCACAAGGCACATTTGTTTCAAAAATTGAATTAAAAGATAAAGTTATGGAGATAATCCGAGAGGTTGATGAGGGATTGGAAACCATAGAGGTTAATTTGCCGGCAGTTGTGACCTGTGATTTAAGATTAAACGAACCACGTTATGCATCATTGCCGAATATTATGAAGGCTAAGAAAAAACCAATAGAGCAATTAATTGCAAAAGATTTTGGTGTGGATATATCAAATCGAATCAGCCAATTAAAAGTCGAAGAACCACCAAAGAGAAAAGGTGGTGTTAAAGTTACTAGCGTGGTAGAGTTGGTAAGCAAGCTTAAAAATGAAGCTAAAGTAATATAATGTCCGTTTTATTAATTGCAGAGCACAACAACTCAAACTTAAAAGTGTTTACGCTAAATGCAATTGGTGCAGCATCAAAAATAGATGCTGACATCCATGTTTTGGTCGCTGGAAATAACTGTGAAAATGTTGCAAAAGAAGCATCAGCAGTTCCTGTTGTAAAAAAAGTTTTACACTCTGAGTCCCCAAACTATGAGAATTATTTGGCGGAAAATTTAACTCCACTGATTGTTAGATTAGCTGAAAACTATACTCACATAATTAGTTCGGCTAATACATTTGGAAAAAATTTTATGCCAAGAGTGGCAGCCTTGTTAGATACTTCTCAGATAAGCGATATTATTAAAATTAATAGCTCTGATACTTTTACTCGTCCAATTTATGCTGGCAATGCTTTTGCTACAGTAAAAAGTAATGACAAAAAAAAATGTATTACTATAAGACCTACTTCTTTTGATCCAGCGCTTACTTCTGGGGGATCTTCTCCAATCGAAAAAGTTGAAGCTGCAGATATACCCAATGTTTCAAAATTTATTAAAAGAGAAGAAACTAAATCAGAAAGACCTGAACTGGGTACGGCGCGTGTTGTTATTTCGGGAGGACGGGGCCTACAAAGTAAAGAGAATTTTAAATTAATAAATGCCATTGCAGATAAATTGAATGGTGCCGTAGGAGCATCACGTGCAGCTGTAGATGCTGGATACATAAGCAATGACCATCAGGTTGGGCAGACAGGAAAAGTTGTTGTTCCAGATTTATATATTGCAGTGGGTATTTCAGGAGCTATCCAGCATTTGGCAGGAATGAAAGAGAGTAAAGTTATTGTAGCAATTAACAAAGATAGTGAAGCTCCTATTTTTGGTATTGCTGATTACGGACTCGAAGCTGATTTATTCGAAGCCTTGCCACAATTATTGGAAGAGTTAAATAAACTCAATACTACTCAAAAATAAGAGGTCTGGTATAGTTAAAATCATGACCAGAGAAGCAATGAAATATGACGTTGTTATCGTTGGAGCTGGACCCTCGGGCTTGGCAACTGCCATTAAATTAAAGCAATTAGAGCCTAATATAAATGTTTGTATTTTAGAAAAAGGAGCAGAGGTTGGAGCGCATATTTTAAGTGGAAACATTTTTGAGACAAAAGCGCTAGATGAACTGTTGCCTAATTGGAAAGAAGAAGGAGCACCGATAAAAACAAAAGTTTCTAAGGAAAAATTTCTGTTTCTTGGTAAAAATAAATCTCTAAGTTGGCCAACTTGGTTATTACCTTCGGTCCAAAAAAACCATAATAATTACATTATTAGTCTAGCAAATCTATGTAGATGGTTGGCAGAGCAAGCGGAAAAATTGGGTGTAGAAATATTTCCGGGTTTTCCAGCAAGTGAAGTTTTATATAATGAAGATGGTTCTGTTAAAGGAGTTAGCACTGTAGATATGGGTTTAGATAAAGATGGTAATAAAAAAGATACTTACGAGCAAGGAATCGAATTACATGCAAAAGTTACTGTTTTTGCAGAAGGTTGCAGAGGTCATCTAGGAAAACATTTAATTAAAAAATATCAACTTGATCAAGGAAAGGATTCTCAACAATATGGGATTGGTTTAAAAGAAATTTGGGAAGTGAACGAAAACCAGCACCAACAAGGGTTAGTAATGCATACAGTTGGATGGCCACTTGATAAAAAAACTTATGGGGGAAGTTTTGTTTACCATGCCGAAAAAAAACAAATTTATATTGGTTATGTAATTGGTCTTGATTATCAAAATCCCCATCTGTCGCCTTTTGAAGAATTTCAAAGATTTAAAACACATCCAGTCATCAGAAAAATGTTGGAAGGAGGAAAAAGGATTTCTTATGGTGCCAGAGCTCTAATCGAGGGAGGTATTCAAAGTTTACCAAAAATGTTTATGCCCGGTGCATTATTAATTGGTTGTGATGCGGGAACTTTAAATATGCCAAAAATAAAAGGTTCCCATACTGCTATGAAAAGCGGAATAATTGCAGCTGAAACGATAGTAGAGCATATAAAAAATAATTCCGGTTTATCTGTTTACGAAACGAAGTTTAAAAAAAGCTGGGTATTTAAAGAACTTCATGCCGCAAGAAATGCAAAGCCTAGTTTTAGCTGGGGATTACTTTTTGCCATTCTGTTTATTGGATTAGATCAAATTTTATTTAGAGGAAAACTTCCTTTTACCTTAAGACATAAACGTGCAGATCACGAAGCCTTAAAACCCGCAAGTCAATTAGTAAAAATTAATTATCCAAATCCTGATGGAAAAATTACTTTTGATAAAACTAGTTCAGTTTATTTAACAGGCACTAACCATACTGAAAATCAGCCAGTTCACCTAAAACTAAAAGATCAAGAATTGCCAATTAAATATACACTTGATAAATTTGATGAACCTGCCCAAAGATATTGCCCAGTTGGAGTCTATGAGATTCAAAAGGATCAAGATTCAAATCCAATGTTTGTAATTAATTCTCAAAACTGTATTCATTGTAAAACTTGTGATATTAAAGAACCTTCACAAAATATCACTTGGGTTACACCCGAAGGGGGTGGGGGCCCTCGTTACGGTAATATGTAATTAAGATAGATCGGCCGCGTATTTTTTCGTTTTTTTCCGGATATTAAATTTTCGTAGGATTGGGTTTATTTTTATATATTTTTTCTGGATCAAAAAGTTTCTTTCTTTCTTTAAAATCCATTTCGATTTGTTCCAAATTTTTTATTTGTCCAAGTGGAATATTGCGATAAAAACACGAACGATATCCTACATGGCAACTAATACCATTGCCAATATCAACAGTGAGCCAAATAGCATCTTGATCATCGTCAATTTTTATTTCTACTACTTTTTGTTTAAATCCACTTGCCTCACCCTTGTGCCAAATTTTTTTTCTAGATCTACTCCAATAATAAACTTCTTTAGTTTCGATTGTTTTTTTTAGAGCCTCGTCGTTCATATATCCATGCATTAGTATTTCTTTAGATTTTGCATCCATGGTAATGACAGGAATTAGACCTTCTTCATTAAATTTTGGAGATAAATATTTTCCTTCTTCTATCTCTTTGACTTTTTCTCTTTTTTTAAACATAATTTTCTGTATTTATATAATTATTATATATATTAATGTATAGAATTAAGGTTTTACAATACCTAAATAAAATATATAAATTAGTGTACGAATTATGAAATTAGTAAAAAATATTGAAGAAAACAAAAAAAAATTTGATCAAATTTCTGACGAAGAAGCAGAAGCGGCTTTTAAAACTATAATTAAATGGATAGGCGAAGATCCAAATAGAGAAGGTTTAAAAGAAACACCCAAAAGAGTTGTTCAAGCATTTAAAGAATACTTTCAAGGTTATTCTAAAAATGTCGACGAAATATTGAGCAAAACATTTAGCGATATAGATGGCTACAACGATATGGTTGTAGAAAAAAATATTACGTTGGAAAGTCATTGCGAACATCATATGGCTCCCATAATAGGAATTATTCATATTGCTTACATTCCAAATAATAAGGTTGTGGGACTGAGCAAACTGGCAAGAGTAGTTGAAGTTTTTTCCAAGCGCTTGCAAACGCAAGAAAGACTAACAATGCAAATAGCCAGATCTCTTATGGAAGCGCTAGAACCAAGAGGAGTTGCTGTTACAATAGATGCTGTACACCAGTGTATGACTATGAGAGGAGTAAAAAAAGAAAAAACATCAACTGTAACCAATCATTATTTAGGTTTATTCAAGGAAGATTTAAGTTACCAAAATCGCTACTTAAAATTTATAACTAATAAATAATTTGATCCAATACTTTAGACTGGCTATCTTAAAATATAATGAGCAATCAATTTAAAGCAATTGTAATTAATCAGACTGAAAATAATTTTACTAGAGAAATTAAAAATCTGGAAAAAAGTTTTTTTAAAATAGGGGACGTTTTAGTGGATGTTGATTATTCAGGTTTAAATTATAAGGATGCATTAATTTTAAATAATGGAGGAAAACTTGTTAAAGAATATCCCCAAATACCAGGGGTAGATTTTTCGGGAAAAGTGTTAGAAAGTGAGAATGTTGATTTTAAAATTGGTGATAATGTAATTTCTACGGGTTGGCGTGTAGGAGAAATATATCCTGGAGGCTATGCACAACTTGCAAAGGTCAAAAGTGAATTTTTGGTTAAAACACCTGAAAAACTTACAAATAAAAATGCAATGATATTAGGAACCGCAGGTTTAACGGCTTTGCTCTGTTCTTTTGCAATAAAAGCACGGGAAGAATTGTTGTTGGGTGAAAAAATAAACGATGTTTTAGTTACCGGAGCCACAGGAGGGGTTGGTAGCATCGCAGTTATGATCTTGTCAAAGCTTGGTTATAAAGTAACCGCGGTTACTGGAAAAAAAGATCAAAATGATTTTTTAAAAAAGTTAGGAGCATCAAACATTATAAATAGAAAAGAATTTGAAAGTGAACCAAAACTACTAAGTAAAGGGTTATGGGATGGTGTAGTTGATACAGTAGGAGGAACTATATTAGCTAATGTAATTTCTCAAACAAAACATTCAGGTATTGTTGCAGCCTGTGGAAATGCAGGAGGAATAAAGCTAAATACATCTGTTATGCCATTTATTCTTCGAGGAATCAAACTATGGGGAATTGACTCCATATCGATCAGCATCAAAAGAAGAGAATTTCTTTGGAATGAAATGGTTAACTTAATTAATTTTGAAATCCTTGAAAAATATACCAAAATCGTTGGTTTAGAAGAATTATTAAATATTTTTCCAAATATACTTAAAGGAGAAGTTGCTGGAAGAGTTTTAGTAGATGTAAAGAAATAATATGGATTGGGACAAACTTAGAATTTTTCACGCTGTGGCTGAGGCAGGTAGTTTTACCAAAGCGACGATTAATCTGAATTTAAGCCAGTCAGCGATTAGTAGACAGATTCAATCTTTAGAACACAATTTAAAAGTGCAGCTTTTTGAAAGACATGCAAGAGGATTAACTTTAACTGAAAATGGAGGGTATTTATTCAAGACCGCACATGATGTAATTTCCAAACTTAAAGAGGTAGAAACTACTTTAGGAGACCAAAAAAATAAACCTAGCGGAAAATTATCTGTAACTACTGTTGTAAGTTTTGGCACAACTTGGTTAACACCAAGAATACAGGAGTTTATGGAATTAAATCCCGAAATGGAAATTGAACTAATTTTCGATGATAAAGAATTGGACTTGAGTCTTAGACAGGCAGATATAGGAATTTGGATGCGAAAACCAAAACAATTGAATTATATCCAAAAAAAAATAATGGATATCAATTATCACATTTATGGATCCACAAGATATCTAGAAAAGAATGGGTATCCAAAATCAATCAGTGATTTAAATAATCATAAATTTATTTCTTACGGAAAAGGTACGCCTTCGCCAGTATTTAATCCTGATTGGGCTTTAAAATTGGGAGCAAAAGATCAAAAAAAAAGAAAGCCAATCATGAAAGTTAATAGTGTTTACGGGTTGGTTTTAGCTGTTCAAAGTGGTGTTGGATTGGCTGCTCTTCCTGACTATATGACTGTATCTGTTCCAAATATTATTAAGGTTTTGCCTCACATTGAGGGACCAAGAACAGAAGCTCATTTTGTTTATCCTCAGTCACTTAGGAATGTTGTTCGGATACAAGCGTTTAGAAATTTTTTGTATAGTAAAATTAGCGAATGGAAGTTTTAATTATTTTTTTATCTCGGTTTTAATTGTTAAAAGTGAACCTTCCTCTATTGATAATGTTTTCTGCTTAATTGCCCCATCCACATCAGCTGTTTTTTTTATGTGAACACTGTCAGAATCGATATTGCCTTTTAATTTTCCACCTATAACTGTTTCTTTTGATTTGATGTTTCCTTTAACAAATGAATTTTCAAAGGTTTCAACAATCTCTGCATTAATATTTCCTTCAATTTCTCCGTCAATGATAATGCTTTCTTTTTCAGTAATATTGCCCTTAATCTTTACATCTGAAACAAGCACTGATTTTGTTTTATTAACCATAATTACTTCATATTAATTGATACAACTATAAAGTTTAAATCAAAAAAATAACATACAAATTATATTGAAATTGCGACATTTTAACAATGATAATCATTCGCATTGACATTGAGAATGATTACTAGTAAAAACTTAGTACTGTATGAATTTTTTAATGAATGCAGGAATAATGTTTGAAACTATGAGTATAGCTTTGGCACCGTTTTTTAGTTCTTTTTTTATCCTTCTAAGAGAGGGATTTGAAGCAATGCTAATTGCTGTTTTGGTTTTTATGTATCTAGACAAAGTCAAAGCCAGAGAAAAACGACCAGCAGTATTTTGGGGTATTGCAGCAGGAATTGTTGCTTCAATGTTTGTTGCAGTAGGATTTAAAAAAATTGCTGGCATAACCCATGCGCATGAAGAACTTTTTGAAGGTGCAGTAATGCTTATTGCGGCAGCCATGTTAACTTATGTGGCTTTCTTTTGTCACCATGCAAAACAACATGTAGAAGGCAAAGTTGACAAGGCAGTTGCAACTGGCAACTCGTTTATTTTATCTTTTACAGTTTTTTTAGCAATTTTAAGAGAAGGTTTCGAAATAGTACTATTTTATGCAGCCTTAATAGGTTCAGGAATTTATAATACAGTGCCGGTTTTTGTTGGAGCAGCAATCGGAACAGTAGCTCTCATCGGAGTTTATTTTGGATTAAATAAAGTAACAAAAGTGATTCCCATAGGAATGTTTTTTAGAGTGTCCAGTATTTTACTTTTTGCATTAGCTGCTTACTTTGCTTATTCGGGTATTCATGAACTTCACGAAGGCTTTGAAGAATTAGCTTCAATTACACCAAATTTATTGATATCATAACACAAAAATCCTAGGGGGTGTCTTTACAGACTGAGATTAAACTCCAGGAACCTGGCTGGTAATTCAGTAAGGGAATAAAATGGATGAACAAGTATATTTTTTAAGTAACTACTCAACATTAGTAATTGTTTTTTTGGTCAGTACTTTATTTGCTGTAATAGGAATAGTATATTCAAAAAAACATCAAGGTTTAGAAAATTATCTTACAGCAAATAGAAACATTGGCGTTACTTCTTTAACTACAAGCTTGGTAGCTTCTGCTTTAGGTGCCTGGATTCTCTTTGGACCAGCATCGGCGGCTACTTGGGGAGGAATTGGATCTGTAATTGGTTATTCTTTGGGTACAGCTTTTCCAATGATTGCACTTATTTTTTTAGGAACAAAGCTAAGAAAGATTTTTCCAAAAGGAAAGACTCTTACAGAATTTGTTCAAAACAAATTTGGTAAAAATTTATTTAAATTAATCTTAGCTTTAATGATTTTTTATATGTTCATATTTTTGTGTGCTGAAGTAACAGCAATATCTATGTTGATTAATTATATTTCAGGTACATCTTTGTGGATTACTGCATTATTAGTAATAGTCGCAACATTGGCCTACACACTTTATGGAGGGTTAAGGGCTTCAATTTTAACAGATAATTTTCAGTTTTTTATTATTCTTATTTTTTTATTGATCTGTGCATTTTATATTTTTTCATTTAACAGTGATGAAATTTCCCTAGATCTTATTAAAAATAATTCTAACCATTTGATCAGTAGTGAATATTTGCCAAACTACACAGCTGGATTAACTTTTTTCATAGCTGTTGCTGCCACTAATCTTTTTCACCAAGGGAACTGGCAGAGAGTTTTTGCTGCCAAAAATGAAAAAATATTAAAACAAAGTCTTTGGATTTCTTTTTTTATTATCATACCAATTGTTTTTTTTATGGGCGTTTCAGGATTAATTGCTATATCTCTAGACAGTAAAATAAATCCAGATCTTGCTTTTTTCACAATTCTTTTAAAAGAAAATACTTTTCTGTTATCCATATTAATTATTATTATGGTCTTATCATTGACCATTAGTACGGTAGATACATTAGTTAATGCTATATCCAGTTTAGTTGTAGTGGAGGGCAGATATTTTTTTGCCGATTACAGAAATAAAAACTTTTTAAAATTATCAAAAATCTTTTTAGTTATATTATCGATTTTTTCATTCATTATTGCATCAAAAGGTTTTAGTATTTTGTACTTGTTTTTATTGGCCGATCTTTTTTGCTGCGCAGCAGTTGTTACTGTTTTTAGTGGCTTTTATAAAAAGAAGGTTAAAGAAATAAATGCATTTATATCAATTTTAATAGGATTATTATTGGGATTACTTCTATTTCCAAGTCCTGACTTTACCCAAAGTATTTTGGTGGGAACTATCTTAACAAGAGATCTATTTCCTCAATTTGTTACTAATTACTTATTGTTCTGGTCATTTTTACTGGCAACACTTTCTCCAGTAATTGCTATAATTAGCTATGATTCCTTTAAAAGATGACAATCCTACCGATGGTAGACCCGTCGTTACTTATTTTTTAATAGGCTTATGTGTTCTAGTTTTTCTGATGGAACTTGGGTCAGAATCCTACAGAACGGGTGAACTATTTTATTTGTACGGATTAATTCCATCAGTTTTAATGGGACATAATCAATTACCACAAGATCTTTACGCACTGCCTGCCTATTTAACAATATTTTCTTCTATGTTTATGCATGGTGGTTTTATGCATTTAATAGGCAATATGCTGTATATGTGGATTTTTGCAGATAATATTGAAGATGCCCTTGGGCAAAAAAAATTTATAATTTTTTATTTACTGTCGGGAGTTGGGGCAGCCATGGCTCAAGTATTAATGGACACAAGTTCCCAGGTTCCAATGGTTGGAGCTAGCGGTGCAATAGGAGGAGTATTGGGTGCATATTTAATTAATCATCCAAACGCTAGAGTACTTGTGTTGATTCCTTTTGGTTTTTTTAGTCAATTAATTAAGATAAGAGCCCTGTATGTTTTAGGTTTTTGGTTTGTATTACAATTTATTAATTCAAGCATGATGTCTTCACAGGGAGGCGGAGTAGCCTATGCTGCTCATATCGGAGGTTTTATTATAGGAATGGTTTTGATATTATTTTTTAATAAAACAACAAAAAGAAAAACGAAAATTTTTAAAGGACCTTGGAGTTAATGAGTTATTTAATACCATTTATCATTTTAATTACTGTTGTTGTATTTATCCATGAATATGGACACTATTATTTTGCAAAAAAATATGGCGTTGGAGTAACCGACTTTTCAATTGGTTTTGGAAGAGAGATTTTTGGATGGAATGATAAATCTGGCACCAGGTGGAAAATTTGCTGGATACCGCTTGGAGGATATGTAAAGTTTTTTGGTGATTGCAATGTATTTAGCCAAACAGAACAAGCTGAGGTTTTAAAAAAATATAATAAAGAGGATCAGAAAAAACTTTTCATTTTAAAACCACTATACCAAAGATCTTTGATAGTTGTGGCAGGACCTGTTGCAAACTTTGTTTTAGCATTAATGATTTTCGTATTTATTTATATGTTTGTAGGTAAAGATATGACACCTGCAATTATACATGAAGTTCAAAAAGATAGCCCTGCACACATCTCTGGAATTAAAAAAAACGACAGAATTATTTCAATTGATAATAAAAAAGTGAACAGTATTTTAGAGGTATCTACATTTATTTCTACATCTACTTCGGAAAGCATAGAATTTATAATCCTTAGAAACACTCGGGAATTAATTTTTAATATTAAGCCAAATTTAGTTGAAAGCAAAGATTCTTTGGGAAATAAAATTAAAAAAAGAATGATTGGAATTAAACTGGCGCCATTTAATAATGAATTAAACAATGTAAAACTAGGCCCAACCAAAGCAATATTTTATTCTGTAAAAGAGATTTTTTTTGTAGTTGCAACTTCTCTAAAATATTTAGGAAGTATGATAACAGGTTCGGGAGATTCTTCTCAATTAGGAGGACCAATTAGAATAGCGAAAATCACTGGGCAAGTTGCTGAATATGGAATTGTTCCTTTTCTAAGTGTAATGGCTTATATATCAATAAGCCTTGGTTTAATTAACCTGTTTCCTATTCCAATGTTAGATGGAGGTCATCTGATGTTTTACTTCTTTGAGAAACTATTGGGTCGACCTTTGCAGCAAAAAACGCAAGAAGGATTTTTTCGAATCGGCTTATTTTTGCTATTTTCATTAATGCTTTTCGCATCATTTAATGATTTGAAAGATCTTGGTCTATTTTAAATACAAAAACTTAATTCTCGAAAAAAGCAGTAAAAATAAGGGTTATTTGATATGTCTACATGTTGTATAAATTATTATATGATACACTAATATAATCATTGATTTATCGAGTTTTTATGGCAAGAGTGAATAAAGCAATAAAAATGAGGCTAAAATGAATAAAAAACAGCTGATGGGCAAAATAGCAACGACACTAAATCAAAGCAAAGCAGATGCTGAGAGAACTTTTGACAGTATACTTACTTTGATTCTAGATTGCCTTAAAAATGACGAGCAGGTTAAAATAGCTGGCTTTGGTACTTACAAAGTTGCAAAAAGAAAAGCTAGGATTGGTAGGAATCCAAGAACTGGCGAACAAATTCAAATTGCAGCATCACAAAAAGTCAAGTTTTTGCCCGCTAAGGCATTGAAAGAGATGTTCAATAAATAAACTTATTAAAACAGCCTTTAAAGGTTAATTTTAAAGGCTGTTTTATATTGCGTTGAAAATACAGCTAATTTTCTTTGTTAAGTGTTCGTATTTGGTTTTTCTGGTTCTTTTGAATAATTGGCTATAATTTTTTATATTGTATTTTGATCCCACAATTTTTTAATATTGATATGCGGTGATATTCCATAACTTGAATTTATATTTGCAAAATGTACTGATAGTGAAGGAATAGGCGCCAAACAATACTCTTTTTTGTATATTTCATTCAGATATTTCTCAAACGGATCATGTCTTTTTTTACAATTCTTTACGAAATTTTCCCAATATTGATCTAGGATTGTTTTGCTAGTTAAAAATGTACAAAGGGTTTTGTCAATCAATTGCCAATGTCTGTGACTACCAATCAATACATTAGTTTTTCTATCCGTTGTATAAAGATAGGGATAGTCAGATGGACATAGTACAATTTCTCTATTTAATTGGGATACAAGTCGTTCATAAGTCATTAACATTTCTTCGATCAAGGTATCTTTATGAAGATAATCATCTTCTACAAAGAAGATTAAATCCTTAGTTTCATTTTTAGCAATCAAAAAACACTTTAACAAACTGGCCAAATTACCAAAAGTTTCAGGGTTTCCTTCGTTTATGATTTTACCATCAAATTCATTTTTATTTAGATTTATTATATTAGGAACAATTTTCCATCTATTCAAAAGTAAATTAATTTTTTTTATGATAGATTCATCGGAATTGTCATCCACAATAGTTAAATTCAAGTTAATATTTTGCAATAGAGTTTTTGCCCTTTGTAAAGAATTTAGCAATGAATTCAAAGATCTAAGAGTATATTCACACTTGGGTTTATTAAAAATTCTTGCCTTATTTTGATCCCATATATTTACTTTGGTATTAGACCTAAAAATTATGTTTAATGAATTTATTTTTCTTTTAATTTTTACTTCACCCAGGGGTAAAACGATTGATTTTTTATTTATTGCTGAAAGATTTTCAGTTAAAGATTTATTTAATGTTGGAGAGGTGAATCGATTTTGGTCAATAATTTCAAAATCAAGAAATCTGGATATTATAATAAAAAATTTCTTAAATAAATGTTTGATCATTAATTTTTTTGAGCCTCTTTTAAAACGAATTCAAGGCGATCCTGCCCCCAAAACATTTTTTTATTTATGATAAAAGATGGTGCTCCAAATACTCCTTTCAAAAAAGCATCTTTTGTTCTTTTTTTCAATTCATCTTTAATTTTTTGTTCAGATATTTTTAATTTAAAAGTTTCGATATTAAAATTCAAATCTTCTAAGATTTTATTTACTACATTTTGATTATTTAAATTTAATCCATCCCCCCAAGAAGCATCAAAAAACTTATCTATATACAAACTTGTTTTGTTTTCCTTTTTGGCTATCAATACACCTCTCATTAAATTCAAAGATTGGATTGGAAAGTGAGAGTTAAATTTAAATTTTATGTTATGTTTTTCAGCAAATAGTTTGCAGTCTTTGATCATAAATCTTGCCTTTGAGGGAATAAATGCCGGTGCTTCAATTTCTGCAAGATTATGCAGTCCACCCAATAAGATGGGCATATAGTTTATGACAATCTTATATTGGTTCTCAATGTTTCTAATTTGTTTATGAGCCAAATAAGAATAAGGACTAGTGAAATCAAAAAAAAAATCAAAAGATTTAATCATGCAATGAAATTTTTTTTGAATAAAAGATTCTGATAAACCAATATAAAACTAAACCCAATGGGCCAGTAAAATAAATTGAAATTAAAGAAATTCCAGAAAAAAATTTTGGAACAGTGTATCTGAGAGCGTCTCTTGATACCCAGGAACCTAAAAATAAGTTTATAGCTAGAAAATGTACCCAGAAAATTAATAAAAAAATATCATTTGAGAACAAAGAATGAAGATTTTCTATTCCTAAATATAAATCAATACTATCAAAAATATTTTGGCCATTGGTTATTAGTAGATAGATTATGTAACCATATATTAATGAAAATATTATTGGTAAAAATATTGAACTAATAAAAATTAAGCATAATCTTGAATTTGGAAAAAAAATTAACGTTAACCAGAAAGGCAATACTCCAAAAGTAAGCCAAAGATAAATAATTTCTGGACCAAAATAATTTTCTAAATCTATAAGCATGATAGTCTCTTATATTTAGTATTATAGTATATTTAGTTATGATTCCCAACAAAAGCAAAAAAAATCTTAAAGCGACCATAGAGGTAATAAGAAAATTTTCATTTTCTTACTTAGAAAAGTACGCTCCTTCCAAACAACAGCTTAGAACTTATTTATTAAAGAAATTTTTTAAATCTTCAAATTTTTATGTTGCAAAAAGTGAATTATTAGACTTGATAGATTTGGTTATTTTTGATCTAGAAAAACATAAATTCATAAGTGATAAATTTTATTCGCAATCAAAAACAAAAAAGTTTTTAAAAAAAGGCTACTCATTGAATAAAATTCGAAATTATTTAATTAATAAAGGCATTAATGAAAAACACATAAGAAATAGTATTTCAAAGATGAACATAGAAGAAAATGACCAAGATTTTTTTTCAGCAATTAAGACTTGTAAAAAAAAAAGAATTGGACCAAATAGGGAAGAAAACAATCGTATTCTTTTTTATAAAAAAGACATGTCAATCTTAGCTAGGTCGGGTTTTAACTACGAAACATCAAAAAAAGTTTTAGATTTAAGAAAAAAAGACTATGAAAAATTTCTTGGATTATTATGACGCTTTATTTTTTTTGTTTTCTCTTGTAGGTAAAAATCAATTCTCTTTTTGACTTGATTTTTAACGTAAACAAATAGCAATAAGCCAAAAATTGAGACTGAGACAATTATAATCAAAATTTTTTGGATCATTATTTTTGTTATCTTTATAAGTTAAACTATCTCTCCAGGTTTTCCGATCTTCTTGCTAATAAATCTAAATTTTTATAATCAGTTTTTCCATACTTAAATTCTTCTTCATCAAGCGTAGTTACTATACCCCCTGCATGTTTTAGAATTGCATGGCCTGCAGCAATATCCCATTCGTAAGCTCGAGCTTTAGCAGCATATAGATCAAATTCACCCGTAGCAATAACACAAAACTTATAAGAGCTTTTCATTTTAATAAAGTTTTTTACATTAAACTTTTTGTGGATTTTTAACACTTCGGAAGGAGGTTTAATAGAATGAGTTACGGCATGTACCTCCTTACCTTTTGTTTTTTTTTTACATGTTAATTGTATTTTTTTTTGTTCAAATTTTTCGAATGAATTTCCATTTCCATAAGAATAGAATAATCTTTTTTTTTCTGGAGCATAAATTATCCCAATGACCGGCTCCAAATCAATTATTAAAGAAGCATTTAATGTAAATTCATCTTGGTTATTAATATATTCTTTAGTTCCGTCTATTGGATCAATTAACCAAAAATTTTTATATTTTTCATTATTATTTAAATTAACAGTCTCTTCTGAAATTAGAGGAATGTTCGGAGTGGATTGAATTATTTTTTTCTTAAGCAATTTATCTACTTCCAAATCTCCATTAGTTACAGGAGAATTGTCAGACTTGAATGTTGTTTTTAGACCATTGTTTCTCAATTCTATCGCCTTTCGACCAGCATTAAGAAAAGTTTCCAACAGATTTTCAGCCAAATTTTTTAACTCACTGATATTCATTTTTTCTTTCTCTAATATTGTTTCTTCAATATTTATAACGAACTTTCCTTTGTTTTCAAAGTTAGCTATACCTTTATTTTTAATTACTAATTATATTTGCCCTATCTTTTAATTTAATTTAGTGATTTTATCATAAAATTACTTTGCTCAAAATCTAAATTCATTTGTGGAAAATAGTTTATTATTATATTAAAACATTTTTAAAAATACCAAACTCCATGATTTCAAAATTCACAAATTCCCTAGGAATTGCTAAGTCAGAAAAGGATACAAAAGTAGTTGTCGCAATGTCCGGTGGCGTTGATTCTTCAACGGTTGCAGGATTAATGAAAAAAGAAGGCTATAATGCAATTGGAGTTACCCTAAAGCTATATGATGAAGCCAAGACCTCGATAAAATCAAGACAATGCTGTGCTGGTCAAGATATAATGGATGCCAAAAGAGTAGCAAATCAATTAAATATTGATCACAAAATCCTCTATTATCAAAAGAAATTTAAAAAAGATGTAATTGATAATTTTGTTGAAAGCTATATGGCAGGCGAAACACCAATTCCTTGCGTACAATGTAATCAAACAGTTAAGTTTAGAGACCTTTATGAATATTCAAAAGAATTAGGAGCAGATGCATTAATAACAGGTCATTACGTAAATAGCATACATAATGATGGAATTTCAGAGATGTATCGAGCAAAAGACCATGAAAGAGATCAAAGTTATTTTTTATTCAGTACGAGTAGAGATCAATTGAATTTTTTAAGATTTCCACTTGGAAAATACACAAAAAAAGAGACAAGAAAGATTGCAAAAAGATTAAAGCTAAATGTAGCCGATAAACCTGACAGTCAAGATATTTGTTTTGTTCCAAACGGAGACTATGTATCGATAATTAAAAAATTTAAACCCGAGTCATTCAAAAAAGGAAACATAAAAGATCTAAATGATAATATTCTTGGAACTCACGAAGGCATAATCAATTTTACCATAGGTCAGAGAAAGGGAATAGGAGTTGCAAATAAGGAAGCATTGTATGTTGTAAAAATTAATTCAAGCAATAATGAAATAATGGTTGGACCAAAATCTTCTCTTGCAGTAGATAAAATTAAATTAAAAAATTTAAATCAACTTTGTGATAATATAGAAGAGTGTAATTCTAATTTATTTGCAAAAGTTAGATCAACCGGCAAATTATTAAAAGCAGAAGTTAAAGTTAAGGGGATTAATGCCGAAGTTAAATTAGAAAATAAAGAAATTGGTATATCTCCCGGACAAGCGTGTGTTTTTTATTCTAAAAATAAAATTGGAGATAAAGTACTAGGGGGTGGCTGGATAGATAGTAATTACCTTTGATATTAATTCACAGTATTAACACAACTTTAAATGTACATTAAAAAACAACTATTAAGTGATGGCAATTCTTCAGCACTAATGATTAAGTAAAACTAATTAAGAGGCAACTCTTAACTGGCCAGTCGAGGAAAGACCGAGAGGTTCAAGCTCGGCGGGCAGAAAGTCCTACGAAGTAGTGCTAAAATGGTAGGGCGGGAGGCTTGGCAGTAGCACAAAAATGACGAGCCAAAACTTTCGTTCACATACCTTAGGGTATGTGAACTGGGGGTTTCATTGTTTTTTCCAGAAAAAGAAAGTTAACAAGTAAAAGCTAATTACTCCTATAAAGAAGTTCCATTCAAGGGCGTGTTTAAATGACTTGTATCCTTCTGCGGCCAAGAAAGGGATGCTTACAAATGCCACAACAATTAAAATCGAAACTAAGGTAATTTTAAAATTTAAAATTCTACTATTTATAAATTGTTTTATTTGCTCCTTAATTTTGAAAAAATTAATTACCAAAATTGTTTGAGCTATAATTTCAAAGATTATAAAAGTCAGTACAAGCACTCTTCTAAACAATTTGTAGAGATTGTTATCAAATTTAATCCCTAAAAATATGGAGTGTAAAACTAGAAATATGGCCGAACCGACACCAAAAAAAAGAAAAATTTTTTTATAGTTTAAGTGTGGACTTATTTTTTCCATCAAGTCAGAATTAAAACGCCAATATTGAATTAGAAAAAAAGCAGTAATGAACATTGCCGGTTTAAATATTAGGTACGTTGGAAAAACTCTAGCAGTTCTGCTTATAGATACTCCACCATCTATATAAGGAATTGTAGAGAGTACTACGTGTTCTGGGTTAAAAAATTGGTGAAAATTAGTAATTAATATAAGACAAGCATTAAGTGAAATGAACGGAACAACGAAGATCCAAATACTTAGCTTTTTAATTTTATTAATATTTTCCACTTAAAAATTATTATTTTTTCTTATTTCTTTTCTTAGCTCTTCTTTTTTTTGAGCCCATTTTGCGTCTACCTCTGTGCTTCTTTGGGTATCCCATATGTTTTATTCCCTCCTTTTAATTGTTATTTTATTGACGTTAAAATTCGGATATAGCATTCTCCAATTTTGTTATCAAATATAATTTTATGAAAAAATCGATAAAAACTTTCTTAAAAATTGCTGGCAAAGATGAGGTCTCTAAATCATCAAATCCAGCAATAGTAAGAGCATCAACTATTTACTTTGATACCATGCAGGAGATGCGAAAGCATCAGAGAAAAATTGCAAGTGGTAAAAAAATAAAATATTGGGATTATGGTAGACAAGGAAGCCAGACAACAATTCATTTACAAAATATACTTAAGGAATTAGAGCAAGCTCATTACGTTTTTTTGACACAAACTGGATTTGGAGCCGTTGCACTTGCTATAATGAGCATTTGTAGACCTGGTGATGAAATTGTAATATCTGATTGTGTTTATCGCCCAACCCAAAAGCTTACCAGTCAATTATTAGCTGAATTTAATATTAAAGCCATTTGGTATAATCCGAATAGTTTTGAGGATCTAAAAAACAAAGTTACAAAAAAAACTAAACTTATTTATGTAGAAAATCCCGGTAGTAATACTTTTGAATTCCAAGATTTAGGAAAAATCACATCTTTTGCTAAAAGGAAAAATATATATACAGCAATAGATAATACCTGGGGTACCGCATATTACTTGAAACCTATTAAGATTGGATTTGATTTGTCCATAACATCGGCAACTAAATATTATTCTGGACATTCAGATGTTATGGCAGGAACATTGGCAGTTAGTAAGAAAGTTTATAAAAAAGTATGGTGGTATAATCAAGTTTCAGGATATCGTTTATCTGCTGATGATGCTTATTTAATTATTCGAGGTTTAAGAACTTTAGATTTAAGATTAGAGAAGCATCAAGAAAATACAAAAATTATTATTAAATGGTTAGATAAACAAAAAAAAATAATAAAAATTTTGTATCCTTACAAAACATCATCTACTAGATATAAGCTGTGGAAAAAATATTATTCAGGAGCCTCTGGTTTACTTGGTATTATAATTAAAAGTAGAAGCAAAGCTTCAGTATATAAATTTGTAAATTCTTTAGAATTTTTTGGTATTGGATATAGTTGGGGAGGGTATTCAAGTTTGGCGGTTTATAATGATCCTGTAGAAATGGGTAGTAGACATTTTTTTAAACTTGAAAAAAATCAACACCTTGTTCGTGTTCACATAGGTCTCGAGGATCCCAATGATTTAATTCAAGATTTAAAAAGATCTTTGAGATATGTAAAGTGACAAAGGAAAAATTTTTTCAAAATAAATTTGCTTTAATTACAGTTCTATCCGCCTGTGGAGTTGTTGCAGTTTCTATGGGTCTTCGCCAAACTTTTGGTTTGTTTTCTGATTTTTTTGTTAAAGATTTACAAAGTACCATTACCGAATTTGGTTTAGCTATTGGAATACAAATGCTGATGTGGGGAATGTTTGCTCCCATTTTTGGGGCCCTAGCGGACAAAATAGGTGGAAATAAGGTGACGATTATAGCATTTGTATTTTTCGCTCTTGGAATTTTTTTGCTTTATTCTGGTCCTAACACAGGCATTTTCTTTCAAATTGATCTTGGTTTATTAGTTGGAATTGGTCTTGGTGGAACTGCGATAAGTGTTCAAATAGCCGAGGTTGGTAGACACTTTCCAAATAAAACGAGAGGTATGGCCATCGGCATTGTCGTAGCAATGGCGTCTATAGGTTATTTTTTTTCTCCTTTGTATACAAAATTTGCTTTGTCTGCTTATGGCTGGGAAAAGACATTACAAACGTATTTGTATTTTATTATTTTTGGTATAATAGCGGGTATTTTTCTTTTTCCAGTTAAAAAAGAAAAGAGTGCAAGTGAAAATATTAAAATAAAAGAACAAACGATTGCCGAAGCACTAAAAGAGGCATTCAGTCATAAAGGTTTTATACTTTTAACTTTTGGTTTTTTTGTGTGCGGTTTTAATATTACTTTGGTTTCGGCACATATACCTGGATACATTCAAGAACGGGGTTTTGATGCATGGACGGCTTTTGCAATTTTATCTTTAATTGGCCTGTTCAATGTTTTTGGAACACTAAGCTTTGGATATTGGTCTGGGAAATATAGTAAGAAAATACTGTTAAGTATTTTGTATTTTTCACGTGGAATAGTATTAATTTTATTTTTAGTTCTGCCAACCTCTACATACGTGGCCATTGGTTTTGGAATTTTTTATGGTTATCTTTGGCTTGCGACTATTCCACCAACAAATGGTATTATTTCTCAAATTTTTGGAACTAAATATTTAGCCATGTTATATGGAATAGTATTTTTCAGTCATCAAATTGGTGCTTTTCTTGGTGCCTATTTAGGGGGATACTTTTTTGATCTATATGGCTTCTACGATTATGCATTCTATTTATCGATAGGACTTTCATTTTTTGCTACCCTCGTACACTTGCCCATAGATGAAAAGCCTGTTACTAGGCTAGCCACAACTTAAAAGAGTTTATGAAAAAAATACTTATAATGGGTTTACCAGGTTCCGGTAAAACAACTTTAGCTTCAAAATTAGCACCTTTGCTAAATGCAAAAAGACTTAATAACGATGAAGTGAGGAAATCAGCTAATGACTGGGATTTTTCTGAAAAAGGAAGAAAAAAACAAGCAAAACGTATGGCTGATTTAGCTGAAAAATATAAAAAGGAGGGGCTTCATGTGGTGGCTGAATTTGTGTGTCCAACTCCAAAGGCAAGAGAATTATTCAATGCAGATTATGTCATCTGGCTCGATACAATCGAGAAAGGAAGATATGAAGACACAAACAAAATGTTTGTAAAACCAAAAAAATTTGATTTTCGAGTAACCACAAAAAATGCAGAACTTTGGGCACTTCAAATAGTTGACAAATTTATTCCCTACAAATGGGATAATAAAAAACCAACCGCACAAATGTTAGGTAGATGGCAGCCATTCCATGACGGTCATTATGCGCTATTTGAAGAAATGATAAAACAAACTGGCCAGGTTTGTATTCAAGTACGCGATGTACAAGGAGTTGGTGATAATCCTTTCAATTTTGACGCAGTAAAGAAAAATATTGAGGAAAAACTAGCAGCAAATTATAAAAATAGATTTAAAGTAATTTTAGTCCCCAATATTACCAACATTTGTTATGGAAGGGGAGTTGGGTACAAGATTCAAGAGATTGTTCTTCCAGAAGAAATTCAAAAAATATCCGCTACAAAAATTAGAAAAAACATGAAAGATAAAGGAGAAATCAAGTAGCTTCAGAACAACTAAAAGTTGTTGAAAAATATACCTTATCGTAAAACGCTATTTATAAGATAATCTAAATTAAATTGGTTATTGTTGAGGAACAAGATCCATGAAAAAAAATTACTATTTAGATAAACTGTATAATTCTAACAAACCGTTTATCATCTATAAAGTTGAAAGGGGTTATGATCTATTTACTGATTTTTCAGAAAAAATTGTTCTAAACAATAAAAACATAAATAATTTTTTTCATAAAATTAATAAACTAAAAAAAAAGAATAAATTTTTAAACTTGTATATTGGTTTTTTTGGATATGAAATTCTTTGTAATTTAAATAATGTAAGAATACCCAAGCAAAAAAATTTAAAATTTCCAAAAGGCATATTCTACAAACCAGAAACTAAAATTCAAATAAGAAAAAACATTACCATAAAAAGCACTTATAGAAATTATAGCCAATTATTCGAAAATAAAACTTTTAACCAAACCAAGGTATTAAGTCCATTTAAAAT
>CEPX01056856.1_pt1 | contig 21816 bp, 25 predicted proteins | sample 361361 | NCBI WGS metagenome assembly CEPX01 (sample SAMEA2619974, study PRJEB7988) | marine metagenome | biome: marine biome (ENVO:00000447); feature: mesopelagic zone (ENVO:00000213) & marine oxygen minimum zone (ENVO:01000065); material: "saline water (ENVO:00002010), including plankton...
TGATATTTTATTAAATAGTTTAATGTTTTTAAAGGTTTCTAACCTAAGATGTTGATTCTTCTTTAGGAATTGATTCTTTTTTAATTATTTTTTCAAAGGTTTTATCATAAATATAAGTTGCATTAGCAATATCCTCTCCTTTTTTATTTAATCCATATCCCCTTATTGAGATTGTTAAAGGCATTACAATCTTTTCTTCACTTACTTCCAAATCATTGTTAATTATGAAATCCCATGTAATCGAATCTTTATCTATAATATTTTCATTTAAAAGCTCCTCTAGGGAAATTTCTCCCCTCATTAATTTTTCATCCTCTTCTGTCAATCCCTGATTATTGAAATTCAGAGGTTTCGGCTCCCATTCAGCAGTCCTATAATCAATTAACTCTGTTGTAAATTTATTTTTAAATTCATCTTTACTCAATCCCTTCACCTCCATACCCCTTAAAATATTTTCAACATAAAAATTAATTTTAACCTCTTCAGAATAAATTCTTCTTAAAAATTTAGTAATCTGAATTGTTTCTGAGATATCATTTTCTCTTGCATTAAATGTAAGTAATGCAAATCCTGATAAAATCAAAGTAGCTAAGACTAATAATACAATTGCTAATGACATTGCCTTTTTGTTTTTCATTAATCTCATTTTAACATTTCTTTAATTGCCTATATTTTATTTTAATTATTTGCTCTTTATAAGGAATTTTAATCATCACCCAATCTGTCCATTCTAAATCTCCCATCTCCTTCATAGCCTCCCATTCCTGAACAAATGTTGCACCAAAAATCACATTTCCCCTAATCGCTCCCTGAGGAATCTTAAATATATAATCTTCACAAGAAGGACTTAATACATTTTGAATCGCAAGAATTAAATCAAGTTCTTTTTGTAAAAAATTTATATTGGTAAAAAAATCATCTCCATAAAATTCTCTGGCTCGTTTCCATGTTTTAATCTCATATAAATCAAACTCCTGTATAAACTCCTCCTCTCCAAAAAAAGATTTTCCATCTTTTTCATAGTCTAAATAAATATCAATGTTTTCAAAAATTTTATCTATTAATAATTCTTCTCTATCAAAACCTGCCGGAAAATTTAAATAAAAAATTAATTTTTCTGTCAAAACAGTATCATCCTGCAAATATTCAACTTCTTTAGAAACCCTGATTGTTTTTTTATCCTTAGTTATAACTAAAGTTGCTAAAATAAAAATAAATAATATAAATGCAATAATAATCAATGCCACTACCCAAGTAATTGTTGCTCCTGTTGCTGCCTTTTTATTTATTTTTTTCATATTTATACCTCCCTTCCTAACTGATTTGACCCTGTAATGATATCAATTAAAATTTTAGAATTATCAGATTTATCTAATGCATAAACTTTTGTTTTAAAACACTCTGCAAAATATCTTGCTTCAGAATCTATATTTTGTTTAATTTCACATTGAGATTTAAGACCTCTATCTCCTTTTTCAATTGGTTTAATAGGTTTATTTGGCAAAGCCTCTGTAGAAGGGAAAAAAACATGAAAATTAGAAGCATCAGAAAAACCAACATACAAATAAAAATTACCAGTACTTATTATTTTTTCACTTAATTTACATTCTTCAAAAATATTAAATCCTTCTATAATATTTTCATTTAAATAACCATTATTAACTAAACAATCTGCAACTCTCACTCCTAAGAATTCTGCTTCTTCTGCTCTAACATCTGTTTTAGCAGAATAAAATATCAAAACCCCTACAAAAATTGAAATTGCTATAATTGCCCAAACTAAAAACATTATTGGAGAAAGGTATCTTTCTTCTGCTTTCTTATTTTTTAATAGAAAGATTCTCATTTTTTTATTATTCATCATTTGCTACCACCTCAATATGCAATACATGTAAACTTGTTCCAAAAAGGGAAATGTCATTTGAAACTTCTTCCCAAATAATATCAGCTCCATTAAAATGTTTAAAACTATATCCTTCACCTTGATAAGTAAGTTTAACATTTACCTCATTTTTCTCTGGCCTTATCTCTACTAGCCCTTTAGTTCCGCTAGGATAATATTTATTTTTATCTGCAATTGTATATAACCTAGAAATATCTATATCAATCTCTGTTCCAGGTTTTGCCTGATCAATTAAAAGAGCAATTTGTTTAGCATAAATTTGTTCATAAGTCCCAGAACCAGTACTTTTTACACCAACAAAAATAAATAAAGACGCAAAAAAAACAATATTAAGAATAATAAAAATTATTGCCCCATGTAAAATTTCCATACCTTTCTTATCTTTTAATAAGAAACTTCTCATCTCCTTCTTATTTTTCACCAACCTTTTCATAAACTAACAAGAAAAAGATTATTATTAAATTTAACTAAAACAAAAAAATAAGTTAAGGTGCTGTCTCAAAAGAATTGCATTCCAACTTTGTTAAAGAGTCTATATCATAAGGAGTAAGTGATGGGGCAATGTAAACAAATTCTCCTGAAGGATCCATATATGCAAAAGCTAATCCTCCTCCAACAACCCCTGCCTTAACAGAAAAACCAATAATAGCTATCCCTAAAGGACTAAGAACTCCTGTTGAACTTAATGCAACTCCAAGGATAGTTCCCCCAACAGCTACTACAAAAGTTCCTATTGTTGACAACTTTTGTGCCCACTTTCCTGCCTTAAGTATTTGAGATGTAATTGCATGTCCTCCATCTACATTAAAATCAATTACCCAATTACCTAATGGAATATCTTTAGCAGCAGGATTCTTATTTTTTATCTCTTCAAGGATTTTTTCAGAAGACCCTCCACTAGGTAAACCTGGATAAACATATTCCAGATAACTTCTCTTTTGAGAATCAGCTTTTTTACTCATAAACTCAAAGAGTTCAATAACCTTAATTTGTTTAATTTCTTCTTTAGCCTTATCATCAAAAGCTATTCTAGCACAAATTAAACAATAACGCTCTTCACCCCAATCTGGGCTAGGCATAAAATTTAATTTTCCTTCTCCAAACAAAGAATTACAATCATACAAGGCATCTGCTATTTCGCTTTTAATATCCTCCTCATTTTTAACTTTAATTTTAACTATCGGAGTTAAAACTTGTTCAAAATCCTTACAATCTTCTCCAGAAACAGTTAAACATATTTTTTTTGTTTGACACTTTAAAGGAATTGTCTCTTTGCCAATCTCAAAAAATTTATAATTAAAAGTGCTTCTTAAAATAATAGATTGATGGCACGCATCTTCATCTATCCTATCTCCCCAAGGGTAGAGAAAATAAAATAGTAATATAACTCCAAAACTAAGAATAAGAATAACCATTGTTATAATAAATTTCATAGTCATTGCTTTTTTGTTTTTCATCTTTTTATAATATTTTGCTTAAAGATTTTTTAAATCTTTATTTTTATAAATTTAACCTCATTTATATTATTATCTCATCCTTTAAAAAATTTAATAAAACCATATCCGATTCCTAAAGCTATAAGAAAAAAGAAAATCCAAGCTAGAATTTTTATTAATGGTTCTATTTCTGCTTTTTTATTTTTAATCTTCATTTTAACATGTCCAGATTCTTAGATAACCACCACGAATCTCTTCACCTGCATCTTTTCTACAAACCCGTTTTGCTTCAATAAAAGAGCCAGGATCCATTTCACAGTTTTTCCCTACCCAAACATTATAACTAAATGAAACTCTTTTCTTATCACTCCTAGTTACCTCATATCTTATCACTCCCCCATTTATTCCATTTTTATGATCATCCATTAAACTTTGAAGATAAGATTCAGCAGCACCTTCTACATAATTATCAACATCTCCCCCTAAACTACAATAATCAGTTGCTTTATAAGTTATTAAGTCTTTAACACTTATTTCCTTCCCATCAGTAAAAACAGTTTTTCTATTTAAAAAATCAATCATAATTTGTGTATCAATTTTATCTTTAGAAATCTGAACCACTCCTTCAGTCTTCTTTAAATAAAGATTTTTAGGAATTTCCTTAAATCCAATCCAACTCTCTAAGGTAAATACTCCTCCCCCTACAAAATTAGCATCCCTTATAGCAAAATCATTAAGAGAAGTACAAATTCCTCCTTCCTGGCATTTATCTTTCGCTGTTGTATCTTTCTTCAACAAAGAAAGACCCCCTACCCAAGATGACGGAGCAGGGCAAAAACATAAACAGCTTCTTTTTTCACATTTTTTAGGAATAAGAGATTTTCCATTAAGGTCTATTTCTCCTGTCTTAAAATCCATAAGAAACCATCCTTGAGGACCAACAACCATCTGTTCATTTGACTTTCCCTCTTCTAACCTATTAATTTTATCTTTTAATTCATCCAAGGTATTTTGAGCAGATTTCTGTTTTGAATTTATACTTATCATACTATAAACCTTAACAATAACTACAATCAAAATAAGAATAGCTAAAACAGCAATAACTATTTTAACAGTATGTGTTCCTAATAAAAATCCTTTTTTATTTTTAATTACAGATTTCATTTTAATTCTTATAATTTTATCTATCCTCAATACATGCCTTAATTAAATCTCTTTTTAATCTTGCATTTGTAATAATTCCATAAGCTTCACCTAAAGGAAGAGTTAGATAATCCTCCCCTTCTTCATTTTTAAGATTCTTCCATTCATTTTTATCCTTTTTATACCAATATAAATCTCCGGCCTTGTTAACACCAAATCTAGAATTTTGTTCAGGATCATTAGGGGGTCTAACTACTAAGAGAGCATATTTATCAGTAGTCTTAACATCCAAGGGCCATTCTTCTTCATCACTAACTTTCACATTCTTAGAGATAATTGCAACATAAAGGGCTGTTGAAAGTTTTTTTAACCAAACAATGTTACCTCCAGTTACAGGAGTTTTAAATCCTTCAGAACTACATTTACTAGGAGAAGCCCAGTAAAGACTAGTTTTATAATTCTCTGTAGTCGCTCTTCCACGAGCATAACATCCAGGAGAGCCTAAATAAACAGCCAGTCCAGCAAACTCATCCCACCAAATTGATTCAGGTTTAGGACTATCAAACTCAACATCATCAACTGCCCAAAAAGTTATTGCTTTTTTCAATTCCTCTCTAAGACTAAGTTTCCATATCATATCCTGAATTTTATTTTCATCCCAAATATTAGGGATATGTGTTAAAAGGATCTTATCAACTTTTCCTCCATCCCACCCCCATTTTTCATCTTTATATTCTAATTTCTTGTCATTAAGATTTAATCCCCAAGGACTATTCTTAAGCCCACAATAACCTCCATCTTCATAAAATTCAATCTCTCTTTCCTCTCCAAGAATAGTAATTTTTTTTGTTTCTATCACTCTAGGGGTATTTTCATTATTAAAATCAGGAAGATTTTTAAAATAATCTATAAATCCTGTTTTCCAAAATATAAAAACAAGCGCAATAACAACAACTGCTGCAACCAAAAGTATTTTTATTTGATGGTCTATCACTACATCTGCTTTTTTGTTTTTAGTATTCATTTTATTATCCTTTAAATCTAAACAAATCTTTTATAAAATCAAATGCAGAAATCCCCTTCCCCTTTAAAATAATTGTTGCAGCAATAAGTATCACAAGTATTGCAAGTCCAATTAAAAGCTTTCCAACAAAACTTGTAATCAAAGCTTTTTTATCTTTTTTCAAACTCTTATTAATTTTCCCTCTTTTTTTCATATATTATATAAAAAACTACTATTAATAAAGATTCTTATCGTAAGAAAAAGCTACCCTGTCATTCCCCTTAAAGAAACACTTGCTAATAAACTAAGAGCAACTATTGAAATAAATGCAGTTACTAAATATAAAATAATTCCTCTCATTAAATTCTTACCTGACTCATAAGTATGTTTTAATTTATCTTCTCCAGAATTAATTGTCACCAAAGTTCCAGTTAAAATAAAAATTATTTGCACAATATAAATTCCAATAGCAATCTGCATAAAATAAGGAGGAATCATATTAATTCTAGCAAATAATTCAGTTATACCCTCAATAGATCCAAAACCTGCAATAGAAGTTTCCCCACCACCCAACGCAGTCATGTTTTCTAAACTTCCTAAAATTCCTGTAATCATGCTTGCTAATCCAACAACAATTCCTGCTAATAATGGGGCTAAAAAAGTCATATTACTTTTCATATCACTAACTACCTCTGCAAGCAAATCTCTCAATCTTTCATTAATTTTCTGAATATTTCTTACATATTCTGAGATACTCATTAAACTTTGAGCAGCAACATTTAATCCTTTTTTAACACTCTGAATTAAAATTCTCATACTTGTTGCAATTAAATTAGAAGGATAGTAAATTAAAGCACCCCTTTTAGGATTAAAAATAGCCTCTTCTAAACCCATTCCCATTGACTGGATATTTGTATTTACTATTTGGAAAAACTTCTCTGTCTTTTGTCCTTTTGAAGACTCTGCAACTCTTGCAAATGCAATCTCAGCAGGAACCCCATCACCTAATCTATTTCCTAATGTAAATAAACTATTATTAAATTCTTTTTCTAAATCTTTAGTTGCATCTCTTTCTTTAATTAATTCCTTAGTCCTCATAGAAAAACTTAATGCAAAAAACATTGCAATGGAAAAAGGGATAAACAAGCTTAATAATAAAGGAATAAATCCAAATGGACCCACTACCCCATTATCTGTTTCAACAAACTCAAATAAATTTCCACCAAAAACTCCTAACCCTAAATCAGCAAGAGCATAATCACTAGGAATACCTAACCAATCTGGAACAGGTGTAAATCCCATTATTAAAGGAATTAATCCTAATAATAAAAATGGAAAACAAATAAAAAACGCTTTGTAATAAGGTTTTTTACTTCGATACTTATAATAAAGAGGATTCTTTTCCAACAACCCAGCCTCTCCATACCCTCCAGGTCTTTTTAACATTATTTGTAAAGTTAAATAAAAAACTAAAAAAGGAATTATTAAATTAAATAAAACAAAAACATGAGTCCATTTTATCATTCCATTTAATAATGTAGAAGCTAAAGGTAATAATGCTAATCCTAAAGTTGGTAAGACAATTCCTAACATATAAAGATTAGTTAAAGGAGATTTTATTGTATGAGTATATTTCAACATCTTCTCATGAACACCATCTAAAATAATTCTCAAAGCTCTTTCTAAAATCTCAACCCTTCTCCCTTCGTCAGGCTCATATAAACTACTTTCAATCAAATGAAAACTCTCAACAAACTCCATACTTGTATCTCTCCAAGAATCAAGATAATTATCTAAACTATCTTTAATTGAACTAAACTTCCCAGTTTCAACATCCCAAATAACTTTTCTTAAATCTAAAGACAATGGGGCCTCAATGTGTTGACTGACAAAACTAATTGCTCTTTCTAAATTACTTGTATGTTTCATATAAATAACAGTATAAAGAATTGCAGGAACCATCTGACTTCCAGCTTTTAATTTCCATTTTATTGCTAATCTTCCAGGCATAGAATAAAAATAATAAAATAAAAAGAAAGAGGCAACTACCATCAAGCCAACAAATAATGTTGGGAAAGTTGCAACTCCTGGCCCTCCACCTATAAACCATCCTGCAACACCAGCTATAATCCCAATAAAAAAAGTTATAATAAAACTTACAATTGCTAAACCAACTACCTGTCCAGGAATAACATCTAAATGAGCTACTTTTAATTGCTTACTAATTTTAATCTCATCCTTAGGAGAAAGTTTAATTGTAATAAAACTTCCAAGACTTTTAACCCATTTTTCATATCTTGACAACTCAGGTAACATGTCTTGTTTAAACTGAGAATATTCTTGTGAAACTCCTTCATTCACTCCAACACTCTTTCCAGGAATAGTTCCGGGTGCAGGTTGAGGATTAACACTCTCATAACCCTTAATCTCACTTTCTATTTTCTTAGAATATTTTTTCAAGATATCATCTACATTTGGGTCTGCCATATTTACCTCTTTTTATGAATATATAATCAAATAATAATTAATAAACTTAATGTAAGGATATTTATACCCTCCAAATACAAAAGAAGATTTAGTTTCTAAATCTTCTTCCCCTTAACCTTTTTTTTCAACCAATCTTGCCATAAAGGGAATACCTTTTCTCCAATTGGTAAACCAACCTCTTCAGCAACATCTTGAGAAAACTGGTGAAGTATATTATTACTTAGAGAATTAAATCTTGCCTCTAATAAATCAGGGTTTTTGCTCTTCTCAGCAACATCAACAATTTCTTGTTTTACCTGCCCTCTTAACAAAATATTATCATAAACAGCATCCCAATCTCCAGCCCAGCCCTTAACATTTGAAGCAATACTTTTAATAATTTCAGAATCACCATTAATCAACTCTTCACTTGGTTCTAATTCATCCTTCCCAACATTATATTTTAATAAATCAACAAAACCTCCCTCCTCCTCTGGATCCTTAGTCCAGTGCTTTCTAACCTCTGCTAGTTGAACAATTCTTTTCATACTTCTCAAACCATCCGGAGTTTTAACAGGATTTGCAACAATAATACAATCTGTTGCTTTAAAACTAGTAACCGGAACTCCTAAATCATTTACAACCCTATCAAAAACACCATAAGGACTTGCACCATGAATCGTCCCTGCAACCACATTTGCCAAAGCCCCTACTCTCATTGCTTCATATAATGCTTGTGCCTCTAAACTTCTAACCTCACCAATAATTAAACTTGAATCTCCAAGTCTAAGAGAAGTTCTAATACCCTCATCAGCCCCAATTTCAGTACTTGTTTTTAATAAACTACTTCTAACTTTCATTCTTAAAATATCATACTTTAACTTCCTTAAAGCATCAACAGGTAATTCTAAAGTATCCTCAATAACAATTGTCCTATATTTTGGCATAATCTCTAACATTAAACTTCCTAAAAGAGAAGTCTTACCACTACTTCTAGTCCCAGCAATTAACAAAGTCCTATTTCCATCAATTAAAAAACTAAACAATCCAGCAGAAAAACTATTCAACATCTTATGTTTAATAAATAAAGGTAATGTCCAGGGTTCTTCTCTATGTCTTCTTATTGCATAAGCTAATCCATCTGGAGAAAGAGGTTGCTGAATAACTGCAATTCTTGCCTTGATTTTACCTAAACTTAAATCAGTATCTAAAATTGGATTTGCCTCATCTAAAGGCCTACCTGAAATCATTCTAAATTTAGCAGCCCAAGAATCAGAATCCTCTCTACTTGGAATAATATTAGTAATACATTCATCAAACTCAGAATGTCTTAAAAAAATAGCATTAACCGAGATTGGTGCATTTAAAACAATATCTTGTAAATTCCTATCCTGCAATAATACCTCTATTAAACCAAAACCAATTGTGTGTCTTACTAAAATTACTGCTAAAACATTTAATTCATTATAAGTTAATTTTACACCCTTACTTCCACTCAAATCTCTTATCAAATCTCGTGCAACATTAAAAAAAACCTGTCTTGTTTTTTCAGGATCTGTAAACTCCTCTGCTTTAGGCTGATGTTCAATTAAAACATTTCTTGCTAAATTTAATAATCCTTGTTTATCTTCATCTAAAGAATATTCAGGAGGATTTAAATGATAAATAAATTTAGCATCTTGTTCTCTTTTTAAAATTGTCACAACAGACTTGTCATATTTTTCTCCAATCTCATACTGGTCAACTATTTCTGCATCTTCAGGCAAACTGCTTACAAGTCTAGTAAATGTAAAATTAGGAATTATATCTGGCCTAAATAATCTATAATAAATATCTCTCTTACCAAAAACATAATTCCCAAGATATTTTTCAGCTTGTTTTATTAATTTAGTATTTCTTAATAAATTTTCAAATTTTTCTAATAATCTCACATAAGTTGTTTGATCTATTCTTAAATCTTCAGGAGTATTTTCCAAATTAATTTTCTCCTCTCTAATAAATCTATTCACTTCATTATAACAAGCAACAGGGTCTCTTTTTAACATCATTAAAAGATAACTAATATCATTATGTCTCTGACTTAAATACTCTGAATTAGAGATAGATAATTTTAAAGGAGATAATATTTTTTCTTGTTTAGTTAAATAAACATAAAGATTTGCAATTTCTTGTAATAAAAAAGTTTCTGAAGAACTATAATTATAATTTCTTTGTTGAACAAAAACAATTCTTGAAATATTCGGACTTTCAATTAATAATTCAATCGCTCCAACCATAACATTAGGATTTTCTGCAATATTTGGGACATTTATTGCTCCAAGATAATTAATATACATCACTTGGTGTCCTGCTTCTCTTACTACTTCATAAGAATATAATGGAGTTCCTGGTTTAAACAGCATGCTTGTTTACCTCTTTTATCTTAAATAACATCTCTTTTTTCCTCTTTTTAATACAAATAATAAACAAACCTATATTAAAAACTTAATTATGTTAAATAATCTTTATTAAAATCATTAATTAAAATAAAAACAATTTTAAACCCCTTACTCTTTATTTAAATATAAAAAAGAAGTAAAACATTTAAATATGCCAGAAGAACAAATACAACAAGCTCCTCAAGACCCAACAACAGCTCTTTTATCTGAATTTGGGACAAGATTAAATGAAATAGAGGAGAAACAAAGACTAATCAAAGATAGAATTCTATTAATTGGAGAAAATCTTATTTCAACAAAAGAAGAAATAGAAAAAGATAATTTAGAGTTTAAGAAAAAACTAAAACAAACAGAATTAGAACTTAAAACAATAAAACAATTAGTTAAAAGAATAGTTAATGAACTTCAAAATTTTGCAAGAAAATCAGAAATTGAGATTTTAGAAAGGCAATTTAAAATGTTTGACCCATTAGAATTTGCAAGAATAAGTGATGTAAAAGAGCTCATTAAAAAACAAAAAGATATTAAAAACAAGAAAACTTAATAATACTAACCTATGGCAGCTTTAGAAAAAATAATGCAAATGAAACAGCAAGGATTTACAGAGCCTCAGATAATTGAAGCTTTAAAGCAAGAAGGAGTATCTCCTAGAGAAATCGATGAAGGACTCTCTCAATCAAGTATAAAATCTGAAATAAACCCTCAACAACCAGGAGCTATTCAAAACCCGGCTGCCACAAATGCAATCACTCCAACTGCAAGCATTCCACAACAAGTTCCAATGCAACCAAGCATTTCTCAAGCAAATCAACCAGTAGAAACCCCAATTCAACAACCAATGATACAACAACCAGTTCAACCAATCCCTCAATCAGTTCAACCAGTACAACAACCAGTAGCTTATGAACAACAAGAACAATACCCAGAATATCAACAACCATATTATGATGAATATGCCTCTCCTGGTTCAGATATTAGTACAATTAATGATATTGCAGAACAAATAGTTGAAGAAAAAACTACATCAATAAAAAAACAAATATCAAAATTTACAAAGTTTAAAGAAGAACTAACCTTAGAAGTAGAAAAAATAAATGAAAAACTTAATAGAATAGAAAACACTTTTAATGAATTACAAATTGCTATTCTTAAAAAGGTTGGGGAATATGGTGAAGGAATACAAAATATAGAAAAAGAAATGCATACAACCCAAGATTCCTTCTCCAAAATGGTTAACCCATTAACAGACAATATTAAAGAACTTCAAAAAATAACAGGTTTAAAAACAAAATCAAAACCTGGCCCAAAACCAAAAACAAGAGGCAAAAAAAAGGAAAAAATTAATTTTGAAGATTACTTGCGTTAGATCTTCAAAACCTTCTTATTAATTCAAATCTCTTTACTCACTCAAATCTAAACCTAACTATAAATTATCAAGAAATAACAAAATATCAATTAATCAAATAAAACTCTCACTTCTTTGTAATCACCCACGCAACAATTACTGCAACAATTAATAATAAAATACTCCCTGCTATTCCTCCACTCATAAAATCTTTTATCTGCTCTAAAAAACTTGTTCCTTGTCCAGAAGTAACTCCTAAATCAGGATGTAAAACCGGATTAAATACTCTTATTGCTGCAATTAAAAAAATAAGAATTAAAATTCCTACAACAACCCATGCAAAAGCAGGACTCATAATCTTATCCCATGCCTTAGTTGAAAATAATGCTATTAATAAAACTAAAAAAACAACAACCATCAATACAACAAACCAAGGAATAATTGTTCTTATATATAAATCAGCAGAAGAAAAACTCATAAAAACAACTGCAACAATAAAACTAGTTAATGCAATAATCCATTTACTATCTCCAAGAATTTTAGTTTTAGCAAGAATTGAAAAAACAATTAAAACTACAAATAAAAAACTAAATATGGGCATGAAAAAAAACAGTCCAGAGATATCTAATGCCATTGTAATTTATTACTCCTTATCACCTGGTTTTCCAGAATTTCCACCGCCCCAGATAACAAAACTAATTAATGCTAATAAAATTATTGCTGCAGTAATTGCAGGCCAGGATTCACTAAATCTCACTCCTCCAATTAAAGAAGAATCAGAAATCGAAGAAATCACAACTACAACAAAAATCAAAAGACCTAATCCAAAAAACACATATTTTGCCCAATTCTTACCATCCTTCTCATCATACATTAATCCCATTAAAATAATTCCAATTAATAACACTGCAATACCTACCCCTGCATAAGGTAAAAATATTGAAAAAAAGTTAGAAACATAATCAAATTGCAATGAAAGTAATCCTATTGCTAAAGCAATTGTTGCCTGAACACCCTTACTCTCCCCTAAAACTTTTGTTTTACTTAAAATTCCAAAAACAACTGCAAAAATAAACAAAAAAGGTAACAAGTATGCGAAAACCCCTGCATCAGCCCATTGATTTAAAACATCTGTAATTGTATTTATTCCAGTCGCCATCTTTATATAAATTATAATTTATTTTTCTTTATATATGTTTCTACTCCTCACTAACACTCTCTACCCTTTTTTTTCCTGAAACAACAGCAATTATTGCTCCAGCAATAACAGCAACTAATAAAATATTAATCCAAATCTGTCCACCACCCTCATTTTCAAACATCATGGAATAAATATAATCCCAAGCACCTGTAATAATTAATATAACTGTTATTAATGCTAAACTTCCAATAATTAAAAGAGTTGTTTTTATTCCCTTACCCATATCATCTGTCTTTCCATAAACAAATCCATAAAAAAGCATGAAAACTAAAAGCACAGCAACAGTCACAGCTAAAAATGGCATTAATTTTACAACAATATCCCTTGCAAAAGGAAATGCAATTAAAATAATTCCAATAATTAATGCTACAAGAGAATCAATCTGTTTCTTGCCCTCTCCTAAAATTTTTGTTTTTTGAAGTACTGCAAAAACTAAGGTAAAAACTAAAACAAAAGGTAAAATATAATCTAAAAAAAATGGATGTATTAAAAATGGTTCAGCCATATCACATCACAGGCGTTTCAGTGACATCAGAAGCAGGCTCATCAGACAAATCCATTGTTTGTTCAATAACTTCATCCCCTTCATCCAAAGGTAGACTAGCCCTACTTACAATTACTACATCCCCTACAGCCTTAACAAACTGATGAGGGATAATCACACCCCTTGCACCTCCAAGAAAATTACCCATAGAACTAGAAATTCTAATTCTCCAACCATTTACCTTATTCTCAATTAAATTACTTTCCTCAACTTCCCCAAAAAAATCTCCAGTATCAGTATAAACCTTTTTCCCTATCACCTCAGTTATCTTTTTTATTTTTAGCATATTAAATATTACCCAATTTCATTTAAATACTTTACTATAACACAAAAGTATGGATAAAAATTAATATAATTTGCCTAATAATATCCATTAAGTTTATATAAATAAAAATATAATACTAATTATGCTAATTACAACAAAAAAAGAAGTAACTTGGGTAATTATTGCCATTCTTGTTATGGGATTTATTATTAGTTTTTCACTTACCCCAACATACTCTCCAAAAATATTATTAATCTCTGCAATAATTATTCTAACAAGTGTAATCACTAAAAAAATAGCAGGAAATCACCTTGCAATAACAGTAGAACACACTATTCTTGAATTTAAGCAATTCTGGGTAACTAAAAGATCTCATTTTAAAAATCCAATTCCAATTGGATTAATTTTTCCATTTTTTATTTCTATAATTTCCCTAGGAATGATAAAACCATTTACATTATTACAATATAATGCTGAAAATATTAAAAAGAAGAGAATTAAAAGGGCAAGAGGAGAAGGACCTTATCGAAGAGAAGAAATAAATGAATCAGATTTAGGATTTACAGTAGCCTGGAGTCTTTGGGCATTAATTTTACTTACAATAATTGGTTTATATTTAAAACAACCAGAACTTGCAAAATACTCAGTTTATTATGCCTTGTGGAATCTAATTCCAGCCGGGCAACTAGATGGAATGAAATTATTTATGGGAAGTATGTTTCACTGGGCTCTCTTAGTACTTGTTAACATTATCTTTTTAATTATTATTTTAATTTAATTTCAAAATCTTCTTATTAATCTACATAACCTAAATATTAATAAGATATAAGTTATAAAAGTAAAGATTTAAAAAATCTTTAAGCAAAAGATATAACATGCCAGAAAAAGTTCTAACAACAATCAAGCCAAGAAAATATCAACAGGAAATTTATGAAAATTGTAAAGATAAAAATTGCTTAGTTGTTCTTCCGACTGGAATAGGAAAAACGCTTATTGCATTAATGTTAGCAATTAATAGACAAAAAAGACATCCAGGAACAAAAACATTATTTCTTGCTCCAACACGTCCATTAGCAGAACAACATCTTGAATATTTTAAAAAGCATCTTCCGGAATTATTTGCACATATGGAATTATTTACAGGAAAAATAAATTCAGAAAATAGAAAAAAATTATGGGAAAGAGCAGACATAATTTTCTCAACACCTCAATGTATAAGTAATGATTTAAAAAATCAACAATACAATCTAAATGATGTATCTCTTTTAATCGAAGACGAATGTCATAGGTGTCTTAAAAATTATTCATATACTTTTGTAGCAAAAATCTACAAAGAACAATCAGAAAATCCAAGAATATTGGGATTAACAGCTTCTCCAGGAACAGATAAGGAAACAATTCAAAACATCGCACTTAATCTAGGAATTGAAACAATAGAATTAAGAACTAGAGATTCAGAAGATGTAAAAGAATATTTACAAGAGCTTGAATTTGATGTAATTAAACTTGAATATCCAGAAGAATTTAAACAAGTCTCAAATTTAATAAGAAAAATATATGAACGAAAAGTTCAAGAATTAAAAAACAGAAAACTTTTATTCCGTCCTGCAAACAAAATCAGTCTTTTAGCAGTACAAGGAAACTTAATGAGACTAGTAAAATCAGGAAAAAAGAATTTTAATTATTTTGCAGGAATTACTGCTTGCGCCCAAGCAATAAAAATATCTCATTTAATAGAACTTTTAGAAACCCAGACATTAGAAGGTTCTTTCAACTATATGAAAAATCTTTTTCAACAAGCTTCTGAAAAAAAATCAAAAGCATCAATACAAATCTCAAGAAATCCTGATTTTAATAAAGCATTTATAAAAATTCAAGAACTAATTGCAAAAAATCTCGAACACCCAAAACTATTAGAATTAATTTCAATAATTGAACAATCAATAAAAGATAATCCAAAAAACAAAACAATTGTATTTAGTCAATATAGAGATACTGTTTCAAAAATCTGTGAAAAACTAAACAAAATCAAAAACATCAATGCAAAGGTTTTTGTTGGGCAAGCAAAAAAAGCAGGAACAGGAAAATCAAATACAGGACTTTCTCAAAAAGAACAACAACAAGTTATGCAAGAATTTAAACAAGGTAATATAAATATTATTGGAGCAACATCTATTGCAGAAGAAGGTTTAGATATTCCAGAAGTAAATTCAGTTATTTTTTATGAACCAATCCCATCAGCAATCCGTTCAATCCAAAGAAGAGGAAGAACAGCAAGATTAATGAAAGGAAAATTAATAATCCTTATGACAAAAGATACTCTTGATGAAATCTTTTATTATGCTTCAATAGCAAAAGAAAAAAGAATGTATAAGGCAATTGCAAGTATAAAAGATAAATTAGATAAAGGTGAATCTCTTATATCAAAACAAGGAAAAGAAATAAAAGAACAAAAAACTTTATTCTAAATCAAAACATTTAAATACTATAGCTGATTATAATAGATTATAAAGAGTTATAAGAAAAATGCCAACAACAATACAAATCTCAAATAATGTAAAACAAACATTAGATAAAATGAAAGTTTTCCAAAGAGAAACATATAATGAAATAATAGAAAATATGATAGAAAATAATTTAGAACTTAATGAAAAAACAAAAAAAGAAGTGGAAGAAGCAAGAAAAGGAAAAACTTTTTCTCATGAAGAGGTTGCTAAACTTCTTGATTTATAATGTTTAATATAGAATGGAAAGAAAATGCAATTAAAGAACTAGCAAAACTCGAAAAAAATATTGCCACTAGAATTTACAAAAAAGTTAGTTCTTTAAAAGAAAACTTTAATTCAGTAGATATTAAAAGATTACAAAATTCTAATTTATTCAGATTAAGAATTGGAGATTATAGGGTATTATTTGAAATAAAAAACAATATAATACTTATTCTTAAAATAGGCAATAGAAAAAGTATCTATAAATAAACAAAATGCCATTCCTAAACCCTTTTTCAAAACTAAAATCAAGAAATAAAAAAACAAAACCAAAACAAATTCCATTAATAATTGCAGACATCCATGAAAAAAACTCTTTAATAATCAGCCAATTAAAATCCAACAATCAAATCAATCTAGACATCAAATCTTTAAAAATTGGAGATTATCTAATTGGTAAGACAATTATTGAAAGAAAAACAACCTCTGACTTTATCTCATCAATGTTAAACAAAAGACTTGTTCAACAATTAAACCAGATGCAAAAATACTCTCAACAATTATTAATTATAGAAGGGAATAAAAATCAATTTCATAAACAACTATACAATCTTAATAATTCTAACTCAATAAGAGGTTTTATCTTATCCATCCTAACAAATTATCAAATTCCTATAATAATGACTAAAGATTATAAAGACACTGCAAACTATCTAATTCTTCTTGCAAAACAACAATTAAAACCAAAAACCCAACTCACTCTTCATCAAAGAATCCCAAAAACAATAAAAGAACAAAAACATTATATCTTAGAAAGTTTTAAAGGAATAGGCCCTGCAACTGCAAAAAAACTTCTTAAAAAATACAAGTCAATCAAAAACATAATCAACACGCCAATAGAAGAACTAAAAAAATCAATCGGCAAAAAATCAGATATTTTTAAGATTGTGGATTAAGCGCCTCATCTACTTCTCCTATTTCAATAGCTAATAATTTTTCAACTAGTTCACTATCAAAACTACCCCAAAATCCTCTCCTGATAATTATCTGATAAACAGAATCTATATATTCCTTTTTATTAGTGGGACCACTATAACTTTTAATTAAATTTTCAAATCCACTAATCCCTTTAGAAATATATATTCTTTCAATTTCATCAAGAATAACTTTTCTCTCACCTTTTTTTAATGTTTCCATTAAAATTACCTTAAATCATTTTCATTTATAAACAACACTATACCTTAAAATATAATAAATAAAACCAACAATTATTTAAAAGAATAATTACTTTCTAAGTTATATTTTTAATTTATTTACTTACTAAATCTTAATCTTTAGCCTATTTAGTTTCTTGTTTATCTTATTCTCTATTTGCATTACTTCTTTTTTAACTGCAAGCTTGCCCTTAAAAGACAATCTTTTTTTACCAATCTTCTTAATAACATTTTTAATCTTTTTTGAGCCAGATTTTTTATATGTCTTTATACTTTTTTTATTAGTCTTAAACTGTTTTTTCAAAGAAATTATTTTATTTTTAACCTCTTTCTTAACCTTTTGTCTTGATTTCTTATTCAAACTCTTTCTTCTTTTTTTAACACTTTCCTCTAATCTTTCCTTTTTCTTATTAAAATCTTTTTCTAATTCTCTCTGTCTTTGATTCAACTCTTTGTTTTTTTGTCTTAATTTTAATCTTAAAATTCTTCTCATCTCTATTTCTTTTTGCTTTGATTGTTTGGATAATTTACCCTTTACATCTCCTAAAAAATTAGTAAATTCAGAATCAACAGTCCCTGAAACAGAAGAACTTATTCTAGGCTTTTTATTCATAACCTCAACTTTTTTATTTAATTTTTTTAATTGTTCAACAACAGGAGATCTTTTCTTTCTAGTCTTGGGTTTATATTTATTATTTATTTTTAATCTTAAAATCTTAATCTGCTTTTCAATAACAGGGATATCAGAAACATTTCTCAACTTTAATCTTATTGCTTGCTCCTCTCTATAAAAACCACGAGTATCTAATCTTTTTAATTCTCTTTCTAATTCCTTTAATCTTTGAACACCTTTTTCAAAAAACTCTAAATCTCTTTTAACTTGTTCAGGAGATTTTTTCACACCCCTCACTCTTTTCATTCTTCTTCCAACCCCTCTTCTTTTCTTTTTTTTCACTTTTCTCACCTTTTTTTCACCATATTATCTAAAATATCTTTATATATTTAAATCAATCTATCCAAGTTTATATCCTTTTTCTTTTAATTTTCCAACCCTTTTACTTAAATCTTTTTTTCCTTTCTTTTTATTTTTAAACCTGCCAGTTTTAATTAAAAACTCATTAATATTATAACCCTGTTTTTTCCATTCAGTTAATTTTCTTTGAACAATCCCTTTTTTCCTTGTTTTTTTAAGTTTTTTAACAATACTAACTCTTTTCTTATAAATTCCCTTAATTGCTTTAACTCTTTTTTGTTTTTTCTTAAATAATCTTCTTAAAAAACCTTTTCTCTTTTTAGGCTCTAATCTTATTATCTTAACTTTTTCTTTTTCATGTCTTCCATGTTCTTTTCTTAATTCACTTTTATATTGTTTTTGTAATTCAATTAATACTTTGTCTCTCTGTCCCATATAATAAACAATAAAAAATAATAATGCAATCAATAAAAGGATAACCCCCCATAATATAAAATTATCACTAGAAGTAAAATCAATCAGTTTTTTATCAGAAATCTTAACAAAATAACTTGTTGTTCCAACAGAACTCCTAAATTTAATAATTGCTCCAAAAACATAATCTCCTGATTCAACATCTTTAGAAATGAAAATTGTTTTTACATTCAAAGCCTGATTTTCAACAGCCAGGCTTTCTTTTTCAGAATAAATCTCATTCCCTTTAAAATCCCTTAGAAAATAATTTATCTCAACAACTTCAGAACCAATTCTTTCCAAATTAATAATCTTATTTTCAATCACAACCTCTCCACCACCATAAACCTTCCCATATTCTGGAGGAACATTTATATTTCCATCAAATAAAACTTCAGAACTCTCTATCTCTAAAATTACTGGGATAACAAGATTTTCTTCATTACCAACTAAAATCTCTCCAAGATAAATTCCAGGTTCTTTATCTTCAACATTAAAACTAATGATAATTTCCTTTTTTTCATCCTGCTGTAAATTAAATCCTTTTTCACTAAAAGAAATAAAATCAAGATTATTTTGATTAATACTAATCTCAACACCCTCATCTCCAATAACATTTAAAATTTTATTTACATTTTCCCCTTGTTTTATTGTTAATCTTAATAAAGAACTATCAACTTCAAAATCTCCCTTATCTGCAATAACAAAACTCAAATTAAAACCAATAATTAAAAATACAACTAAAGCTAAACAAAATACTTTTCTTTCTCTAATTAATTCTTTCACCATCTTTTAATCATAATCTAATTATAATTATGCTCATACTCTTTTATATGTTTCTTTTACTTTCTCTTTCTTTTATATTTTTTTATTTTAATTAATTTGATTAATACAACACCAAACACAATAACAATAATTACAACTACTCCAATTAATAAATAATTAGCATCTCTTAAAAAACTAGGTAATTCTAATCCAACAACCTCAAATTGAGAGCTTGCACTTGCAAATCCTCCAACATAAGTCATTTCAACAGCTAAAACATAATTTCCAGTATCAAGTTTATTTGTTTTAATCTCCTTAATAAAAGTTTGTTCTTTATCTACATAAAAAGTACTACTCTCTTCAAAATAAACCTCTCCTTTAAAATCCTTAATTAAATATTTAATAGTAACATCTACCCCCCTCTCCCCAACCGGAAGAAGATAAATTTGAGTTTTAAGGTCATTTCCTTCAAGTATTTCCTCTTTTACTAAAGTACTTGAAACATCAAATAAGGTTTCTTTACTCTGAGGATTTATTGAAACTAATATTTCTTCCCTAGTATGCACTGTTTTTAAAACTATTTTTCCTACAAAAGTTCCTAAAATTTCAGGAGATAATAATCTTATTTTAACAATCTTCTCCTGCCCAGGAGCTAATTCAATATAATTTTCATCTAAAATAATTAATTTTTCAATATCTTCCCCTTCTACACCTAAAACTATTCTAGAAATTATCAGTCCTGTATTTTTAATCTTTATTTCTCTTGTTTTCACATCTTCTAACACAATTCTCACATTTAAGTTACTAGTATCTATAGAAAACTTTTGTCTTTTCTCTGAACTAACAGATCCTCCATCGCCAGCCCCACTATCAGCTGCAAGTTGAACAACTGGCAAATCACCCATTTCAATATTATCATTCACATTACTACCATCGCTAGTTGCATTATAAGTTGAATTTGTAGTTGTATAACTTGAATTAACAGCACTTATCACACTATTAAAATAATTCTTTGTCCCTCCAATATTCCAATAATCAGTCATTATTTGATAAGTATCCATCCATCCTGATGAATTAGTATTAACACTCCACTCAACACTTCCAGATGAATTAGTAGCTGAAACATTTGCAATAACATCATTTCCATTTGTATCATTAACATATGCTTGATAATACCATTTTCTGATTAATTCATGATTAGAATCAACAGTTTCATTATTATAACTGAAATTAAGGAAAGTGTTGTTTGGACTAGGCGCTCCAGCTCCCTGATCCAAATGCACACTTGTTCCATCTATGTTTGTCATGTTTGTGTTTTTGAATATGTTATGTGAAGGACCAGCACCAGGACCATCAACTAAGTATACACCATAACCAGCACTGTCATTTATTTTATTATTATTAAAAGTATTATAATCTGAATCTCCAAGACCAATACAAGCCGATGAACAATTCCAGATATTATTGTTTGTGAATGTGTTCCTATCACCGAAAAGAAGATAAATTCCATAATCTGAATTTGAATTTACTGTATTATCTGTTATATTATTATCCTGACTTGCATCAACATAAATTCCATAACCAGCAACAGCAAAATTTGAATTTGCTGTATTATTTTGGATTGTGTTGTTTGAACTTGAAGTAATAAAAATCCCATAAGCAAATGAGCCACCTGCTGAATTCTTTATATTACTAAGATTATTATTTGTTATAGAATTATTATTTCCTGAAAGAAGTATTCCATAAACAGACCCCCCGCCCAAGTCTACACTAGTTGTTATACTTAAATTAGTAAAGTTTCCATTATATCCAGTACTATAAATTCCATTTCCAAAACCAATAATATCTCCATTTTTAACAGTTGTATAATTATACCCTGTTGAAATATCAATCCCATAATCATTTGCAGAATTAGCATCTCCTGTTATATTATATCCTGCCATATCAATTGTTACATTA
>CEPX01190000.1_pt1 | contig 21784 bp, 28 predicted proteins | sample 361361 | NCBI WGS metagenome assembly CEPX01 (sample SAMEA2619974, study PRJEB7988) | marine metagenome | biome: marine biome (ENVO:00000447); feature: mesopelagic zone (ENVO:00000213) & marine oxygen minimum zone (ENVO:01000065); material: "saline water (ENVO:00002010), including plankton...
ACTCCGGCCAGAACATTACAGGTTGCTCAACAATTATATCTTTCAGGAGTAATTTCCTATCCCAGAACTTCATCGCAGAAATATCCAGAGGCAATAGGCTTCAAGAAAATTCTAAAGATGCTAAAGAAGTATACCACGAAAGTTAGTTATGCAGTAAATGCAAAACCAACAGAAGGTAAAAAAAATGATCCAGCACATCCAGCGATCTATCCAACAGGAGAACAAAAAAAACTTGGAGATGTTGAGAAAAAAGTTTATGATCTAATTGTAAAAAGATTCATTTCTTGTTTTGCAAAGCCTGCAATAGTAGACTCAAAAAACGTAACTGTCGAAGCAGGAGGACTAAAGTTCACTGCGAATGGCAAAAAGATCAAAGAAAAAAACTGGTTAGCAGTTTATCCAAGAAAGTTAGAAGAAAGAGAAATACCGACGATAAATGGAGAAGTTGATATCACAGAAATAAGGACAGAAGAAAAAGAAACAAGTCCGCCAAAAAGATATAGTGCTGCCTCTTTGGTAAAAGAACTAGAGAAAAGAAATCTTGGGACAAAAGCAACAAGGGCGAGCATTGTAGAAACTTTATTTAATAGAGGATATGCAAGAGGAAAATCAATCGAAGTTACAGCATTAGGAATGCAACTGGAGTCAGCACTTGCAAAGTACTCCCCAATAATACTTGATGAAGAATTAACAGGCAAGATGACAGAAGAACTAGAAAAAATAGAATCATCAACTAAGGATTTAGAGAAAAAAGAGAAAAAGGTTTTAGAGAAAGCCAAAAAGGATGTCGAAAAGATAGCAAAAGATATTAACAAAAATATGAAAGAGATCGGGGAGTCTTTGATAGCCGGAACAGATAAAGTTATAGAACAAGAAAATGAAGAGAACACATTTGATTACAAATGTCCTGTCTGTAAAAAAGGAGATTTACAAATAAGGTATGGTAGAAAGTTCAAGAGATACTTCGTAGCATGTAACGCTTATCCTGAATGTAAAACAACATTTTCACTTCCGCCAAGCGGATTGATGAAACCTACTAAAAACAAAGAAGGCAAGCATGAGCTTTGTGAAGAATGCGAATTCCCATTAATAGCAGCTTTCAAGAGAGGAAGGGCCCCATGGAGGTTCTGTTTTAATCCAGAATGTCCTAGCAACGAAGAATTACAAAAGAAGAAGCAAGAATTCAAAGACAAATTAGCAAAAGGAGAAATCGAAATCAAAGGCGGCAAGATTATAGAAGTTAAAAAGAAGCCAAAGAAAAAAGCTAAGAAGAAAAGAAAGGCTAAGAAATGATGTGACTTATCAAGCTCCGGCTTCTTCTCGATACCTTACTTGAACATCTAAATCAGGAGCACCGATTATGATTTCTCTCAATCTATCTATATTTGGATGTTTTCCAGGATGCATCTCTGCATCTTTAGTATGTTCTGCAAACAATTCTAAGCCATAAGCGGCTTCCTTTGTGCCTATAACGCCATCCTTATGCCCAACCAGATGGGCATAGACGGCCAAGCTCCCAGTCTTCCCAGGGGAATTAGGAATTTTCCCAACATTTTCTCCATCAACGCTTAAGTCGAGACCATCTAGATCATCAACGGGATCCAAACCAGCTAAAACTTCTTGAAAACTTTTTATGTCCATTTTAAAAGGCCGTCTCCCTAGCTAGTCCAACATATTTACTACCGGGGAAATCAAGTGTGGCAAAATAATCTTCTCCAGTCTCAGGCCTTCTTATGGTCTCGAATGAACCATCCTCTCTTTGCAAGATCTCGCCAGATTTAAGTTTCCCATTATAATTGAATCCCATAGAGTGGCCGTGCGCACCAGTAGTATGTACCACTACGATATCTCCCCTCTCAGTTTTTGGGAGAGGTCTTTGTCTTGCAAAAACATCACAGCCCTCACATAAACTTCCGGTAACATCATAGATATAATCTTTAGGCTCCTGTTCCTTGCCTAGAACAGTAACATGATGATAACACTCTCCCTCGGGATCTAAGCCATCACTATACATTCCTGGCCTCATCAAATTTGCCATACAAGAATCAAGGCCAACAAGCTCTCTATATTTTCGGTCAACATGCCTTACTCTACTAACAAGCCAGCCATGTGGTCCAGTAATTGCTCTCCCGGATTCAGTAACAACTCTCGGCGGAGCCATATTGTTCCCCAATATTATCCTTTCATAATGATCTTTGACGCCACCAGCGAATGCAGCGACATCAAGTTCATGGTCCTCAGGTCGATAGGGTATCCCTATGCCACCACCAAGGTTAATAAATTCAAACTCAATCCCAAGTTCTCTGTGAATTCTCGCAGCGACATCAAAAAGAATTCTTGACTGCTCTATTAAGGCTTTTTCGCTTCTTTCGTTAGAGACCATCATAGAATGTAATCCGAACCTTGTCGCCCCCCTCATGCGGGCAAGAGAGTAGGCGTCAATAATTTGCTCATCGGGAACACCATATTTCGCTTTTGTTGGATCTCCAATGATATCGTTTCCCTTTATAGCTGGTCCAGGGTTATATCTAAAAGATATCATTTCAGGGAAGTTGCCATGTCCTCCAATAGCCCTTTCCAGTGATTCAACATGATTCCTGTCGTCAAGGTTAATTATCACACCAAGTTCTCTAGCTCTTGAGAATTCCTCATCTGGAGTGTCATTCGAAGTGAACATAACATCTTCTCCTCCAAGCCCGACCATTTTCGCTATATCAAGTTCAGGCATAGAACTACAATCTGCACCCATTCCCTTTTTAGACAAGATCTCAAGAATTCTAGGATTTGGAAGAGCCTTAACGGCAAAATAATTTTGGAATCCTTTTGGATTGTATTCTTTGACCCAAGAAAACGCATCATTAAGACTTTCTGCTGTTCGTACTATACCACGTTCATCATAAATATGAAATGGAGTTATCATTCCAGTCTGCTTGGCAATTTTATCTACATCTTCTCTCGTAAAAGGAATATTTGAATCAAAATCTATAGCCATTTTTATAATTTAAGGTTCTGTTTAAAAGAATCAACTGCCTCTTTAACATCCTCTCGATGGCCAAAAGGGCTAACCCTAATATAGCCTTCTCCGCTTCTGCCAAATCCAGCCCCAGGAGTCACAACAACATTAGCCTCAGTTAGGAATTTGTTAAAGAAATCCCACGAGCCAACTCCTTTTGGCGTTGGAACCCATAGATATGGCGCATTATCTCCTCCAGAGACGGTCGGCAATCCCACTTCCACCAAACCCTTTCTTATAATCTGAGCATTCTCCATATAATAATCAACAAGACCTTGACTTTCTATTAATCCCTGCTCGGTTAGTCCAGCTAAAGCCCCTGGCTGCGTAACATTGGAAGCACCATTAAACTTTGTACATTGTCTACGATTCCACGTGTAATTAGCTTCGCCGGGTTCTCCATCTCCAACTATCAAGTCTTTTGGAACGATGGTGTGACCGACTCTTACTCCAGTAAACCCATGGGATTTAGAAAGGCTATTTATCTCTATCGCACGTCTTCTAGCGCCATCAACCTCAAAAATCGATCGAGGTAATGAAGGATCTTTAATGAAGGCAGAGTAAGCAGCGTCGAAGATTATTACCGCACCGGCTTCTTCGGCATAATTTACATGTTCTTCAAGTTGTTTATGCGTTGCAACTGCACCGGTAGGGTTATTGGGGAAACAGAGATATATTAAATCTGGGGTAAAACCAGCAGGACTATTTGGATCACAAGGAACGCCAGGAATAAATCCATTTTCTGCGTTACAGACCATATAAACCAGACCATCATATTGTCCAGTTTCTCTATTAAAGGGGCCTGTCCTTCCAGCAATGACATTACTCTCTACATAAACCGGATAAGCAGGATCTTGCACAGCAACAACAGCATCGTTAGAAAATATCTCTTGTATGTTTGCAGAATCACATTTGGCACCATCACTTATAAAAACCTCTTCTGGATGAATTTCTGCTCCGTGGGCACCATATGAATTAACGATTGCCTCCCTAAGAGAAGTCATCCCTTGCTCATCGCCATATCCACTGTAGGTATCTGCATGTGCTAATCTGTCAACTGCACCATGCAGTCCTTTAATGACAATAGGAGTTAATGGCTCTGTCGTATTTCCTATTCCTAGTCTCATAACTCTTGCGTCAGGATTTGCTTCGACATAGGCCTTTGTCCTTCTTGCAATTTCTGGGAATAAATAACCTGCGGCTAACTTACCAAAATTAGGATTCAACTTTGCCATACATTATCCAACAATTACCCATTTAAAAATACTTATGTTCTAAAGAACATATATTAAAACAACCCTTTCTTCCTAATTCCAGCCCTAAAGATCTCAAAACTCATATTTTTCTCAGGCAAACTCCTATGTTTTCTAAGGACTAATTTCCTCTTCGAAATATTCTGCTGCAATTCAATCAAACATTTACTCCAATATTTTAACAGATCTCCACCGACCATATTTGTTCTTTTCATTTGATCATTTCCAAACCCATCTTTAATATAGCTAGCATAAACTTGATTGGTAATTATCACAGGAATATTCTTCTTCCTAGCAATTTCATTTAAAATCCTAAGCTGTCTAGCAAGATCCCTATTAACTTGCTGAATTTTCTTTGTCTCTTCGCTCTTTATAGCATCTGCCAGCTCCAACCTATAGAGCATTGCAATAGAATCAATAACAATCAGAGAAATAGGAGTTCTTTTTATTTCATTAAGCAAGGTTTCAAAGTTTGCTTCCTGCTCTGCAAAGCTAGTTGGCTTTAGTAAAATAACATTATGTAGACTTTTCTCCACGTCATCTTTAGATCCCCTATGTATTTGTGTAAATCTGTCAACTGAGAACCCGCCTTCAGTATCAATAAAGATTACCTTCCCACCTTTTCGAGCACATGAAGCTACAGCCAACATACAAAAGTTTGTCTTCCCGCTTCCCCCAGGCCCATAAATTGTAGAGATAATATCACACTCATAACCACCATACAAAAACTTATTCAAATCATATGACCCTGCCGAGATCTTTTTTGTCCTCTCCATTCAACAAAAAGAAAAACCCAATATTTAAATATAGTTCTTCTCTAATACACATATGAAAGAGGAGATAAAGAAGTTTTGGAAATTTCTAAAAAAGGACTCATGGGGCTCACTTGCCGTAACTCTTGTAATAGCATTTATTCTGATCCTATATGTTTTCTTCCCAATTTTAAAATTCATTACAGGAAGTGCATTACCTTTAGTTATAGTTGAAAGCTGTTCGATGTATCATGACGAAGTTGGCTTTGATAAGATTTTAGATAATTCTATTTACTCTCAAAATGGAATAGAATTAGAAGACACAGAGGATTGGGATTTTCAAAGAGGACTTACAAAGGGAGACATTATTTTCGTAGTGGGTGCAAAAAATATCGAAAAAGGAGATGTTATAATCTTCAATGGAGGATCTGCTCATCCAATAATTCATAGGGTGGTTGACGATGAAGAACCCTACGGAACAAAAGGAGATAATTACAAAACAAACACAGAACAGCTTCCGAGCGAAAGAAGTATTCAACAAGAACAGGTTCTAGGAAAGGCAGTGTTTAAAGTTCCTTTCCTAGGGTGGATAAAGCTAATATTCTACGACGTAAAAAGCGATGAGCGTGGATTGTGTAAAATTTAACTCCTTAAAAATCCTAAAGAACCTTTAAAAAGACATAAACCACCCTTATTTAATGGAATTTTGCCCTAAGTGTGGTTCTATAATGATGGCAAGCGGAGCAAGCTCTAGTTGCGCTAGATGTGGCCATAAGACGAAAGGCAAGATCAAAATGGAGATAAAAGAGAAAATAGACTCAAATAATGAGGTTGCGGTAATAGACAAGAAGAAAGAAAGCGTCAATCCAGTAACAGATTATGTATGTAAGAAATGCAAAAACAAAAAAGCATTCTTCTGGCTACAGCAAATGCGAGCAGGAGATGAACCAGAGAGCAAATTCTACAAATGCACAAAGTGCGAACACACTATTAGAGTTGATGATTAATAAATGACCGCGGGGGGATTTGAACCCCCGACACCTAGATATCTCCTACCTTAACCGAGGTCAAGGCATAGTAAGAGTCTAGTGCTCTAACCAGGCTGAGCTACGCAGTCAATAATTTACCATAAGAGTTTTTGTTTAAAAATGTAACTATTCGCTAAGTTTATATAAGATAGACTACTAAGAATAACATGGGAATAAAAGAGTTTCTGAGGCCAACAAAGGCAAAAATAATATCATTTATATTGTTGATAGTAATTTCGTTCTTCTTATACTCCTTCAGGGGAGGGTTTGGAGTAAAAATCCCATTGATAGTTCAAAGTTTATTATGGGTCCTAGTGCTTCCTCCAATTTATTTTTTAGAATGGACTAATTTCCAAACATTGTTAATCCCTATTAATGATAATGGTCTTGGTAATTGGGTAATCTTCTTTGTTGGACTATCATTAGTTTTAGTTTATCAGTATCTTATTGTTTGTATCATAGCCGGGATTATGAACAAAGTGGTGAAAAAATAAATCTAGGTATCAAAAATGAGCCATATCTTAAGAGTCTAGTGCTCTAACCAAGCTGAGCTACGCAATCATAAAAATAGGTAATAACTTTTGTTTAAAAATGTAACTATTAGGAATATTTATATAGTGTTTTTACTAATCAAGTGTATGAAAAAGAATGATGGAGGTAGGGACTTTTTTTTAGGTTTACTTAGTGCGCTAGGTTTAGATGCCATAATAAACAAGATAAGCCTACCTTACTTTATGTTTATTCAGAATAAGGCATTATCTACAACCCGCATTATTGCAATAATACAATTGTTAGTTTATATTATTGCAGCAGTTTTCATTTACAAAAAAATTGATCTTAGTGAAGATTACAAAAAATGGTTCTTGGTTGTTGCCATTCTGGTTCTTATAGGAAATCTTTTAATGAGTTCTTTATTATTTTAGATTAAGATTAATTCTTTATAATCTAGGTATCAAAAATGAGCCATATATTAAGAGTCTAGTGCTCTAACCAAGCTGAGCTACGTAGCCTTGTTTGTAAACTACGTAGTGAAGCGTAAGAGCTGAGGCCCGGAGGGGTCATCCCTTGGGAAGCTACGCAGTCAATAGTTTATCTTAAGAAATTCTATTTTTAAAGATGTTGGTTATTACTTCCAAAGATCTAAGGGGGCAGTCCAAACCTTTATTTTACCCTTGGAATCTTTATCCACAAAAAGATCAGTATCCTCTATAGTAATAGTGCCCCTTCTCTCAACTTTAACAGAACATCCAGAATAAAATTCATTTTTTTCAACAAAAGCTTTCATAGCTTCACCTACTTTACCAGAAGTTAGATTAGTGACAATAAATCCTGTGGAACCAACACATCCTTCATCCCTATAAAAATGCCCCTTGTATAAAAAATATTCCATCCTAAAAATCTCCTTAATTCACCAGTTTTCTTATATTCGCGATATTTTCTGCTACACCCTCACCCTTCTTTGTCAATCTAATAATTTTTATCCTACCTTTCTTCTCGAAACTAACTAATCCAAGCTCTTCTAATGTCTGTAAAATCTTAACAGCATGAGAATAAGTACAATCAACTTCCTTAGCCAATTGAGAACCATATTTCGCTCTAGATACTTTCTTCAATGCGATTAGCATCATTGCCGGTTTTCGCCTAAAAAATAAATCAAAGTTTTCTTGCATTGTATTCTAACATATATGTTTTAATGTATATATTAGAGTATTCATTTCTTTTTAAACTTTCTCCAAGATTTTCGTCCACGGCAAGTAGATACATTCATCAGTGGTAAGAGACATTAAACCAGAGAGTGATATCATTCAGAGGTCAAAGAATTGTAAAAATTAAGGTATCCTTTAGAGAATAATTCCGCTTCACCAGCTAAAGTTGATATCTGAACCTCGCCAGAATCAACACTTTCTAAGAAAGTTTCCTTGGGATCATCAGCAACAGTCGTCAAAATAACAACTTCACTTGGAACATAGAACTCTATATCTGCTTCTCCCGAGCTTCCTTCACTGGTCTCAATTCCTTCATCAACAATAGAATAGAACTCCTTATCCTCAGTCCTTAGATTAATTATAGGAACGTTATCAGTGAATGGGACGCTATGTAAATAATTTGGAGATTCAATAACCCCAAGAAGATAGTCAATAAAGTCGGTTGTAATCTCAATATCCACAATATCAATTTCTTCAGTATAGTTCTCAGGTGACTCCAAAACAACTCCATCTGAATTTAGTATCTTAACTCCCTCTAACGGATTGATTAGTGTAAGTTGGATATCTTTAACTGCAAAGAAATTTCCATAAATTGCCCAGCCAAGCAAGATAACCACAACTAGTGATACTAATGAACCAAGTAAAAAGTTTCTTCCGAATCTTGCTTTTCTTATCAAAGAACTAACATAATCGTACTTATAGCCCTTAGCCATCAGGCTATTGGCAATTTGCTCTCTTGACCTTCCAGCCTTAAAAGAATTTTTAATTCGACGAATCTCCTCTCTTTCACCTAACATGAATTGAGAAATAAAAAATAGTTTATAAGGCTTTTGTGGGAAAGCTCAGGCCACAACACAAATAGTTTCTACTGCAGATTCTGTAGATAACTTTTCAACACCAGACAATTCTTGAACTCTTCTAACTGCCTTATCATAAAGCTCTTTTGAGGGGGTGATAAAACTTAACTTCGCACCTCCCTCCTCATGAAAATCATGGATTGCTAAGAGGACCTTAGGATCTTTATCCGTGGAAACGCGAGGAAAGCTAAAATGACTAACTTGTACAGGCCTATTCGGAATTCCCTTGTCTTTTCTCCCATATTGACAACTTGATTCCTCCCTATAATTTTCAAAGTCGGAGAATTCATCTTCACGGAGTCCAGCTCTAAATGTCTTAAGTCCCATATACGCTTCTCCTTCAAAAACAGCTTCTTCAACTATCATCTCTATAATCTATCTTTTTGCTTTATAAAAACTATTATACTCTATAACATACTTACCAAAATGCTTTTATATTGAATTTGATCAGTCATTGTATTACATGGTGGATGTAGTTTAGTGGCAGAACGTCCGGTTGTGGTCCGGATGGCCCGAGTTCGATTCTCGGTTTCCACCCTCCAAATTCCTTACTTTTCAGTTAAAAGAAAAGCTTATAAGTGTGGATATTCTAATAAACATAAGTTTAACTTCGGTTAAGCCCGTGAATTTTGTAACTTCGGTTACTTTGTTTGCTAAGAATTGGGTCGCTTCGGTTACCCTTTTCTTTTTTATTCTCTCCCTCTTAACAACAAATCTTAAATAACCATTCAGACATGTTTCTTTATGAAAAAGATTTTAGTAGTGGGTGATTTTCATGGTAAACTCTCAATGAAATTATCCAATATGATCAAGAAAGAAAATCCAGACATTATTCTAACGCCAGGAGATTTTTGTGGAAATGAAAGGCTAGCAAAACTAGAGTTTGAACACGCATATGGAGTGGAAGAAAAAAAGATATCTAAAAAAATAAAAAAAGAAATGAAGCTTTTAGAAAAGAAATCATTAGTAGACGGTTTAAGATTAGTACAAAGATTAAAATCACTCAACAAACCAATTTATGCTGTTTGTGGGAACTGGGATCCGAAGAGCTATCCTTTTGATATCGGAGCGACAATGCGATCAAAAGATAAAAAATCCAGTAAGAATTTGAGATATCTACAAACAAAAAAATTCAAATTAATAGATTTCAAATTAATAGAGCTAGAAGACTTCATCTTGGTCGGAGGTGCCTCGTCAACACATCCTGGAAAAATCGATAAAACAACACTCAACAAAATAAGAAAGAACTCAGACAAGCCGAAGAGAAAGATAGGCAAAGAAATCAAGAGAACAGTTAAAGAATACAAAAGAAGAGAAACAATTTACATAAAGAATTTTACGAAAGCGAAAGAAATATCCAGAAAAACAAAGAAGCCAATAATCTTTCTAACACATAACGCGCCCTATGGCACAAGGCTTGGAAAGATAAGGGCAAAATCTGCACCAAAAGAAGTAAGAGGAAAAGACATGGGTTCTTATTTAGAAAGAAAAACTATAAACAGGTTCAAGCCGGACATTGTCCTTTGTGGTCATATGCATGAAAACTTTGGAAAGCAAAAGTTAGGAAAGACATTAGTAATGAATTCCGGTTCAGCGATGGAAAATCAATTCCTTAAATTTGATATAGGTAGGAAGAAATAAAAATAAGGATTTACAATAATAATCATGGCAAAAGAACACCCACTTAAAATAGGGCTAGAAGTCCACACTTACTTAGACACAGCTGAAAAACTATTCTGTAAATGTTCTACAAATACTGAAGAAAAACAAAACACACACATCTGTCCAATATGTACTGGAACACCAGGCTCAAAACCAATGTTGCCAAATGATGAAGCTCTAAAGAAACTATTACAAATAGCTCTAATCTTAAACTGCCAAATCTCTGATAAGCCTTTAATCTGGAACAGAAAACATTATTCATGGCCAGATCTACCGAAAGGATATCAAAACACAATTTCTGGTGCACATACAACTTTTCCAGCCGAAAAAGGACACTTCAAAGGAATCAACATAACAGAATGTCATTTAGAAGAAGATCCTGCAGCCTGGAACCCTGAAACAGGCCATATAAACTATAATAGATCAGGATTACCTTTAGTAGAAATCGTAACAGATCCAGACTTTAAATCAATAGAACAAGTAATTGATTGGCTAAAGGGATTATTGCTTTCTCTTTCTTATTTGAAGATAATCAGAAAGAATGCTGGAATAAAAGTAGATGTAAATGTTTCAACATATGGAGAAAGGGTCGAGATGAAAAACATTAATTCTTTAGATAAAATCAAGAAAGCATTACAATATGAAATCGCAAGACAATTAGAAGAGCATGAAAATGGAAAAGAAATAGCACAAGAAACAAGAAGATACGATGCTACAAAAGGAAAAACGATAAGAATGAGAACAAAAGAAAATGCAGCAGATTATAGATTCATTCCAGAGCCTGATTTGCCTGTTCTTAAGATAGATAAGAAATTGGTTGATGAGTTGAAGAAAAACCTACCTGAAACCCCTGATGAGAAATTGGAGAAATTATTGAAAAAATACAAAGTTGAGAAGAAGGATGCTGAGATTTTGAGTAAGAATTTAGATTTGGTTGAGTTTTTTGAGGCTTTGGCTGAGAAGGGTGTTGACGTTAAGAAGAATTTGTCTTGGATTACAATTGAATTGTTAAGAGTTTTGAATTACAATAAGAAAAGCTTAGAAGATTTTGATGTTGAGATTTTACCTGAACATTTGGCTGAGTTGATTAAGGCAGTTGGCGACGGAAAAATTACAGTTTTGAAAGGAAAGCAAATAATGAATGATTTTGTTCCTAAGAGTTTCTCTTTGAAAGACCACAAGGAAGAGATTACAAACATTGATAAGAAAGCAGTCGAGAATATCTGTGAGCAAGTTATTGAAGAAAATGGGAAGGCGGTTGAAGAATATAAATCAGGGAAAGAAGCTTCTTTGAATTTCTTAATTGGACAGGTTATGAGGTTAAGTGAGAGAAGAGCTGATTTTAGGATGGCCGGCGATTGTTTGAAGAAGATTATGGGAGGGGTGTAGGAGATGGGGAAAGATCATTTTGAAAGAGAGTATGCAAAAACCAAAGGGGATTATTGGACATTAAAGCCTGGGAAACGGTTAATAGAGTTTGAAGCTTTACTAAAAAGAAATTCAAAAGTTTTAGATTTGGGGTGTGGAACGGGAAGGGTAGCCCTTTATTTGGCTAGTAAAGGTCACAGAGTAACAGCCATGGATATTGCAGAAACAGGTATAGCAAAACTAGATGCCTATGCACAAAAAACAAAATTAAAAATTAGGTCTTTTGTAGGTGATCTCGAAGATTACACTGTCGATGAAGATTATGATGCGATTTGTGCATTATTTTCAATACATTTCTTGACAAAAAGAAAAGTGTATCGATTAGTAAAAAATATGCAAGATAGGACTCGAAAGAACGGATATAACTTCATCGGAGTTTTCAGAAAGGGAAAAGAAAATAGAAACAAGTATCAATTCTCTAATGGGGAGTTGTCTGGGATGTATCCTGACTGGGAGATAACTTCTTACAAAGAATACTCAAGAGAAGAAAAACACGGCAGTGGAAGACTCCATACTCACGAAATGTCTAATCTAATTGCTCAGAAAAAATAGAGTTATAAGATAAAATATTGACAAGAATCTTCTTTAAAAAATTAACTCCAAAACCCATAAAAACCCATTTCCCATCAAATAATCAAGGAGGTGTAAAATGTTTGAAGAAAAAATGAAAAAGATTGATGTCTGGGATGTTTCTCTTATTAAGTTAGGATCTGTTCTATTTATCTTATTTTTAATCACAGCATGGCCAGCATTCGCAAATCTAATATTTGACGTTAACTGGAAATGGTTCCTTGGAGCTGCGATCTTAGTCCTATTAAGGCCTGGTTACAGATTCTGGTTTAAGTAAGATTCTACACCAACAATGAAAAAGAAAAGAAAGCCGAACATAAGAGTAATAGTATATTCGATTCTAGCATTAGGATTCTTATATTTTACATACACCAAAGACTGGATGTTTATAGTTGGAGCAGTTATTTTAGCATACTTAAGTCAAAGAGAATTAATGAAAAAATAACGTTATTGACTTACATGAAACCCAAGTGTCTTCCCACTAGCAGCCCTATTAATAACGTCGACTCTTTCTTTTGTGTATCCAGAGGGCTTAACTTCGAGAGAATACTCAACATCGGGACTGAAGCTTTTTAGAGAAATTGTACGTGGATTAACATCGTCAAATCGGGATGTTTTTCCATCGGCATTAAATGAAATGTATGGACAAAACTCGACATAGCCTTCTTCAATATTTGGAGGAAGCATCGTGCCTATTGCTTTTATCTCAGTTCCAACCATAAAGAGGACTTCCTTCCCGACATAAGCTTCCCACGCGGGCCCACCATTGGGCTTGTACTTTTTTGCCACAACAGGTATACCAGCAGCATCCTTTTAAATCTTTCCATGTGTAACTCCCACAAAAAGACAACACCACCAAAACACTTATAAAGGACTTTTATCTGTGGATAGTAGTAAAAAAATGACATTAGAAAAAGAACAACTAGTTAAGAAATTAAGAGATTATTTCGATTTAAACATTTACGAAACTAAAGTATGGTTAGCTTTGCTTTCAAGGGGAGTTAGCTCTGCTGGTGAAATAGCAAGCTTAAGTAACGTTCCAAGATCAAGAACATATGATGTTTTAGAATCTCTAGAAAAGAGAGGATTCGTAATACAAAAACTAGGAAAACCTGTAAAATACATGGCGGTAAAACCTGACAGTGTTATCGAAAAACTAAAAAATAACACTATGAAAAGAGCAGAAGAAAAAATAAAAGTTTTAGGAAAGTTAAAAGACACAACAGAATACGAAGAATTAACACACTTACACAAAACAGGAATAGAACCAATAAAGAATAACGAACTTTCAACTGCAATCAAAGGAAGAAGCAATCTTTACATCCAAATGAGAGAAGTTATGGAAAGCGCAAAAACATCAATACATGTTGTATCAAGTCACTACGAATTACTTTCTAAACAAAAGATGTTCAAGGACATCTTCACAAAGCTAAAGAAAAGAGGAGTAGATATCAAAGTTATGGTTAATGACGATGAAAAAGAAACAGCAAAACTTTCAAAGAAATTCGGAGTTGAAATTAGATCAAGACCGATAAGTGCTAGATTTATAATTGCAGACAAGGAAGAACTTATATTTACAATGAAGCCTACAGACACGCACGAAGACTTCGATTATGGAGTATGGATCAATTCTCCTTTCTTTACGAATTCTTTAGCCTACATGTTTGAGCTCGCTTGGAGGCAGTAAATATGGGTAGCACAGAGGTTCCTAATAATTCTAGTAATGGAAGAAGTCTAAACTTCTTAGAACTTTGGAGAGCAAAAACTATGGCAGAGAGTGGAGAATTAAGAGAGGTTGGGTCCTGCTTGGAATTAGATGCTTATGAGGCGTGCACATGCTTAGATAAGATTTATCGCGAAGGAGAGAAAAGAGAAGCAACACATGCCGCCTGGGATCATCTTTACCCAATAGTAAAAAAGAAGACCGAGTTAAGATACTATGTCCAAGGAGCCAAGTGAGAGATGAATCCACGATATAACCCATTAATTGGACGAAAGATAAGGAATCCTTCTTACACAACCCCAAGAAAAGCTATAGAAGCAGCAGTAATTACCCTTACCGTAGCCTCAATAATCGGAATCGGGGCGTATCTTTCTGTAGGCTCAACAGAACAAAAAAGACACCAGGATACAATAGATAGGGAGAGATACAAAGAGATGACCAACGATGACTGGAAACAAGCAGAAAGAAGAATCCTACATTCAATTTCAGAACCTTACGAAGCAAAAGACTAACAAATCTAGAGTAACCAATAAATACTTATATTTCTTTCACTTTATATAATAATGGAGAATCAACAAGGTGTGTGGGATGCAATAGCAGAAAGCAAGAAGTCCATAGACAATGAATATACATTACACAGAAAAGTAGAAAAGCCAGTAGTTCAAGAGTTCCTAAAGGGAAAAGTCGGAAAACTATTAGACCTGGGATGCGGCACAGGAAGAAATTTCATATATTCACCATTATTAACATGGTATTGTATTGACTTCTCAGAGAAAATGCTAAAACATGCATCAATAAACGCTGGCGCAAAGAACATAGAAGCAGAATTCTTTCATGCAGAAGCACACGACTTAGATTTTGATGACAACTTTTTTGATAACATTCTATGCTATTCTGTATTACACTGCATTGAAGGAGATAAAAGAGAGGAAACAATTAAAGAAATCTATAGAGTTTTAAAAAGTGGAGGCCAGGCACTAATCTCAGTATGGTCAAGAAACTCTCCAAGATTAAAAAATAAAGACAAGGAATGCTATGTAGCGTGGGGTATTTCAAAAACAGAGAAGAAATTAAGGTATACCTACATATACGACCTCAAAGAGATAAGAGAATTATTGGAAAAAGCAGGCTTTAAGATACTATCAGAAGACGAAAACATGAATCTAGATTTTATAGTCGAGAAACCCTAGTCTTTCTTAGCAACTTTAATGAAATCACTCAACAAACCTTTATTCTCTTCTAGAACTTTTAAATCATAAGCATTAACCTTCAGCCTTCTCATGTCCATTCCATTAAGAATTGTTAAGTTCCAAATATCATCTTTTAAGATTCCAATAATTTTTGCAGGTTCGATATTCAATTTCTCTTTAACGAAATCCTTCAAGCCATCAGCATCCAATTTAAGATCCATATTTTTAATTTCGTTAGAACTATCAATATCGTCTTTATGTACGATAACACTATTGAAAGGATAATCAAACGTTGCAATCTTTTTCTTTGAAGGAAGAAACATATTGATCTGAACTTTATCTCCTTCTTTCTCGCCAGAGCTCAATATAAGAAATCCAGCACAAACATAAGCATCCGGATTTTCAGACATGAATTTCTTATAGGATTCTTTCTCTTTCAACTCACTAATTAATTCCTTAAATTTCATGTTATCCCAAAAAGTAATGCGGTTAAAAGGTTTTGTATCATTCGGATTTTATTTACGCTCGGGCTAAAGAGTCACGTAGTCGACCAATCTTTCTACCTCTTAAGTTGAATCCTATCGCAGCCACGGCAGATCCTAGAGCAGCTATCAAACTATATTTTGGCACAAGGAAGCCCAAATCTTTATCATGATCTAGTTCTCTTTCTCGGTAAGCAAGATAGTCACTACTTTTCCTAAGGGCTTTTAGATCCCCCTCTATGATCCCAATCCTTTCTGCGCTGGTCTCAATCCTTCCTATCTTCTCCGCCCTTAGGGATTTTCTAAGTTCTTCAGATTCATATGAGGGAGACCTTACAAAGCTGACAAGATTGGAGCCCTCAATGGCAAGTTCTTTTCTGGCATTCTCCCATTCAACCACGGAAGCGGGTTTTTCAAGAATTCCAGCCCTACTTTCAAGGATGGCTTCTCTTGTTACTGTCTCTGGGACAGCAAGAATCAATAAGGATGCCGCTGTTGTCAAGAAGACAGAGGCGGCTCCATAAGAAAAACGACCTTGCCTAGTAAGCTTATCATAATTTGTAGCATATTGGGTTTGCGGGAGATTCATAGACTACACAGTTCCAGATTCTTTAAAAGTATTTATATCCTGAACAATACAAATCCAAATCTTTAAATAAACAGAAAATCTAAACTAATTATGCCAAAAGAGTCGAGTGAGGGATTAACAGCAACCAAGTCTGAAGACATATCTACATGGTTCGAACAAGTCTGCCTAAAGTCGGAACTAGCGGATTTCTCAAAGGTAAAGGGAACGATGGTCATAAGGCCAAGAGGATATCACATCTGGCAATCCATCCAAGATTATTTCAACAAAAACATAGTTGATAAAACAAATACAGATAATGCATACTTCCCATTATTCATTCCAGAATCATTTTTCCATAAAGAATCAAAACATGCAGAAGGTTTCTCCCCAGAAGTCGCATGGATAGACAAAGATCTAACAAAAGACGGAGAAAGACTAGCAATAAGACCAACTAGCGAAACAATAATGTACGATTCATACGCAAATTGGATTAGATCTTACAATGATCTGCCACTAAGAATAAACCAATGGTGCAACGTAGTAAGATGGGAAACACAGGCAACAAAACTTTTCCTAAGATCAAGAGAATTTCTATGGCAAGAAGGACATTGTGTTTATGAAACAGAAAAAGAATGTGAAAAGGAAACTTTAATCTACATAAAAGCATACCAAAAATTAGCAAAAGATCTCTTAGCCCTACCAACATTAATCGGAAGAAAAACAGAAAAGGAAAAGTTCGCAGGTGCAAAAACAACATATACAATTGAAGCATTTATGCCAGATTCGAAGGCGTTACAATGTGGAACCTCTCACAACTTGGGGCAAGGATTTGCAAAAGCATTCAATATCTCATACATAGGTAAAGATGAGAAAAAACACCTACCATGGCAAAATTCATGGGGAGTTTCAACAAGGTTGATAGGTGGAACAGTAATGACACACTCAGATGACTCTGGATTAATTCTGCCCCCAAAAATTTGTAAAAATAAACTAGTAATCATACCATTATTATTCAAGGGGAAAGAAGAAGCTGTTTCAAAGAAAGCTAACGAGTTGAAAAAAGAACTCTCCTCACTTAATCCGATCCTCGACGACAGAACAGACACAAAGCCAGGTTACAAATACAACGAATGGGAGATGAAGGGAATTCCATTAAGGGTTGAAATAGGCCCAAGGGATCTAGAAGGAAAATCGGCAGTGGTCGTAAAAAGAAACACAAAAGAGAAGCTAACAATAAAACTAAAAGACCTAAAGAAAGAAATTCCAAAAGTCTTAACCCAGATGCATGATGAGCTTTACAAAAAAGCAGAAGACTTTCTAAAATCAAAAATTATTGAAGTCAAAACATGGAAAGAATTCCAAGATGCGATTAAAGATAACAAGATCGTAAAATGCTCATGGTGCGACACAACTGAATGCGAAGACGACATAAAAGACAAGCTCAATGGCGTGACAACGAGATGTGTAACATTGGATTCCAAGAAAGCAAGTGGGAAATGTGCACACTGCGGAAAAGATGCAAAAGTAGAAATGTATTTTAGCAGAAGTTATTGAAAATTAAGTTTAATATTGATTTTTCAAAAACAACGCAAATATTTTTAAAGAAGAATCTTCAACTTAAATTATGAAAAAAGGGAGAGAGTTTACAAAAAGAGAAATTCCAAGTCTAAATTACGGAGTTATTCATTCTCAAGCAGGTCTTTCCGACGGTGTTTCCATTGTTATGGGCCAGATAGAAGAAGTACTAATAAATAATTTAAAGATACCGAAGAAAAATATACATTACCTTGTTGGTAGCTCAAAACATAAATCTTCGAATATTACAGAGAAACATGTGCTATGGGATCAGAATAAATCAAACAGAGAGATACTTTCAAGTTATAATAAAGGCCTTGGTGGCGCAAAGAGTGAGCGTATTGAAGCCGCATTAACGGAAGCAAGAGAAACAATAGAGAAATGGATTAAGAAAAATAAGATAGATGTTTTAATAGTCCATAACTCATCAATTCCTATTAATGCAATTTATTCAATAGCATTATCAAGATATTATAGAAACTCCATAAAGAAAAGAAAGAAAACTCCAAAGTATGTAATGTGGTGGCACGATTCTCATCTTGAAAGAAAGTTTTATCTAAACCCGGCACCGGATATAAAGAATTATCTCTTAGAGGGGGTCCCAGGAAGATTCGTAGAATATGTAGTGTTCATTAATAAGCTTCAATTCAAGACAACTTCGAAATATTTTGAAGAAATTGATAAAAGGTATCCCGGATTTTATGACCACATACAAACCAACTCCGATGTGGCATATAATACTTCCGAGAGGTTCATCAAATCATTCAGGGATCTAGAAAAAGATGACAACAAGCCAAAGCAGTTCATAGAGAACTTTAAAATAAAAGAAACCTTAAAGCATAACGGGTTGAAGTTAAAAGATACTCTCTTTTGTCTTCAGCACACAAGAATGATTAATCGTAAGAGGGTGGATTTCGCACTAAAATATTGTTATGAGCTTCTTTCCTCTAAGAAAAACACAAAATATAAAGCGATTTATTTTCTTGTATCAGGGCAAAGCACAGGGGACTCTACACGTAAAAAATTATGGAAATATTATAAAAAATTATCTAAGGATTATCCCGATCAAAAAGTTTTCTTAGTTTTTGCAGAGGACTATGATAAAAAGACCTCTCTTCTTTTTGAAGAATACCCAAAGATATTTGCACAGCTAGGAGGTTTCTCAACTTACTTCAGCGAGGTAGAGGGGTTTGGAAATAATTTATTAGAGATCCTGGCATCTGGCCTAATACCGGTGATATACAAATATGATGTTTTCAAAACTGACATTGAGCCATATGGATTTAAATTACATGCCCTAGAGGAGTATAATATCGCAGAAAAAGATTTAGAGGTTATGCTAAAAATAATAGACAGTCGCGATATTAGGAAAAAGATGGTAGAAAAGAATTTGAGAATTCTAAAAAAGCACTTTCCTCACAAGGTTATGGCGGTTAAATTGATAAAAGCCATTACGAAAAAGAGATCCCATATTTAGAATAAATTTTCTATAGGGCATAGCTTTTAGAAACTTATAAGAATTCTCGTACTAAGCTAATTATTTCCTTTCCTTAATCTCATCTTTCATTTTCCCAATAAATTCCTCAACACTCATCTCAATAATTTCCTTACTCTCCCTACTCCTAACTGCAATCTTTCCAGCTTTTTTCTCATTATCACCGACAGTAACTAAGTAGTTGAACTTCTGAACTTGCGCCTCCCGAGCCTTCTTCCCCATACTCTCATTTTTATCATTCAACTCAATTTCAAATCCAGCTTCGAACAATTTGTCATAAACTTCTTTGGCATAATCCTTAACTTCGTCATTTAAAGTCATAACCTTAACCTGATTAGGGGATAGCCATAGTGGGAAATCACCATTGAGATGTTCTGTGATAATCCCAATAAATCTTTCAACAGAGCCATAAATAACTCTATGGAGCATCAGGGGTCTTTTTTCTTTGCCTTTTTCATCAACATAATTCAAATCAAATCTTTCTGGAAGTGCCATATCCAACTGAATAGTCGAACACTGCCACGTTCTTCCAAGAGAATCTTTCAAATGAAAATCAATCTTTGGACCATAAAAGGCACCATCACCTTCGTTAACAACATATTTCATTTTTCTCTTCTTAAGAATGTCTTCAAGTGCCTTCTCAGATAAATCCCACACCTTATCAGAACCAACCCTTTTCTCGGGACGAGTAGATAGCTCAACATGATCAAATTCTAAACCAAAAATCTCAAAAGTCTGATCAATAAGATCAATTATTTTCCCAACTTCTTCCTCTAATTGTTTTTCTGTACAAAATACATGCGCATCGTCTTGTGTGAATTGTATAACTCTAAATAATCCAGCTAGGACTCCGGACAGTTCAACCCTATGAACTAATCCGACTTCTCCAACCCTCAAAGGCAGATCCCTATAAGACTTAGAGCTAGTTTTGTAGACCAGCATCCCACCAGGACAATTCATTGGCTTAATCAAAAAATCCCTTCCCTCATATTGAGTTTTGAAGTTACTTTCTCCAAATTTAGACCAATGTCCTGAAACTTCCCATAGTTTTCTGTCCATAATCTGCGGAGTTGAAATCTCTGAATAGCCATCTTTTCGATGCAGATCTCTCCAGAGCTCAACTAGCTTGTTCTTAATATGCAATCCTTTCGGATGCCAAAAGACCATCCCGGGAGCAACATTATTAAAACTCCAGAGATCCATTTTATTTCCGATAATCCTATGGTCATTTTCTTTCAGCTTGCTAGTATCTAATTTTGCCCTCGAAATTTCTCTTAATAATTTGGTTCGAGACTCATCATCCAAATCCTTAGCTTCCCCTTCCTCATTCCCACTAACAACAAAATCCCTTGACAATTCACTCAGAGGATGCCCCTTAACTTTCAATTCAAATTCCTTGTAGTAACCAAAAGGTGCCTTTACTACATTAAAAAACTTTTTCAAAGCTTTCTCCGCTTCATCCAATATCCCGATAGCGCTTTCAGGACTACCAAGATCTTTAGATAAATGAGCATAAGGATATAGAACAACGTCTTTTGCCTTTACTTGTTCCGCAATCTTCTTAACATCTTCAACTAGCTCTCCAACAACCTTCTTAGTGTCCCCTTTTTCGACAGCAGTCAAAACTACCAAGCAGTCTTTAGCTTCACCCTCTAGTTTTTGTCCTTCTACAAGCTCTTCTATCTTCTTCAAAGCTTTCTTCAGCCCCTTAAATTTTATGTAATCACAATGTAAATTCAGCGTCTTCATGCCAAACTTAGGACAAAAGCATTTATAAATATTGGTTTCTTAGAAATGTCATGAAAAAGGTGACATATGGCTTAATCGCAATTGGAGTATTAATAATAGTAGCAATAGGATTATTACTGGTAAACAATAGCCCTGAATCCTCAATAAATGAAACAGCCTACCCTTTAGATGCAGTAAAAGGTCATAACGCAGCAGAGGATTGCTGGGTTTTATATAACGGAAACGTCTACGACATCACCTCATTTCTATCTGAGCATAAATCAGGACTTGAGGAGTATTGCGGTACAAGTGAAGAGTTTGAAGAAGCGTATTCAGGAACACACGGAAGCAGCAAAGACTACATACTCGAGGATTATAAAATAGGAGTGGTCGAGTGATGGTTTCAGGAGTAATCTTAACAGGCCAATTAGCGCTAGTTGGCATGATATTAACAATGATTTTTGGAATGCTAATGAGAAAGGGAAGATGGGCATTTATATCACATAAGGTTTTTGCAGTTTTGACTCTTCTCTTAGCATTACTTCATGCTTCCCTTGTTTTATTTTGATGTTTCTATGACGCTTTCAAGAACAGCCATGTAGGCTCTTTGAACCTTTTCTAAATTTTTAGGATCATGGTAGGGCACAACATTTCCTCCAAATAGTTTTGATACTTTCTCTTCCCCTGTGATTCCATATCTTGTAATTCCCGGCATGCTCAATGACCACCGATCTCCTCTAGATATTTCTCCGAA
>CEPX01010024.1_pt1 | contig 21735 bp, 15 predicted proteins | sample 361361 | NCBI WGS metagenome assembly CEPX01 (sample SAMEA2619974, study PRJEB7988) | marine metagenome | biome: marine biome (ENVO:00000447); feature: mesopelagic zone (ENVO:00000213) & marine oxygen minimum zone (ENVO:01000065); material: "saline water (ENVO:00002010), including plankton...
GTGGCTGAGGTTATGTTTAGGGGGAGAGATTGATGGCAGATGATGTAGGTGACGAGAAGCAAGTTAAGGAAAAGAAGACGCGGCATCAACTCATACGTGAGCAGCAGCTGGCTGAGCTTTACGCCATCATGCAGACGCCGGGGGGTAGAGCGTTCATTTGGCGGCTGCTTGCGGAACTGAAGATATCGACCTTTGGGTTCTCTGGTGAAGAACTGGTGAAGGCCGAAGGGGCGAGGAGAGTGGGCGCTTGGGTCATTGAGGAAGTTGACGCAGCCGCCCCGAAAGCGTATTCTGTCATGCGTGACGAAGCGACCTCACGTGAGGTCAATGAAAAGGGAAAGAACAATGGCTGACGAAAAGATTTTAGGCGCTGACGAGAAGGACGGCGCTGGGGAAGATGGTGGGGAATTGAACAACGACACCATTCTAACTGGCGACGAAGAGAAGCCAGCGGAAGAGGCGAAGGACGAAGAGAAGAAAGACGAAGCTGCTGATACCGACGATGGACCCAAGGACGGCGCAGCCGACGAAGGTAAGCCGGTAGAGTATCAGGACTTCAATGTGCCGGAAGGTGTGGAGCTTGATAAAGCGGCGCTCGCTGAGTTTATCCCTATCGTTACAGAGTTAGGGGTTTCTCAGGAAGGGGCGCAGAAGCTGGTCGATCTCCAGTTGAAGTTCAGCCAAGAGGCAGTTGATGCTCAGACTAAGCAGTGGGCAGACATACAGGGCCAGTGGAAGGAGACGGCTGAGAACGATCCTGAGTATGGCAAGGGCGCATACGATGCAAGTGTGCTGACGGCGCGTAAGGCCATGCGCGAGATCGGGACGCCTGAACTTCTGAAGGCGCTGGAAGATACCGGGATGGGGAACCATCCTGAGTTCATTCGGTTCTTTTATCGAGTGGGCAAACTAGTTGGAGAGGACACGATCAAACTTGGTGGCGCGGATCAGGCTCCCGCAAAGACGCACGCGGATCGCCTGTTCCCAAACCAAGGGAAGAAGTGACCTCTTCTCAATCGTGAGAAAGGGTAAATTATGGCTGCTTTGAGTGTGCAAAATCCGACCCTTCTGGATTTGGCGCGAGTTACTGATCCCGATGGGTCCATCGCGGCTGTGGTCGAAATTCTCAACGAGACGAACGAAATCCTCGATGAGATGACTTGGGTAGAAGGCAATCTGCCCACTGGCCACAGAACGACTGTTCGGACGGGCATCCCTGCTCCGACATGGCGTAAGCTGTACGGCGGCGTGCAGCCCAACAAGTCCACGACTGTGCAGGTTACCGACAACACTGGTATGTTGGAAGCCTACTCGGAAGTTGACAAGGCTCTCGCTGACCTCAACGGCAACACTGCGGCGTTCCGGCTTCAAGAGGATCGTCCTCACATCGAGGGCATGAACCAAGAGGTCGTGGACACGTTGTTCTACGGCAACGAGGCGACTGAGCCTGAGGCGTTTACGGGCCTCGCTGCTCGCTTCGCGAACTTGACTGCTGACGCGAACTCCGACAACGTGATCGATGGCGGTGGTTCGGGTTCCGACAACGCGAGCATCTGGCTTATTGTCTGGGGTCCGAATACTTGTCACGGGATCATCCCGAAGGGTTCGACGGCGGGTATTCAGGTTGAAGATAAGGGTCAGGTGACCCTGGAAGATGCCTCTGGTGGCAGCAACACTGGTCGCATGGAAGCGTATCGGACGCACTATCGCTGGGATGCGGGCCTCACGGTTCGCGATTGGCGCTATATCGTTCGCATCGCCAACATCGACAAGTCAGCGCTGATCCGTACCTATACTTCGGGTACGTTCGCCACTGGCGCGATCCTCCCCGACCTGATGTTCCAGGCGCTGCGTCTGGTTCCCAACCTGAGCATGGGGCGTCCTGCGTTCTACATGAGCCGGGATACTGCGACTTGGGTTAGCCGTCAGGCAGCTGCGATGGCCAATAGCTCGACTGTGACTGTCGATGAGGCTCCTGGCTCCACTCGCTTGACCGAGCGGTTCCAAGGCATTCCGATGCGGCGTTGCGATAGCTTGTCCGCTGACGAAGCGGCGTTGACTTAAACCACAGGATAGGAAAGGATAACCTCATGTGGTTAGATGAAAGACTTGAGTTCGCGGACAACGTGAGCGTTGCGGCTGCTGCTGGTACTGCCTTGATCGGTGATCAGGTTGATTTGACTGTTGCTCGCGACATTGGCAACGGTCAGCCTCTGTACCTCGTCATTCGGACGGGTGGCACGGAGATCATCACGGGCGGTTCGGCGGGTACGTTGCTGTTCCAGCTTGCCTCCGATGCGTCGGCGGCTATCGCGACTGATGGCTCCGCGACTGTGCATCTTCAGACTGACGCTCTTGTTACTGACGATGACGCGGCCAACGCCGTGCAGTTCAACGCTGGCGGGCTGATCTTCTTTGGCGCTTTGCCTCTGGAGGGAGTGCCTTACGAGCGGTATCTCGGTATCCTGGCGGTAACGGCTACCACCACGACTACGGCAGGCACGATCAATGCGTACTTGACGCCTGATCCTGGCGGCTGGCAGTCGTATGCGGATGCTCCTAACTAAGTTGAGGGCTAATGAGGGGGGCTAGGTAGCCCCTCTCGACAGCTTCGAAAGGAAGAAAGACATGGACACGATTGTTGTGAAGTTTGCGAATAACTTTCATGTGCCGGGGTTCGGACGAAAGCGTTTTCCCGCAGGCATCGTAGAAGATGTTCCAGCAAGTATGCGGAAGAAGCTGCCGAAGAGTGCGGTAGTGTTGGAAGACTACGTTCCTGAAACGCAAGTCCAAGCGGATGAGGATGAGCGTCGGGCGGCAGACTTCGCTAGGTCTGCGACTGACACTAGCGAGGAAACTCTGGCGCAAGCGGGTATGGCTGGTTTCGCGGTTGAGGATGGCGAGCTAGTCGAGGCTGTCGAGAAGCCGACGCAGGCTCCTCGTAGGGTCAAGAAGTAAAGGAACGAACGATGAAGAAGCTTCTCTTTGCCCTCGCTTCTGTTGCGCTGTTGATCTCGTCTCCAGCGTTGGCAGAGTTTGGGTACATCATTGGTGCGGCCACTGTGGATGGCGTGACGACCACGGCCTGCACTACGGGACGCAACCAAACTGTCTCTGGGTTCTTCAACGGAGAAGACGCAGATCAGATTTGGGCGCTTGAGAAGGAAGTTGGCTCGCAAGGGTCTGGCGCGTTTGCGGTGGTCTCGGGATATACAGACGTATTTCCCACGGCGAATGGCGGCGCAGCTGTCGCTAACGCTATTCAGATCACCCGATACACTTCTGAGGAGCCTGCGTGCTTCCGTCTCCACATGACTACGGACGGCGGTGGGACGGCTCAGGTGCAGCTTGTCACTGATCGTGATGCGGTGACGGCGAAACAGCCTCGCTCTACCCACTTTGAACTCTTTGACGATTTCTTCCAAAGTGTTCTCCCGGTGGCGGCGCTGGGTAGCCAAGCTGATTGGATCGCGTTCCTGGGTACGTCCCAGAATAACGTGGTCGCTATCGGCGAGGCTTCGCCTGAAGGTATTATGACCCTCACGGGTGGTGATACTGGCGATATCGAAGACTACTCGGAAGTCACCCTTGGCCTCGACGCTTATGCGGCCACGGTTAGTGAAGGTCTCATCATCTTCGAAACGCGCTTGTCGATGGAGGATATCGACGCTGGTGATGTGAACTTCGGACTAACGGAAGATGTGGCGGTGAATGGTCACGAAGAGAACGAATTCTTCGTGAACACGAACGTCATTACGGACAAGTCTACGGTGTCTAGCGCGGCTATGTTTGCGTACTCTTCGGACGCTTACTTGCCGCTTTTGTGGCATGCGGTATCGACTAACGCGACAGCAATCGGTAATGCTGAGGATGAGTATTCTCTCGGGAACTCTCCGACTGCGGCTACGTACCAGCTGTTTCGGATCGAGGTGGATACGCTGGGTCACGTGTACTGGTACATTGAGGGACTGCTGATGGGCGCGGAGCCTTTGGCGGTCGCAGTAGCGGCTACGCTGATGCCTTACTTCGGCGCTGGCTCGGCTGTCGATTGCGGTGGCGGCTGCGACCCTACGAAGCTCGACATCGACTACGTGTACTTCTCGGGCGCTCGCCCAGACGGCACGTGAGTATTGGGTTCTGGGAGAGTGACCTCACGTGAGGTCATTCTCTCGCCCTTTTATCTTATGAGGGGATTGCGATGGCCGACATAACGATAAGCGAAGTTCGCATCTCCAACATGGCGCTATCAAATATCGGCGCTAACTCGACTATCGAGACGATGGAGGAGAACAGTGCGGAGGCGAAGGAGTGTAATCTCTGGTATCACTACAGCCGCCTTCAAGCTCTCGCTGCGAATGATTGGAGTTGGGCGCGTCGGCGTCTAACCCTCACGGCGCATTCGATTGATCCTCCGTCGGGGGTCTGGGGTTATCGATACCAGTATCCTTCTGATTGTGTGGTCTTTCGTTCAATCCAAAATCCGGCAGGGGAGAAAGCTGACCCGATCCCATTCGAGATCGAGGCGGCGGGATCAGCTTACGACACCAAGAGCATCCTGACTGACGCTGACGATGCTATCGGGGTCTACACTTTCGATCAGCGGGTAGTGACGATGTTCTCGGAGTTCTTTGTCGAGATGTTCGCTTTTGCGCTTGCTTCGCACATCGTGTTCGCGTTGACGGGGAGTAAGGAGCTTCGCAAGGAGATGATCGGCGGCTTCCAATCCATGGCGCGAATTGCCCCGGCATCTGACGCTAACGAGCGGGCGGGTGCGCCTCCGAGGGATACTGATTGGATCAGAGGGAGAGCATAATCATGCCTCTCATCATCCAGCCTTCGTTTGCTAAAGGCGAGATCGGGCCTCCTTTGTACGGGCGGGTGGATACGGCTGCGTATCAGGTGGCCTTGCGGACGGCGCGGAATGTCACCATCCAGGCGCATGGGGGCGTGAGCAATCGGCCAGGACTGAAGTTTATCTGTCCCTGTAAGGATCATTCCAATCGCCCGGTGATGATAGATTTCCAGTTCAAGGCGACGGATACGTACTTGATTGAGTTGGGCAACCTCTACGCTCGCTTCATCCGTAACGATGCTCAAGTGCTGGAGACGACACAGACGATCACGGGGATAGCGGACGGTTCTCCTGAGGCTGTGGTCACTATCGTTGGGCATGGGTACACTGACGGTGACCATGTCTATATCTCGGGGGTAGGTGGAGCGACAGAGCTTAACGGACGCTGGTTCATTATCTCAAGCAAGACGAACGACACGTTTGAGCTAACTGATCCCTATGACGGCTCGACGGTAATCGCTTTCGCTGACTTGACCACCTTTACTTCCGCTGGCGAGGTGGGGAAGGTCTACCAGATCACGACACCGTACGCGCAGGCTGATCTTGCTCAGCTGAAGTGGACGCAGAGCGCTGATGTGCTGACGCTCACGCACCCGACTTACACTGTACGTGAACTAACGCGGACGGATCATAATGCTTGGACGATGTCGGAGCCTACGTTTGCGCCTAGCATTGCTGATCCAACGGTTGTCACGCAGGCAGTCAATGGTGCGGATAATAACATAAACTGGAAGTACAAAGTTACGGCGATTAGGAAGGAGACTTTCGAGGAGAGCCTTGCGGGGATCGCTGCTGATCTTCCGAATACCGTGTCGGCAATCACTGCCGCTAACCCGCCCGTGGCCACTTCTGTCGCGCACGATCTCTTGACCGGGGATGAGGTAGAGATCATCGCGGGTGGCTTGACAGAGATGACGGAGCTTAACGGCAGACGGTTTACTGTCACAACACTAACTGCGGATACTTTCTCTTTGGATGGCTTTTCGGCCACGGGGGAAGATGCCACCGGATACGATGCGGAGACTACGGGAGGCGCGGACATAGTGTATCCCACCTTCGATGTCTCTGGCACGCAGGCTGCGCCCACGGGTACGACGATCCCCGACAACACAATCACGTGGGCGGCGGTAACAGATGCGGTGAAGTACTCCATCTATCGCGCGGAAGGCGGGCGAGGGGATTACGGCTTCCTGGCTGAGACGGCTGAGCTAACGTACACGGACGATACGACAGCGAAGCTAGAGACGGACCTTGCTATCACACCACCTACCGCACGTAATCCATTCCGTCTCTCTGGGAGTTATCCTGGGGCGGTTGGGTACTACCAACAGCGGCGTGTCTTCGGCGGGTCTACGAGTAAGCCTGATACTTCTGAATACTCGCAGACGGGGAACCAGAAGAACTTCACGAAGTCGCGTCCTATTAAAGCGTCTGACGCGATCTCGGTTACGCTGAACTCGCGCAAGGTGAACCAGATCAGGCATTTTGTGCCGGGAACTGATCTGCTCGTCCTAACGGATGGCGGCGAGTGGCGAGTGAACTCTGGGGATAACTCAGGCTTTTCCGCAAGCACGCTGAAGCAAGAGCCGCAGACAGCGTGGGGTGCTAACCATCTTCCCCCGATTGAGATCGGGCCAACCGCTCTGTATATGCAAGAGAACAATATCGCTGTCCGTAGCTTAGGCTACCAGCTGAGCCTCGACGGGTATACCGGCACGGACCTGACCCTCCTGGCCCCTCACATCTTCGAGTCCACGACAGGCGTCTCTTGGAGTTTCGCACGCTCGCCTGATCCGGTGACGCATGTCGTTCGCAGCGACGGCTCAGCTGCGGTGATGACGTTTAATCAGGAGCAAGAGGTCTTGGCGTGGGCGCGCTGGGACACGCTGGGGAAATTCAAGTGGACAGCGGCGATGCGGCCTTCGTCCACGGATGTGACAGACGCTGCCTACTTTGTGGTAGAGCGGATCATCAACGGTAATACGGTTCTGTTGATAGAGCGCGTAGCCAGTAGGCGCTTCACTGATGTGCAAGATGCGTTCTTTGTGGACAGCGGGCTGACGCTTGATACGTCCTGGGCGATTACCGGAGCTACGCTCGCGGACCCTGTAGTGATCACCGTCACAGGCTCTAACCTGACGGCGGGAGACGAGATCGATATCGAGGGGATCGAGTGGACGCCTCAGTTCGACAGCAGCGATAACGAGACGAACCCTGACCAGTTGAATGGGCGGCGATACTTCGTTGCCGACGAGACGGCGAATACGGTTGCTCTCGTAAGTAACGAGAACCCGATCTATATCACAGGCATTACGGAAGCTACTCCCGGCGTAGTGACAGTATCCGATCTTGGCGGTCTTGCTGACGGCGACATGATCGCCATGCACGGGATCGCTGGAATGACAGAAGCGAACGACAACACGTACAAGGTAGCGAATATCAATACGGGGAATAAGACTTTCGAACTGAATACGGCGGCTGATGTTGAGGTCGCGACGGGAGGCTTTACCACGTATACGGCGGGAGGTAGCGTCTACCATGCTATCGATGGCACGGCTTTCAAGGCGTACGTGAGCGATGGCAAGGCTCGGGTGGCTGTGGCTACGGTCTCGGGGCTGGATCATTTGGAAGGGGAAGAGGTCGTTATCCTCGCGAACGGCAACGTGATCACCGGCAGTTCGGTATCGGGTGGCAGCATTACGCTCGCGGAGAAGGCGAGCCGTGTCCACGTTGGTAAGAAGTACATCTCGGACATAGAGACACTCGATGTCGAAGCGCCTGATGGCGGTACGATACAGGGGAGAAAGAAGAAGATATCGAACGTAACGGTTCGTTTCGAGAAGTCGCGCGGTCTGCTGATCGGACCTAGTACGTCTCAGCTGGTGGAGATGCAACAGCGGGAATTCGAGGTGATGGGAGCGCCAACAGAGTTATTGACGGGGGATAAGAAGATCAATCTGAAGCCGAATTGGAATAGCAATGGGCGGCTCTTCCTTCGGCAGAACAATCCTCTGCCTATGACTATCCTTGCTCTCGTCCCCGACATCACGGTGGGGGATTAGATGGTGAAATACGCCATGGTGCCAACGACCAAGAAGCACGTGAAGGCTCTCGCTCGGAACATGCGTCAAGCGGACGTAGACGAGGTGTGGGCGACGGCGCACTTTACTCCGCTGGCGGCGGTGAAGTTTGGGTGGCAGACCTCACGTGAGGTCACTACCGGCCTCGCTGACGGAGTAGTGCTGTGCATCTTTGGCATAGCTCAGCGTACGGTGATGAGTGACACGGGTATCCCGTGGATGCTGACTACCCACTACCTACCTTTGCATGCCCGCGCGGTGCTTCGGGCGAACAAGGGCTGGATCGAGCGAGCGAGGGCGAACTACCCGTTGCTTATGAATTACGTTGACGTTCGCAACCGTGTGGCCATTCGCTGGTTAGAGTGGTTGGGGTTTGAGTTGTTCGATCCTGAGCCTTTCGGCGTCGAGCGGTTACCATTCCAGCGATTTGAGATGAGGACGGAAAATGTGTGATCTTGCGATAATCGCAGCTATAGCAGGGGTAGCCAGCGCTGGGACTTCAATCGTTGGATTGCAAGAACAGAAAGCGGTGGCGACGGAGCAAGCGGCGTATAAGAACGCTGTCCTTCGTAACCAAGGCAAGGTTGTCGCTCAAGATATCAAAGCGGAGACTGAAGCGGAGCGGCTACGGCAGCGTCTGCTAAGCGAAGCGGGAGCGACACAAGAAGGGGATATAGTAGTTGCTCAAGCTAATCTCGGTCAGGTGGTGCAGTCGGGTAGCGCGGGCGACATAACAGCGGAGCTTGCGGGCGAAGTCGCATTCAAGAAGAAGATGTCGCAGCATGCGAGTAAGTTGCGTATCCGTAACCTGAACATCCTGGCGGGAGACTTGCAGGGCGCGATGGGCTTGAACGAGTTGCGGAGGGATGCTCAGGTGCGGGCGGCTACGATTGGGCAGTTCAGCACGGTCTTCTCGACGGGCGCACAGTTGGCTAGCACGTTTACGTTTGAGGATGGTAACTTTGGCTTCAGAACCCCGAAGGTGCCCTGATGCTTCTCTTAGCCTCCGACATCGATATCGCGGCGCGCACAGTCTGGATGGAAGGGCGTGGGGAACCTTATGCGGGGATGCGGGCTATCGCACATGCGCTGATCAATCGCTGGTGTAGCAACTCGGGGCAGTTCCGAAGGGACGATACGCTCGCGACCACGTGCCTGCGTCACGCTCAGTTCTCAGCCTGGACGAAGGGTGATCCTAACTTCGATAAGGCGCACGTAGTGACTGTGGCCGATGAGGTGTTTCGGCTTTGCGTGCGCGCTGTGCTTGAGGCGCTCGATGAAGATGATCCGCTGGAGGGAGCTACGCATTACCACACGAAAGCGATCATGCCGTATTGGGCCGAAGGACATCAGCCGGTGAAGGCTATCGGCAATCACCTCTTTTACACGGGAATTCTGTGATGGTAGCAAGAGTACCTTCCGTTCAAGGCGTGACGGCTGCGGATGTTGCAGTACAGCAGACGCGGCTTCCGCAAGGTGGCTCTGTCGAGGGGTTGGATGCTGCTGCGAGAGCGACGGTTGCCGGGGGGCAAGCTGGGAGTAAGTTCGCTCAAGACTTGGCTACGATTGGCACACGCGTACAGCACGATGACGAGGCTCGCGCATACCGGACGGCAGAGAGCGCTATCGAGAAGAGCCTATTCGATGCTGAGTACGATCCCGCTAAGGGTTGGCGCAAGGATAAGGGGCAGACGCTAGTCGATAACTTTACGGACCATGAGGATGCGATCAAAGACTCGATTACGAATGAGACGAATAAGGTCACTAACGCGAAAGTGCTTGAGGCGCTGAAGATCAGAGGTCAGGAACTAGGACTGCAAGCGCGGGCGCGTCTGACACTGAAGAGCATTACAGAGCGTGAAGTGGCCAATGAGCAGGCAGACCAAGTTGCGATTGCTCAGGGTAGCAATTCGTACGCGGCAGACGTAATTAGCGCGGTGCAGAGCGGTGTGAACGTCGGTGTCGCGATGAACAGTGAGATCAGCAGGGGTTACGTTGATCGCGTTACGGAGCGTTTGCTCGCTAGCGCGGAGCGTAAGTATGGCGATTTCTTCGAAGGCACTCCAGCGGAACAAGAGAAAGCGAAGCGTACGTTCGTTCTCACAGCGTTGACGGGGATGCACGAAGCGGTGATCGTCGCGCTTCGTGCAGATGATCGTGGGGGCGATGCGCTCCATTACTTCCAGAGTGCTGTTGCTCGCGGAGAAGTTGCGGCTACGGAGCAGGGTAGGATTGCGGCTACCGTGAGGGCGGCGACGGGGGCTGATCTTGCGTTTGCTGCTGCGAAGCTTGCGGAGGAGGCATTCCCAGACGATGAGACGAAGCAGTTGCGGTATATAGAGGATAATTTCAGCGGCAAGGTGCGTACGGATGCTCTCATTCGCGTTCGCCAGAATAATGAAGATGCTCTTGCGACTGAACTAAATATCTTGGAGGCGGCTAAGCGGGTTGAAGCGTACGAGGTGATGACGGAGGCGGCGGCAAATAGAGATCGCCCGACCATAGCTAGCGATGCGGCAGTGCGCGCGATGAAGGGGAATGAGAATGATCCTACGGCGGCGGCTACTGCTCTTCGGGCGCGAACTGACCTGAGCGCGAAAGACATAGAAGCCGGGTTGGAAATCCTGGCCAACATGCGCGTCGAGTATGGGCTTACGCAAGCTCAGAAGGTGCTGAGTGCGCGTCAGCAAGAGGCTTTCGATGGTATTGCGGACAACTTAGCGCGGCGGGAGCGCCCAGATAAAGCTGAGAAAGCGGTAACTCTGGCGATAAAGAAAACTCGCCGCGCGGATGGGAGTATTGATGCGACTGCGGCGTTCGAGCATATCCGTAGTAGAGCGAACCTGACTGCTGAAGATGAAGACGCTGCGGCGGCGCTGCTGACCACCATGCTTAGTGAAGCTCTGGCTACGCCAAATGCTGAACTCGCAGAGAGGCGTATGGCCGATACTTTGGCTCAGATCACGGCGAATGAGGATCGTCGGGAGCGCCCAGAGCAGGCTCGTGCGCTGGCGACACAGTCGTTGAAGACGGCGAACTTCGACGAGACAGCGGCAGCTGCACTCATCGAAGAGGCTGAGGTATCGGCTGAGACAAAGTCAGACGCACAGAAAGAACTGAAGAACCGAGTTGCGGAGGCTAACGCTACGCGGGCTAAGTCTGTCGAAGACATTCGCATAGAGGAAGCTTTAGCTCAGATTGTGGCGAACGAAGAGCTTCGGGCGCAGCCAGCGCAAGCTCGCCTATTGGCGTCACAGGCGCTGAAGACATCGAACTACAATGAGACGGAGGCAGCTAGGGTTATTGAGGACTCCAATGCGTCGGCTAAGGTGAAGGCGGCGGCGCAAGTCGAGTTGAAAAATCGCGTTGCGGAAGCGTTCGCTACGGAAGATCGACGGCTGAAAGCTGAAGCTCTGGATCGAACGATTGAGGCGAATGAGCGTGATATCCAGGCGTCTATCCGCGCGGAGCAGAATGCTGTTGCTGCGAAGAAAGAGCGTGAGCGCAAAGCAAAACTGCGAACAGATCGGATGGCAGCTAACAAGCTCCTTATGTCAGGCAAGGCGACGCTGTCCACGTTGTCTGACGATCAGCATGATGCGCTGGCGCAAACTCTCGGAGGCTTGTCTAACGCGAAGTTAATTCAGGAGCGTGTCGCCCGCGGGGCTGTTCAGGTCAGCGACCATAAGATATTCATACGGCTCCACGACCAGTTTCGTAACGATCCGGTCGCGTATTCTGACATTGACTTCTCCGATCCGAAGTGGATTTCGGGATTTAAGGACGAAGAGACGGGCGAAATGATGACCGGCATGACTATCGGGGAGTTGGACGAGAGCATGGCCCGTCAGTTGCTCTTGGACAAACGAGAAGTTGCTGAGCTACGCCGCCAGGAAGAAGCGGTGGACAAAGCTGCTCGTCGGACGCATGCTATGAGTATTGCGGCCCCGATGCTCAAAGGCTTGAATTTGTCCGATGGCCAATTGGGTGAATTCTCGGAAGCTCTAGGCGCAGTGCTGGATCAGCGGAAACAAGAAGGAGTGGTACTGAAGAACGCGGACATCTCGGGTATCATTCGCGGGTTGCTTATCCAAGGGGAGACAATGGGTTGGAGTAGCCCTGTGATCGATCCTACTGTACGGCTGTTCTCCGCTTTCTTGAAGGGGAAGGTATTCGATGTCGAAGGCTTTACGCGAGTAAACAAGGAGACGTTCCAAGTAATCGGCCAGGAGGCGGGGATATTTGGGAACCAGCCGCTTGTGGACAACATTATTGCTGGGCTTATTCAGCGTCGGGTTTTGCCTTCTCCTCGCAAGGTGCGAGAAATCTTTGACCTCATCCCAGAAGAGAAGCGCGGAAGAGCTAGAGCTACCCCCAGAGAGTAGGACTGATGATTTTAGAGCGCAGGAGCAGGCAGTTGAGTTGATGGCTGATATTTTTGACATAAACAAGGCTATCGACGCTTCGCTTGGGATCGCTGATCCCTTTGAGCTAGAGGATAGTCGCGAGGAGAAGGAGCGTAAGGCGCAAGAGGCGCTTGATGCCGCTTTCGAGCAATCTCTCGCGGCAGACACAGAGAGCGCTGCCGTACGAAGCACTATCGAAGCCCTAGAAGGCCCGAAGCCCGATCAGGTTGCGAAAGATGAAGCTCTCGCGCAGAAGATGGGAGTGCCTCCGGTTGCCGTGGCTGACGATACGCGCGAGGAATTGACAAAGCTCGCTACAGTAGAAGAAATTCGGGCTATTATCGCTGGGTCTCAGCCCTTGGGCAAAGCGCTGGGGAACCCAGCCTTCGCTGCCAAAGCGCATGATGACTTGGAAGCGCTCTCGGCGGTTGATCGAGTAGCGAACGGTTTTCGCCGAGGCCGAGAATTGCACGCTCTTGGTATCGCAGGCTTGCAACTCATGCGTACTCGCTCTGCGGCAGCACAAGCGCGAGTAGACGAAATTCAGGGACGCCTGGATAAGCTGGGTCACGACGACGAGGGGTTCGTCAGCTGGCTCGCATCGGCCTCAGAAGTCATTGGCCAGATGCTGGAGGGGCTGGATAAGCCGGGGCTTGCTATACGAGTTGGTGGCGGTGCGGCGGCGGGTGCAGGGCTTGGGCTGGCGGGAGGTATCTTTGCTCCCGTGACTTCGACTGTTGGCGCTCTAACTGGTGCGGGAACAGGCTTCCTGGCTCACATCGCAGCGGACTCGTTCGAGGTGGAAGCGGGCCTCTCCTATCTGGAGCAGCTTGACAAGGGTATCGATCCTAACGTAGCGAAGTGGACCGCGATAGGCGTAGGCATCCTCAACGCGGCGCTTGAGGTTGGTGCCGCGACCGTTCTCTTGAAGCCGTTCGCTGCGGCGGGCAAGAAGATGCTGAAGGTAGCCTTGGGCAAGGCTGTCGAGACAGAGGCTGTAAAAGCGGCGGCGCTCCAGGCCGCGAAAGCCTATGGCGCTGGTGTCGGCGCAGAAGTTGGGACTGAAGTTCTTCAGGAGATCAACAATATCGCTGGGGAAGAGATCGGGAAGTATCTGTCGGAGGAGGATTTCGAGAGCGTTACCTTCGATGAGGCCACGGATCGGCTGACCGAGATCGCGGTAAAGACTTTCAAGGCTATGGTCTTCCTCGCTGCCCCTGGCCCCGGCGCAAACTACACCGTAACGAAGGTGCAGGCTCGGAAGGCGAAGAAGGACGCTGAAACAGCGAAGGCGATGCGCACGGAACTGACCAAGTCTCTGCTGCTGGAGAGATCGCCTGACGTTGCGATAGAGTACGCTGCGGAAGTGCTGCGCGATAAGGGTATCGAAGAAGTCTTTATTCCCTTCGATGTGCTTGTTGCGCTCTCGGAACAGCTGGACACCGATCTCCTTGGGGCGCTAGAGGAGGGTGATCAACTCAGGGAACCCGCCATGACGGGGGGTAATGTTCGCCTAACGGCAGAGCAGTATGTTGAGCATATCCTTCTGCCTGATATCTTCGAGGATATCGCTGGTGACGTTCGTTACTCTGATGAGGGGATGACGGAGAACGAAGCGACGGAGTTTGAGGGGGTTGGCCCCGAGAGCGAAGAGGGGCTGGATGAAGCGCTCGCGGCCTTTAATGCCCTTGGTACGGACGAGGAGCAGGGGATTACGGAGCTTGGCGGGGATGAGGCAGCGGTAGTTGCGCAAGAGCAGGCGGCTGAAGAAGAGCTAGTATCGGCGACGGTGGTTCAAGCAGAGGGTAGGATTTTCCGTGGACGCCAGCATGGGGATGCTGTTGTTCAGGCTGAAGAGGCTTTAGGGCGTCCGCTCACTACTGAAGAGTTTGAGCAGAGCGGGGATTTGTTTGTCACAACTACGGGACGCTTAATAAACCGCGCTGAAGCGGTCGAGATCAATAAGCGGACGGGAAAGAGTGAGATGACCGGCCCGTTTGAGGGGGAAGTGCAAGAGCAAGTGACCTCACGTGAGGGGGAGCGAAAGACACAGGCTAGTCTTCAGCGAGAGGAAGAGATAGTCCAGGAAATTGAACGTCTTCGCGACGCGATCTTCGGCGCTAGCGGAAAGGTGGCTGAGGAAAATCAAGCAGCTATAGCGGAGTTACAGCGGGAACTTGAGAGTATCAAAACAGCCAATCAAGTGACCTCACGTGAGGTCGTGGTTCGTGACGAGCGGCTTGATCTTGGGCCGGTGCAAGAGCAGGCAGCTGAGCCTATCCCTGTCGCCGGAGAAGTGACGGAGCCGTCTGCTGATGGAGAGCCGGTTACGCGTATTGCTTTCCATGGCACGCGAGAGGATACGTTGCCGACTAAGGTAGGCTTTGGCGGGCTACATGTTGGTACGAGCGCGGCTGCGCAGCAACGGCTAGATGAGACGCCCTCCAAGCGGAAGGGAGGAAAGCCGGGGGCCGAGAAAGTCTTGCGAGTGCAGATTACGCTGGAGAAACCCTTTGGCTCTGAGCAGAACCCAATCTCAGAGAATGATTTGTTCACTATCCTTAACTTGCCGGATGAGCCGGGCGGCTTAAATGATCTCAAGGCGCAGGGGTTCGATGGGATCATCTATGAGAATTCAGTAGAAGATCGCGGCTCTATTTCTTACCTCGCCTTCAATCGCGAGAGTGTGGTCGAGGAGCAAGAGCAGGCGGCTGAGCCGGTTACTGGGCGGGATGTTGATGCTTCTGACATGCCAGCTGCCGTTGCGAATGCTCCTATCGTAACGCTGGAGGAAGCTACTGACCGTTTCCCCACTACGAAGATCGTTAATAACGATGGCACCCCGATGCTGGTTTTCCATGGCACAGGGCGCACCTTCACACGCTTTGAGTTGTTGACGGATCGTCCTGGCGGCGCTTTCTATTTCACTCAATCCCCAAGGGCTGCGTGGAATTATTCGGGGATTGAAAACGCACCCGTTGGTGAGCGTCGGACCATCGCTACGTACCTCGATGTCCAAAATCCCTTGGTAATCGAGGATAGCAGTCCCGAAGCCGAAGCAGCGACAACGATAACAAAAGAACGGGCTATGGAGTTTAAGCGCCAAGGGTTCGACGGTATTATTATAGTTCGCACCCGTGATATACGCCCTGCTAAGCCTGGGCAAAAGCCTGAGGGGGAGCCTGCTGCTGGGGATGCCATAGGTGACTTCTCCGAGATTGCAGTCTTTGACGCTGATCAAATTCTGGTTGCGGAAGAGCCTATCGTCGGCGCTCCTCGCCCTGAGCCACGGGCGCAAGAGCAAGTGACCTCACGTGAGGTCAGTCAGTCTCCCGATCCCGACACCGCTATTGCGGAAGACCAGCTGGGGCTGAAGGCGTTCTTCGCCACGGGTGCCGAAGCAGGCATGACCCCCTCTCAATTCGAGAAGTACCTAGTGGCCCTGGAGCGAGCGGCGAATGCTGGGGCAACGAAGATGAAAGAGAAGCGCCTCCGTCGCAAGAAGCGTCAGCTTACGAAAGAGGTCAAGAAGGAGCGTGCCATCCTTCGCGAAGAGGTAGCGGAGCGGGTGCAGCAAGAGCCTGTCTATGAAATCCTGGGGAAGATAGGGCTGGATCGGCTGAACCGAGAAGCGGTGGTAGCTCTCCTCCCCAACGGCGCTGAGCAGCTGAAGGAGCTTCCGAAGTCGAATAGGCGGGTGATCTACGAACGGAACGGCACGATGGACCCCGATGCGATAGCTGACGTTCACGGGTTCTTCCCCGATGGCCGATCCATGCTCTTCGCCATGATCGACGCTGGGCCTCTACAGGAAGCTATCGATGCGCAGACCGACAAGGAGATGCTCACGCGCAACAGTAGCCTGCTGGATGAGATGAGCGAGACGGAAGCTGCGCTGGAGAGCGTTCACACGGATGAGCGGGCTGCGGTGATGCTGATGGAAGTGAACCAGATGCGCGCGGCCCAGAAGGAGAAGGCGCTGACCGCGAAGGTGCTGAAGGCTTACGTGCGGCAGCAGCTTCAGACCAAGCTCACGGGCGACATCAAGCCAAGCACCTTCCTCGCGGAGCAGCGGCGACAGGGGCGACTGGCCGGAAAGTTGTTGCGGCAGGGAGATCGCGCGGGGGCATTGAAGGCGAAGTTCCGGCAGCTGGTCAACTTTGAGTTCGCGAAGGAAGCCTACGCGGTTCAGCGTAAGGTGAAGAAGCAGCAGCGCTTCCTGAACAAGTTCTTGCGGAAGCGGAAGAAGAATAGCTCGATCCCTGAGAACCACTACAACGCGATCCAAGAGCTAGTCAACGGTTTCCTCTTGGGGCCACGGGCTTCGGAAGCTACTCGGGTTGACTTGCTCGCGTACGCGGAAGCACAGGCAGCGGAGCAAGGTATCGCGGTTGAGATACCCCAACGCCTGCTCGATGAGGATCAGAAAATCCACGTATCCGAGATGACGCTGGGTGAGTGGACGATGCTGGTCGAGACGGTGAAGGAGATGGAGACAAAGGCGCGGGACGAGAATAAGCTGCGCCGGTCAGAGGCGAGGAACTCGCGGCTTGCGACGGTGCTGCCGATTGCTCAGCGGGTGCGTGACAACCTCACAGCGCGCGTACGGCGTCCTGGCAAGCCTGAGGTGGAGCAAGTTACGAAAGCCTCTACTGCGGAGAGTCTGGCTAACCGGATCGCGAAGGTTCGTAAAGACCTTGGCCCCGACTTCGCTACGATACTGCTCAACGCCGACAGCCTGCTGCGTGAGATCGACGGCTTCCAAGAGTTGGGGCCAGCGTACAGGGCGATCAAGGGTGGTATAGATCGAGCGATGGTGGAGGGCTACACTAAGGATCAGGTAGGGTTTGTTGAGCGCCAGAAGGTAGAGAGCGAGCGCATGGTCGAGTTGTTCGCGGTCTACAGCAAGACTGAGCGCTTGGCCATGTGGCAGTCGAGGTATATACCCGGCGTGTCGAAGTCCCTGACGCACTTTGAGACTATCTCGGTTCTCCTGAACATGGGGAACGCAGAGAACATCCAGGCGTTGATCGACAGTGGGCAGTTCACCGAAGATGAGTTGATGTCTATCCGTCAAAGCGCGTCGAAGAAAGACCTCGACTTCGCACAGTCGGTTTGGACTTACATGAAGGAGTTCTGGCCTGAGGTGTCGGCGGCTACCTTGAAGCGCGACGGCTTTACGCCTACGCAAGTGGAGGCTTTGGCGTTTGAGCATAGCGAGCATGGGTCTTACGAAGGCGGCTACTTCCCGTTGCAGTATGATCGTCAGGAAGCAGTGCTGCCTCGTCAGGGAAAGACCCAATCGTACCAAGACCAAGTGCGCTTTGGTTCGCATGCCCGAAGTCACACGGCGAGGGGGCATACTCTCGCTCGTACGGACTCCGGTGGGTTGCCGGTAAAGCTCGATCCGTTCGTCATCAACGCTCACGTGGATCAGGTGATCTACGATCTGGAGATGGGTGACGCGGTGACGGACGCCTACAAGGTGCTGCATCATCCCCAGATGACGAAGGCGTTTGCGGAGATGGGGCAGATCGAAATACATGAGGCTCTAGCGCTGTGGCTGGATGATGTGACCACAGGCGAAATCCACATGAGCGGGATCGTGGAGCATGGATTTCGCCATCTGCGCACAGGCATCATCGCTCACTCACTCGGCTTTAATGCTCTCGTCGCGGGGCTTCAGCCTTTGGGTATCTTTCAATCGGCTGCGCTTATTGGGAAGGCGAATGTCGCACGCGGCGTCCTAGCTGTTATAACCAGTTCGCCAGTGGGGCAGCAAAATATCTGGAAGACGGTGGCGGCTGAAAATCCGGAGATGAGGCAACGCGAGCGCACCTTCCATAAGGATATCACGGACGCAAAGAGAGCGTTCGCGAACGGGTGGCTGGCGAGGGTCACGCCAGGAGAGACAGCCGCTTGGGTAGGCGATGCGCTCTTCTACTTCATCGTCAAGATGCAGCGTGTGGCCGACATGATCACGTACCTCGGCGCAAAGCATAAGGGACTACAACTCTTCAAGGGAAATGAGGCGAAAGCTATCCAGTACGCGGGCCGCATGGTCATCCGCTCGCAAGCGTCGGGTATGTTTCAGGAGCGCACGGCGATTGAGCGTGGCACCATCAACCCGCGCGTCAGGCAAACGGAAGTTGTGCGTAGCTTCTCCCTGTTCCTGAGCTTCTTTGCCGCCAAGATGAATGTCGCGTGGGAGCGGACACGAAAGCTGAATTACAAAAGCCCTGTGCAACTCTTACACTATACGGTCGATATGATGCTGCTGTTCGTCTTTGAGACTGCGCTTGCTCTCCTGATCCGTGGCCGGTGGCCGGATGACGATGACGATATCCCTGAGGTCTTGGCGAAAGAAGGCGTAGCAACCTTCGCGCAGGGGATACCTATCGTGAGAGAATCCTTCTCGGCGGCGAGAGGATTTCCTGGGGGCGGCGTGGTTGGCGCAAGCTCTGACGCCTTCGGTGGCCTAGCGGAGCAAGTGGATCAGGGGGAACTGGACGAGGCTGCTGTGCGCTCAGCTGCGAAGGCGTTGGGGATATTTACGAAGCTGCCGTTGTCTCGTATTCAAAACATAGGGGATGCAACTTTTCGAGCGCTCGACGGGGAAGAAGTAGAGATATTTGAGATGCTTGGGGGCCGACAGTTCAAGAAATGATTTGTTGAGTGACAAAGTCAAAACTGGTATCCTATATAGGATAGGAAGGATGATCATATGACCGTTACGAGCCAGACAAAGAAGGTCACTACGGTAGGCAACGGGAGTTCTTTCACCTACTCGTTTAGCCCTATCGTTGTCAACTCTTTATCTGAGTTGTCAGTAGTGACTACGGTCCTCGCGACAGGCGTCGAGACCGTTCGATCTCAGGGTACGGGCGACAGTGCTTGGGCTTCGACGTTAGCCACCTTCCCGGCCACAGGCTCCATCACCTATCCTGAAGATGAGGGAACCGCCCTCACTAGCGCTTCCTCGCTCACCATCAAGCGCGTCCTGACGCTGGAGCAGCAGACCGATCTGAATAACCAGGGCGGGTATCTGCCCTCTACGCAAGAGACGCAGTTCGATAAGCTGGTGATGATCGACCTCCAGCAACAGGACGATATCGATAGGTCATTGAGGATATCGGTGTCGAACCCCACCATCACGGACACTGTGTTGGCTGGCGTTCTCGATGCGAACTCTTTCATTGTCGTGAACTCTGCTGGTACTGGCTTTGCCACGACAGGGAACTCGGCAGCGCAATGGCTCGGCGGTGACGGGACTGTCTCGCTTCCATTCTACTCGTTCGCTACTGATCCAGACAGCGGCATCTATCGGATCGGTGCCGACAATCTTGGGATCGCTGTCGGCGGCGGGAAGATCATAGACATCGACGCCTCAGGGTTCAACGGCATCATCGGCGGCACGACACCGGCTGACGGCTCCTTCAGCACCCTCTCGGCCTCGGGGGCTGTGACCCTCTCCAGTACGGCGGCTATCACTGGCGTCCTGACGATGGGCGGGAACATCGTCTCTGATACTGACAGCACGGATGACCTCGGCACGACAGGCGTTCGCTGGGCCAACCTCTGGGTTGATGATATCACCGTGACGACTGATGTGGACGTTGGTAACGATCTCACGGTTGGTAATGATCTTACGATCACGGGCAATCTAACGGTCAACGGGACTACCGTCACCAACGATGCTACCAACGTCCTACTGAAAGACCCGCTTGTTGAATTGAATAGTGGGCTAACTGGGGCCAACTCCAGTGACCTTGGCCACATCATGGAGCGTGGTTCAACCGGCAACAATATCTTCTTAGGCTGGGATGAGAGCGATGACGAAGTGGTAGCTGCTCTCACGACTAGCGTAGGGAGCGTAGCCGGTAATGTGACGATCAGTAGCTATGCTGACTTCCAGGCTGCGGGGATCACCGGGACAACGGGAACCTTCTCGGGCGAAGTCACGGGTACGGGCTTCACTGGAACTCTCGACGGTATCCTCGGCGGGGGTACGCCAGCTGCGGCTACCGCGACGACGATCAAGGCTGACACTTCGCTGGAGCTTGCGACGGGCGCTACGATTACGGGGATCGATAACGGCAGCGTTGCTACCGGAAGCGCTACCTTAGGTGTCACTCAGGGAGCGGTTAAGACTTACGTAGACGCTGCTCTCGGGGCCAACCCCATGACCACGCAAGGTGACATGATCAGGGGCGCGGCGTCCGGTGCGTTGGAAAGGTTCGCTGCTGGGAATGCTAACGAGGTTCTTATTCACGATGGTACTGATCCAGCTTGGGGGCCAGTGGATACTGCCAATATCGCGGACAATGCCATCGGGCTTGCTCAGATCGCATCAGGGACAGATGGCGAATTGATCACCTGGGATGCTAGTGGTGATCCGGCGGCGGTTGCAGTTGGTAACGCGGGAGAAGTGCTGACTAGCGGCGGTGCCGGTGTAGCTCCTACGTTCGCGGCAGCTGGCGGCGGCTTGACGCTCATTCAATCCCAAGACGCATCGAGCGATGCGACCATTGAATTCACGGGTTTAGACGCCTCGAAATATGATGCTTATGTCGTAGTTCTTGAGAATGTTATCCCTGCAACGGATGCTCAAGAGTTGTATCTACGGACGGACAGTGACGGTGGCGCGAGTTACGATGCGGGTGCTGGCTCATATTCTTGGAAAACGCTGGTTACGGCAGACAATAATTCACTTCAAGTAGACGAGGATCAGAGCGATACCGAGATTCATTTGATCGGTGCAGGGAGTGCTGGCGGTGAGATGATAGGCAGTGGCACAAATGAGGATGGTCTTAGCGGTCGTATCTACATCGACGGTGCACACCTTACCAAGCGGACGCACATCACTTGGGAAGTGACATTCCAGAACGATCTTACGACGGACCAACTCAATATCTCAGTTGGAACGGCAATGGTCTTGGCGGCAGCGGATACAGATGCTATTCAATTCCTGATGTCCTCTGGGAACATCGAAAGCGGAACCTTCAACTTGTATGGATTGACCAATGCCTAGAACTAAGATGAAAGATGGTGAGCGTCTACAACTCACAGCGGAAGAAGAAGCTGCGGCTGACGATAGGGAGGCGGCTTACAATCATCCTGATGCTGTCGCATTTAGGGAAACCCAAGCGGCAGAAAAAGCAGTCATAAAAGCGCGAGGTCTAACTCTAGAGAAGATTTGGACAGTTCTCAAAGACAAGGGTCTCGTCGTAGATGGGGACTTGCCCAAATAATGCTCAAGCTTGAGATGATATTAAAGGTGTGATGTGATGACCCCTCAGACAATCTCTTCGAAGGCAGTTGTTGACGCCAGCCTCGTTGGGGGAACCTTATCAACCCCCCTCTGGATAACATACCTCGAAACCTACATGGGGGCTGC
>CEPX01125907.1_pt1 | contig 21728 bp, 40 predicted proteins | sample 361361 | NCBI WGS metagenome assembly CEPX01 (sample SAMEA2619974, study PRJEB7988) | marine metagenome | biome: marine biome (ENVO:00000447); feature: mesopelagic zone (ENVO:00000213) & marine oxygen minimum zone (ENVO:01000065); material: "saline water (ENVO:00002010), including plankton...
CTGAAATCAATAGAATTTTTGAAAAAGAAATTAAGGCTGCAATAAGATAAATATGTGGGAAATATTAACAACCAAATTAAAATCTTTACTGGAAGATAATACTTTGCTGGCCAATACTTATACTTTTGAGGCTTCAGAACTTTCTGGTACTCCAATAGCAACATTGACACCCTCGGCTAATGATAATGATTATGCGACCACCACAGAGAATACCCGTGTATATGCTTTTATGCTAAGATTATATATAAATAGAGCTAGTGGAGAAGATAATGAACAAGTGACTGAGGAAGCGATGCGGCAACTTGTAGATGATGTATTGGATGATTTGGATAAAAGCCACCGTTTAAGCGGTTTAGGATCAAAAACAGGCTATCAATTTTTATTCTTAGAAGCTGCTCCTAGTTTATGGGGGTATGCAGGTCGGGAGAATATATATCGGGTAGCTGAGATAAACATAAGATGCCACTTCGCGGTGGACATAAATTTAATAGCATAATCATATGGGAAAAATTATAGGTAGGTTAGTTGATGTAGGGGTCGCTGTTGAGGGTACACGTGGAACCAGTACCACTCCAACTCACATGATCCCAAAATCGAATTTAACCTTTGATGATAAAGTCTTAAAGGCACGATCAGCCGTTGGTTACGGCAATTTAGGTATGGAGGGAAACCAAGCCCTAGTAGCTCGCCGTCATGCCGAGGGTGTTTTAGATTTTGATTTAACAGATCAAAGTTTTGGTATTTTCTTAAAAAGTTTGCTTGGTACTTTGAATACTACCGGACCAACTGATAGTGCATACACACATACTTTTTCATTGCAAAATGATAACTCACATCCGAGCTTATCAATTTATGTAGAGGAAACTTCAATCGGTCAACACAATTTCCGTTTGTGTATGATTGAAAGCATGACCATTACTATCGTGCCAGAGGAAGTTGTAAAAGTCTCGGCCAACTTTATGAGTAAGCCAAGTGAGACTGCCGGGAATCAAAATGTTGCTTACATTGCGGAAAATAAATTCTTAGGCCGTCATCTTTCTTTCAAGATAGAGACTCTGACAAGTGGCTTGGCGGCAGGTGCAAATATTCCTGTACGTAGTTTGACGATTAACATTGAGAAGAATTTACGCTTGATTCATAACTCCGGTACGGTTGAGCCAGATGATATTCTCAACCAAGGTTTCCGTATTACTGGTGAGGTTGAATTAGATTACGAGGGACGTACTTATGCTAATTTGATGAGTGATGGTTCATACCGTGCAGTACGTATTCAGTTAATTAACACCGAAGCGACCGTAGGTGCTGGGTCTACTACTCCTAAACTTACTATTGATCTATCACGTGTAGACTTTGAACAATGGGAAGCAGCTCGACCTAATGATGAAGTTACGAGTCAAACATTCCAATTCCAAGCCTTATTCGACATCACTAATGGAAATATCATCAATGATTTTTCTCTTGTCAATGAAGATGATGGTACTAGCTACGCTTAATAAGTAATAAAAACGTTATGTCGAAAGTAATTCTACAAGATCGAGCAATCAAAAAAATTACTTTGCCTGAATGTGGCGCGGAAGTTGAAGTATACGCTTCGATTTTAGCAGTAGACCTTCAGGGTGTAAGCATGAAAAATTTAGAGGGAAATGATGATAATATTTCTGATGCAATCAAACTATTATCACGTTTGATTAAATCGTGGAATATTTTTGCAGGCGAAAATGATGATGCTCCAAGAGAAGTAAACGAAGAAAATATTGGATTACTTCCTATTCAAGATTTAACCTTTCTGCTCACCGAATTACAATCTTTCGTTGCTTCGGAAAAAAAAAGTTAGCACATTTTGCTCCATTGGCTCTTGAGATGGGTTGGACAGAGCATGAATTATTGGAGCAAAACTCAATAATTTATTTGGACGAACTAACAAGAGCGTTCAATGATAAGCAACGATGGCTACAGAAAATGTCAAAATAATAATATCCGCTAAAGATCAAACGAAACGTGCGTTTGGTACTGCTTCTACTGGTCTTAGTGGTTTAAAAGGGTCCGCTAAATCGCTCGTTGGGGCATTTATCGGGCCTCTTGGTTTAGTTGCAGCAGTAGCAGCTTTAACCGCAGGGATTGGTAAGGGGATTAAGGCTACGGCTGATTTTGAGTCGCAGCTTTCAAATATCTCCACGTTGATTACCGGGGACAGTACAGTAGCCATAAATGATTTACGTACTGGGATCCGGGAATTATTAAAAGAAACTCCAAAGAGTGCTGACGAATTAGGTGCGGCCGCTTATGATATTGTTTCGGCCGGCATTTCAGATACCGGGGAAGCTTTAAAAGTCTTACGTTCCTCATCACGTTTAGCCGTGGCAGGTTTGGGTACAACTCAAGAAGCTACTGACTTATTGACCTCGGCACTTAACGCTTTTGGTAAAGATGCTTCTGAATCTGAAGCGGTAGCTGAAATTCTTTTTAATACGGTTAAGGCCGGTAAGACCACGGTTTCTCAATTGGCTCAGTCTTTTGGTAACGTCGCTCCCCTTGCAAAAACTGCTGGTATTTCCTTGGAAGATTTGCAGGCAGCTACGGCAGCATTGACCACTTCAGGTTTAAAGACTTCTGTTGCTCAAAGCTCAATACGTACAGCCATAAATTCGTTGTTAAAACCGACGGCTGATATGACTAGAGCTTTTAAAATTCTTGGCGTGACTTCTGGTATCGAGCTGATCGAATCATCTGAAAATATGGTTGATGCCTTTGGTAAGGTACAGGATGCTTTAGGTAATAATATTGAGGCAACTGGTAAAGCTTTTGGATCAGTTGAGGCGCTTAATGCGGTGCTTTCCTTGGGTGGTGCTCAAAATGAGTCATATCAAGCTACTATTGAATCTATGACGAACTCACAGGGATTGATGAGTGAGGCCGTTGATAAACAAAATGAACAATTTAATGCTCAGTGGCAGTTATTAAAAAATCAAGTCAACGTTGAGTTTCAAAAATTGGCGATTAAAATACTTCCTATTTTGATTAAAATAATGGAGGTATTGCCAGATATTATTAACAGGGGCTTAGTTCAACCATTTAAAACTGTATTCAATGTGATTTCGTCTGTTATAGATGTAGTTCAAAAAGCCATCGCAGCTATTGATCGTTTGATTCAAAAAGCCAAACAAGCATTTAGCGGAACTGTGGGGCGGTTTGTGGGAAGTGTTGCTGGTAGTGTTAAAAATGTTGCCGGAGCTTTAGGATTTGATCATGGTGGTGTAGTCCCCGGTCCGATCGGTCAGGCTGTCCCGGCCATTGTTCATGGTGGCGAAACAATTTTACCAACTCATAAAAAAGGATTAGCTGGAATTGGAGGAGTAACCATAAATGTCAATAATCCCGTTTTACTTGATGACAGTATGCTTGAAAAATTAAGCATTGAGCTTGGGAGATTGCTTAGAAATGATATACGTTTCTAATGGCAGTCGTAATTACTATTGATGGTGTAGACCGTACAGATAAGGTTGATTTTGGTACGCTCAAAATTACCAATATACTTACTCGCAAGCGTGATCGTTGTACTTTTCAAGTTACTACACATCCAAATCAAACCTATAAACCGATTAACGGTAAAGAGATTACAATTACTGATAATGGAACAAAGATTTTTGGAGGTATTATTGTTCAAACCAATAGCAAAGCCAGTGCTTATCAAACTATAATACATACTTTTAAATGTCATGATTATACCCGTTTACTTGACCGTAAGCTCGTTCCAGATACTTTTGAAAATAAAAGCGTAAATCAAATTATAACTACCCTTAAGGATTTATACTTTCCAAATGAGATCACGATCAATAATGTAGACGCTGCGCCGTTGATTAGTTATGTGGCTTTTAATTACAAACCAATAGCCATTGTTTTACAAGAGTTGGCTGACACCATCAATTATGATTGGTGGATTGATTATGATAAAGACCTACATTTCCAAAGCAAGGTAACAAGTAGCGCGCCATTTAATTTGAAGGATGATGATGGCACTTATAAATATGACTCGTTAGTAATTCGACGCGATAATAGTCAGCTACGAAACACCATTATTGTTCGTGGTGGTGAGTATCTAGCTTCACAATTAACTTGGGAACAAGAGGCTGATGGTCTAGCGGATACCTACCCAACTCGTTATAAATTTACTGATTTTGAGGCCAGCTTAACTGGTAAGGCATTGAACGTTGGCATAAACGCAATCAATCAGCCTGATGATTTTGATGCGCTGCATGACTTTAATGAAAAGATTTTGATTTTCAAAGACACGGACAAGCCTAGTGCTGGGGCATCTTTGAAGATGGCAGGTAAGCCAAACTTGCCAGTCATCATTAAATATAAAGACCCTGTTCATATTGCTGCGACTCGTTCGGCAGAGCTAGGGTCAGGTGACTATGAATATTTAATCGAGGACAAATCTATCAACTCAAAGGAGGGTGCGCGACAACGTGCGGAGGCAGAGGTATTGGCCTATGCTCAAACTCTCTCTGAGGGGGAATTTATAACCGAGACATCGGGCTTACAAGCAGGCCAAAGAATATTTATTGATTCAGCATCACGATCTGTGGCTGAATATTTTGTAATAAATAAGGTCGAGATTATTCAGCGTGATAAGGATAATTTGCAATACCATGTTTCATTGATTACTACTCGCACATTTGATGTGATTGATATTCTTCAGCGTTTACTCCTTGAATCAACCAAAAAAATTGTTATTTCGCAGGGCGAAACGATTGATTTAGTAGAGGCATTTCCAGCCGAGACACTTAGTATTAGCGAGGTTGTAGTTGCTTCTAAGGTTATGGATTCAGAACATGCCGAAGCGATTACACTTGGTGAGTCATCCTCGGCCACGATTGATTATGATGTAGAATTTGTCTGGGGACCGCATACACCACCAACAGGAACAAAACGAGTATTTATTTTTGGAGGTTCACGCTTCGGTCCCGATCCATCTTAATTTTCAAAACACTTAAAAATTAGTATAATATTATTATGCAAATACACGAAAAAGACAATTTGAAAATCAAGGGCGTACTCAAGTTTACTATCCGTGACGCTAAGACTAAAGAGATTAAGCGCGTCCATGAATATCATAACCTTATCCCTACGGTTGGCCGTACAATGTTGGCTGACAATTTGACCAATACTAGCCCAGATAATACACCACGCATCACTCACGTAGCCCTGGGGTCTGATGCGACTGCACCGGCTAACGGGGATACTACTTTAGGTACTGAGACTTATCGTAATGCAATAGCCAGTCAAACAAATGCAGATAATATTGCTTATTTGACTGGATTTTTTGACGCGACTGAAGTGACTGGCACATTCGCTGAGGCAGGGATATTTGCTGATGGTAGTGGCGCAGCCGATAGTGGAATTTTGTTTAGCCACGTAGCGATCAGTATTACCAAGTCAAACACTGAAACATTAACCGTAGACTGGACAATAACTATTTCTTAGTATGGCCACTTCCCTACCCGCCGTAACCGGCGAAGAATTAACCGCAGAGGACGGTAATCGAATCTCAGGTATAATCTCTCAGGTTGCCGGAGCAACTATTAGTGGTGCAACAACACCGGTTGCTTGTTTTAAATTAAACTCAGATAATGAGTGGTACAACTGTGATGCGAATGATTTGACCAAGGTTAGGTTTGAAGGTTTTGCTATTACGGATGGAACCGATGGTAATTCTTTTGTAATTCAAACACATGGTATAGTTGATGGCTTCTCTGGTTTAACAGAAGGAGCTTTTTATTATGTCCAAGATGATGGTACTCTCGGCACCAGTTTCGGTACATATCCGATCCAAGTAGGTGTCGCCATTTCAACTACACAAATTTTGATACAAAAATCCAGGATAGTTGTACATGGTGCCGGTGCTAATTGGTCTAAGGCAGTCGGTACGAGCGATAGTGGAAGTGAAGAAGAAACAATTACATGTGGGTTTAGACCAAAGGAGATTATTGTCACTGCTCGTGTTTTCTCAAATATTGATTCAAATAATAATGTACTGGGAAGTGCACGATATTTAGGTACTCAGTTTATGTGGCGTTTGGAATTTTATAGTGGTGGCGCGTCTAATGGTCAAATTAAAAATTATGAACCTGAAGATTTAAAAGCGACATTCAATGGTGGCAGTGTTTATTTAACCATTGCTAATTTAACTGATACTGGTTTCGACCTTAGCAAAGTATGGTCTACTGGTGCTACTTTTTCTGGGACTGTTGAAGCTGAAAATATAGATTGGATAGCTATTGGTTAAATTTATGAAAGATTTATACGAACATTTAAAAGGCAAAAGTAAAAAAATAAATCCTGTTGATTTTAAGGAATCTATTTTTGATCTTTGCACTAGGTATTTAAAGTCTCGGTCACTGACTCCGGATCAAATGCAAAAAATTGCTCGCTTGCGTGCTTACATAGATATAAACTTTAAAAAATTTTTATGAATGGAGAAATAATTGCTGCTATAGCGGGTTCATTTGTAACAGTGGCCACTAGTGTTTTTGTTACTATTCGTCACTTTTCTAATAAACAAGGTGAGACACAAAAAGTTTTTTTGGATCATTTGGAAAAAAAGAATGGTCACTTTGAACGTGTAACTAAAAATATGACTGATGAATTTAGTAAAACAAATACATCACTTACTAAACAACTATCAAATTTAAATGTTACACTTGCAGCAAATACTCGCTTAGTAGATAGGATATTTAGTAGAAAACATTGATATGAAAATTGTCCAGAAGCCATCGCCTAATCATTACGCACTATCTGAGACAGCATACTTGATTTTTTTGCATACTACCCTTGGTTCTTATACTGGTTCAATTTTTCACTTAAGGAAAAAAAATAATCCATCTGCTCATTTCGTTGTAGGACGGCAAGGTCAGGTCGCACAGCTTGTTTCAGTAAATCGTGGTGCTTGGCACGCTGGAGTGATAAAAAATCCATCTGCGGCCGCTAAATTAGTTTGTCGCAAAAATGTTTTTGGCAAAATAAAGAACCCCAACAAATACTCTATCGGGATCGAACATGCCGCCGGTTGGGATATTGACAGGGACGGTATTGTTGAGAGCTGGGAGAAGGCATTTAACAAAGAGATGATTTTATCCACAGCCAAATTGATTCTACATATTGAAAAAGAGACAGGCATTGTCTTTCCGGACAAACATATTCTAACCCACAAAGATGTTACGAGTTATAAGCCTGACCTACAGATGCAGAGGTCGATGGTTCTCTCAACTCTTAATTCTCTACGTGGACAAAATCCGCCTGATCCAAACCCACCGGCGAAAAAGATTATTCTTTCAGAGGGTGATAATGTTTCAGGAAAGGTCGTCGGAGAAAAGATTATAATTAAAAAATCTTAAAATAATTTTATGGAAATTACTTTGGGAACAGCAGGTATCGTGGCATTGATTACTGCCTTGGTACAAATTTCAAAGGGTGCGGGATTAAAAACATCCTATGCTCCTTTGTTAGCAATTTTACTCGGTGTTTTTTACTTTTTAGCAATGTTTGAATTGTCTGTGGCTTCAGGAATAAATGGAATCGCTACCGGCTTGGCCGCTATGGGATTATATTCTGTAGGTGGAAAAACAGTCTTCAAAAAAATTGCACGCAAGAAATAGATTTTGATCAAGCTCATTACGGAGATTGCATGGACTATAGGTTTTGTTCGACATAACGTTCCTGTAGCTTAGGGGAATGTTAAAGTTTTCCACATGCAATTTCCATAATGGGCTTGATTATTTTCTCTGTATTGGTATAATGGAAGTGCCATATTTTTGGCAAAAACGTTTATCAATTTGCAAAAAATCCCTAGTTCTAGGGGTTTTTTGTTATATAAAGTTATACACAATTTGGTGTACATTTTGGCGAAAATGATTTATAATATATTTAAAGGTCGGAGCCTTCGTAATCATAAATAATAAAACTTAAAAACGTTATGTCAAAAAAATGCTTCGCGTGTAAAGTTAAACGCGAAAAAAATGACCACTCGGTCTGTCATAAGTGCAATAATAAGAAAATTCTTAGTGTTAATGCTTTGACTATACTCGTCCTTTTGGGCGTTTTATTTTTGCTCTTTTTAGGAAATATCTTAATTAAATAATAAAAAAACAATGTCGATGAAAATTTGTCCTAAATGTAAAACATTTTCTGATGGTATTTATTGTGAATTTGATGGAAAAGAATTAGTAGAGGCTTATCATAATTGTGGTAAGTGTGGCCATAAAGTAATTAAACACCGCCGATTTTGTAATATGTGTGGAACTAAACAAAATAAATAATATGCCTAAATCTAATGAATGGGGAATCACTCAAGTTTGGAACGAGCAAATAAAGGGACAGCAACGACCCATGGAAAAAAGGGAACGGATTTATGCCTCGGAGATTGGTAAGAGTTTTTATGAGCGATACCAAAAAATGAACGCAGTCCCGTTTGATACACCATACAATGATCGAACACTTCGTAAATTCTCGGCCGGGATTTGGTTTGAGGATATGATTGGTTACGTCTTGAATAAAATCGGTATCGTTCAGAGTATGCAGGAATATGTAGATATTCCGGAAACAAAACAACATTTAAGAATTACGGGCAAGATTGACTTCTTAGCTGGTGGAATTGTTGATTGGAATGTAGCACGTGAGCGTGTAAAAGCTGCCGAGTTTCCTGAATTTGTACAGGGTATAGCCATGAAATTGATTGACGATTTTGAATCCAAGTATCCGAAAGGATTAGATGATCGGATCATTGAGGTTAAGTCTGTAAACTCTCAAGTATTTTGGGCTAAAAAACATTACTTACAAGAAGCCTATCCGCATCACACCATGCAGGCTTACACATACGCCCGGCATCTAAAGAAAATGGCAACGATACTTTACATCTCAAAAGATGATCTGACTACGGCTGAGTTTTTGGTCCACCCTAAAAGTAAAGTATTAGAGGAAAAATGGCTTGCAGATGTTACTCAGATGTCTGAGTATATCAGGTCGGGGCAAGAACCAGACAAACCGGAGGGGGTGGTATTTGATAAGCGTAAAAAATTGCGCTTCCAGCATAAAAATGTAAAGCACATAATTACTGGTTGCTGGACAGAAAACTGGGAGGTTGCTTGGTCACCTTACTTTAAACTGATTACTGGATTCGATAAGGTTGATGAGGATAGTTATATGGATCAGGTCCGGCCGGTTCTAAAAGAAAAGAATGAGGAAATAAAAGACAAATACAAAGCTAATTTAACTTAAAATAATATGACTAATTTAGCAGACAAAATTAAGCAAGACGAGGAGACAAATAAAGATATTGCAGCCCCACGTGGTGGTAATGACTGGTTTAAATTTCAGGAGGGAGCGAATCAGTTTAGAGTTTTGACCGAGCCACAAGTCCTGTACGAGAAATTTAAGGTTGGTATTTGTTACACAGATTGTGGCTATACCGGCACGCCTAAATACCTAACATGGATTCTTGATAGGGCAGACGGTAAGGTTAAATTGATGAAAATGCCGTATATGATATTCAAGCAATTAGCTGAGTATCAGCAAGACGAAGATTACAAATTCGATACGTTCCCGATTCCTTTTGACATTAAAGTTACGGCTTTAAAGGCCGGGACCAAAGAAGTTGAGTACACTTGCATGGCAAAACCTTTTAAGGAATTAACTGATGAGGAAAATGTGATCATAACTACGCACATGATTAAAAAGGAAACTTTGCAGCCGGACGAGATCATTGAGAAAATGAAGCAGAAGCAAATCGAAAAGCATCAAGTAGAGGGTAAACCACAAATTGATCCCGCAACTGCGCCGTTGCCAACGATTCAAGTTGAACAGCCCGATACAAGTGAAGTTAAGCCAGAGGAAATAAGTACAGATAATATCCCATTCTAATATGGAAAAAGATTTAGCCATGATTGAAGCCATGTCAAAATATGGTGGTAGTTTCGTTCAGACTTTAGCTGCATTATTGAGTAGAGCCGATCCGATCAATTACGCAAAACTAAAAGCAACGTTCCCTGAATACTTTGGGGAATATAAGGATATGAGCGAGCGTAATATTGACGAGGGGAGAGAGTAAAAAAAGGGAAGTTCGCGCTTCCCTATCCACCCCTGACTCAACGTAAAAGGTTTTTGAGTTATTTTCCTTTTATGATAACGAGGCTCCACAGGGGTGGGCAAGGTAGCGTGAATAATTAACTAAAATAATATTATGGAAATAGTAGATATAAAAAATTTAAAAGAGCTTAAAAACTTTATGGATGAGATAGCTAGTGGCTGGAATGGTAAAGATGATAGATTTACGGCTGGTGGTGTAGTCTATGATGAGGATGATGCTCATGCAGCGGATGAGATTTCTGATAAAGCCAAAGAACTAATTAAATTGTTAGAGGAATTTTATAACCTAAATTAAATATGAAAAAAATTGAAATAGACACAAAAATAGAAGATAAGGTAGAGGAATTTTATTCATTAGCCGTCCAGATAAATGAGATCGCAAAACAATATCCAGAGTGTTGGAAAATAATTCGTGAGCAATTTAATTTACAAGAATATCAAAATAGAGATTTAATTCCAGATGATATTGATCATGTAAAAATTAGATTATATGTAGCTATCATTAGGGAAAAAAATAAAAAAACCAAGAAGATACAAAAAGAATTGATAAATAAAAAATTATGAATTTTCAAGAAATGTGCAACCATTGTGGTCATAAAAAAACCGCTTATACGGCTAATATTAACAAACCACTTTTGGAGGCGTTCATAAAATTTGTACAAAGATATTATGAATTAAAAAGAAGCCTAAAAATATCTGAGATACGATTAACAAATTCTCAGTATAATAATTTCCAGAAATTAAAATACTTTGGAATTATAGATCAGGCCGGGACACAAGGCTGGTATTTAACCGAATTTGGAGCTAAGTTTTATAAGGGCGAGGCGTATATATTAAGTCCGGTAGCTCATATTGACGGCAAGGCGCTATCGGCCGATCATCCAGCTTGGCGTACTAGCGGTATGGTCCGTAAGCAAATAAAGATTTATGATATACTTCCTTATCATTATAAGCAGAGGTCAGAATTTGCTGCAGAGAAGGCGCAACAACAGAGAATGGTATGATTAACCCTTTTTCAGATTTAAAACGTACATACGCGCAAAAAACGATCAATAAGGAAAGGCCAGCGCCACATCAACGTGCGCATGAGATCAATGAGATATGTGAGCTTTTAGGAGAGGATAGAAAAAAGAATTTTGGAAAGTGGCTAGGTTTTACTAAAGGTATCCCGGTACAAGATATTTTTGTTATGCGAAACGAAGCATATAAAAATGGTAAGCCACCGAAGGCATTATTTATTTGGTTGGTCCGGGACTGGAGGAAAAAGTATGGATCACCAACAAAAAAAAATTGTTAATTTATTTTTACTAATTTTTAACTTAGGTTTGTTAATAGGATTTTTATTTGGTTTACTCTATGGAACTTAGTACACAGAAAATTAAGGTACTTTTGGCAAAAAAAAAATATCAACTACAAAATTCGACAGGTTCATTTAAAGATGAATTGAATAAGGATATTCTAAAATTGGAAATAGAATTAAGATCGCGTTTAAACTAAGCCAATTTATGTGTGCATATATATGTTTACATCATGGTATTTATAACGGTAGAGGGGTAGATTTACGTTGTCAGGCGTGTGTTAGATGTAAGCATGATTGGAAACCAGATGAAACTTACGAATATTGGCACTGTATAAAATGCGGTCTGCAAAGATTTATGAAAGCCAAAAGCAAATAGTTATGCACAACTTATATTTTTAAAAATATTAAATAAGTAATATAATAATTTTGTACAAAATTGATAGATGACTCAGATGTCCGGCTCACCTGAGTATAAAAAACGAGTCGCACCAATAATAAGTTACTCTAAGGGTCTGATGCGAAAGCTCGGAAAAATGTTGACCACTTGCATCCGAGCCATTTGATTAGCCTCGTAGAGATAACAGGAAGTTAAGAGTCTTAGTTCAAGGGTATTAAGATCAAGCTTTAAAACATTTTTCAATATCATAGATTCATATTATTTACCCTATATATATCAAAGGGTAAAAGTGGTAACTATGGCTTAAAATTTAAAAAAGTTATACACAATTATTATTGTATTTCGCTTGCGAAATGGTATATAATTAAGGTATTAAAAATGTTATGTCGAATTATCCATACAATCAAGTAGGTAATAAACAGACGTACTTTTGCGTCTTTTTTTAATATGCTTTTAAAATTTTCAATTCATTTATTATTAGTTTTATTATTTTCGTTTGCGGCCGGGGAGAGATTTAGAGAAAAAAGGTATGGTCCGGCTTTTGTTGATACAGCTATTATTTTGATAAATTTTATGTTTTTAGTGAAAATCATATTTACAGTTGATTTATAATATGGACGATAAAATCAAAGACTTTATTACTACCCTAAACGGTACTACTTTTCACAAAGACTACACTGTAACTCAGTGGCTAGAAGAAAGATTGCCTTTATTATTAGCCGCGCAGAAAGCTGATTTTAAGAAGTTGGTGGAGAAAATAATTGATGATGATTATTTTATTCTTCCTAATCAGCGTAATAAGGATTTAATAAAAAGATTGCACAAGGCAATAGACGAGCTTTAAATAATTAAACTAATATGTCTGAAACATTGAATTTATTAGACAAGGCAAAATCGTGCCCTTCTACCACTAGAAAAAGAACTCCAATCCCTACCGATGAGGAGGTAGCACTCTGTTTAGCGTGGCTTGCGGATCAAGTTACTCTTACGCAAGTTACATACGCTGCTAACACGTCTCTTCCTGAATCATACGTACTTATTGCCCGTGGACTAAGAGTTGCCTATAAACAAGGATTGTTAGAAATAGAGAGTTAAAGAGTAAATAAATAAGCTAGGTAATGACAATTCTCGATAAAATAATGATTGCACTTTCAATCTTTTTTGCAATCTATTTTGCTTATACTGGTCAATGGATTGCAACTATAGTTATGATTGCATTAGTAGCTACTAATATATCTAAAGAGTAAATAGCCTATGACTATTGAAGAATTCATAGAACTAACTGGTGAACACCCTGAAGATGTTTTGGGAGCTGACTGGGAGAATTTAATAGAAGAATTTAATAGCCTATGAATGAACTTAGTCCATCAAAAGCTAGAAGTAACTATGAATTTTGCCGGGATACGATTGCTCTTAGGGTAAACATTGAGTATAGTTTTCTTGATTTAGGTAAACGGTTATATCAGATAAAAGAAAAACATTTATACTATCCAAATTATGAGAGTTTTGGTGAATTTGCAGAGGAAATGAAAATGACACCTACGGCCGTATCAAAGCTGATTGGTATATACGAAAAATTTGTTTTGACTTATGGCTTCCCGGAAAAGGAAATAGCGGAGGTCCGAAGTTGGCAAAATTTGGCCGAGACTTTAGCATTTGTGAAAAATAAAACTACGGCTAAGAAATGGTTATTGGCTGCTGTAAATATGAGGCGTAATGATCTTCGTGATGAATTGAATGAACAAAGGACTGGTATAGTACAAACCGAATGTCCACATGCCGATTCTTACACTATTAAAATTTGTAGGAAGTGTAGAAATAAGCAGGTTATAGAAGATTTAAAAAATGAAGCAAAGTCGGCCAAAAAATAGTTGGAGTCTTGCTACGTTTGAATTATTTAGACCGGGGTGGGAATGTTGGGCTTGCGGAATGAATACGAGAGATTGTGGGCATCATATATTTGGTAGAGGTCGGAAGGAGGGATGCGAAAAGTCTCCGTTAAATTTCGCTCCCATGTGTAATCATAAATGTCATTTACCGAGGCATGGATATTGGAAAACGATTGATGGTCAAAAATTTTTGTTTAAAAAAACTTTGGATTACTTAGCGAAAATTGAGTATACTTTAACAGAGAGGGATCATGAATTTTTAGAAAAATATAAAGAACGCATTAACTTACTAAAGATAAAATAATATGGATTGGTACAGAAAAATTTTACTCAGGGCTAGAAAAAAACGCGCACTCTTAGAAATTCGTACTGATATTTCTTTTATTAAGAATTATCGAGCTGATTGGTTAAATTTTGATGAATCGAAAGCACGGGTTGAGCTTAGAAAATTGTATGAAGCAGGTGAAGAAAAAAAGGATAATGTAAAAATAAATAAAATCTCAAAGAATATTGCTTTGCATCAAGCTACCAAAAAAGAATATGACGATTTAATAAAATTGGAAACTGATATAATGGCGTATATTAAGATGATATGAGGTTAGAATTTTCTTGGGATGACGGAGCAGTACAAGACGTAAGGCTGGCAGAGTTGTTGGATAAGTATGGTTTCAAAGGCACGTTTTACATTCCGACTAATCACGGGTTGACTCAAGATGAAATTAAAAAGATTGCTATTCGTCATGAGATTGGTGGACACACAGAGACTCATCCTTACGATTTAAAATTGTTATCCGGTATTGATTTAAAAAAACAAATAGGAGGCAATAGAGAATATCTGAAAAATCTGACTGGTCAGTATGTAGAAAAGTTTTGTTATCCTAGAGGTAGATATGATTATCGGGTAATTAAATATGTTAAGGAGGCAGGATTTAAAAGTGCGCGAACCACTAAGGTACTTTCTACAATATTTCCGGTTAATCCATTTGAACAAGATACAACGATCCATTGCTTTCAGCGTAACGAATACAATGGTCAAGATTGGCTTGAAGTAGCGCTTGAGTTTTTGGCCAAGTGTAAAATGAGAAAAGGTGATTTGGTATACCACGTGTGGGGACACTCATGGGAGCTTGATAAGAATGATGATTGGGAGAGGTTGGAGATTTTATTAAAGCAGATTAAAAAAATATGTTAGAGCTAATTCTAATATTTCTGGCTTACTTTGTACCGACACTGGTGGCTGTGATGAGGGATCATAAAAATAAGTCAGCGATTATTGTACTTAATATATTTACCGGTTGGACGTTTATTGGTTGGGTAGTCAGCTTAGTTTGGGCATTTAAAAAATAATTATGAAATTGATTTGGGTTCCTGGCGGATGGGGTGAGGTGCTTTGGCTTATTTCTTTATGGGCTTATATTATCGCTATGGGTTCAGCAGTATTTGTATTTTTGTATGATGTTTGGAATTTATTAAATAAAGGATTTTGATTATGCTTTTAGGAAAACCAAAACAAGAGTTAGAGGAGGAGGAAGTAAAGATCACGGGTACGGTTGCCATTGTTTTTTCAAATAAGCCGTGGGCTATGCCTCCTTTTCTACATCACTTTAGCGAGCTTAAATTTCCAAACAAAAAACAGCTTAAACTTTTAGTTCTTGATGTATCCGGTAATCAGCAGATCAATGATGCCTTTGATGGAGAGAAGGGATTTTTTACAGGCATTAAAGATACTTGGGGGGAGTATCAGTATTTAAAATTCAATCAAAAAAATCAGGTAGTAACCGAACCGCCTGCATCTGATTTTCCTGACAAGGAAAGTTTTGATAGGGTCATTTATATAAAGCAGCAAAACGTAGCGGACTCAATGAATACGATCTTGCAATATCGTGTCGGTGATGTTTTCTTGATGGAGGATGATGTTATTTGTCCGCCTAATACATACAATAAGCTGCGTCGGATACTAGACAAGGATGTCAATAAAGATGTTGGTGCTGCCACGGGAATTACTTACAATCGAAATGGTAAGCGTAGTAAATATCTGCCACTGATTTGGGACTTCCTTAGCAATACAAATTTCCCAAACCGCACCGCATTTATGAACGCTCACACTGAGATGCGTGTAGTAAATGAAGTCGGTATGCGTGATGGAATTAGTACCGTAGGTGCAACTGCTACCGGATGTATAATGTACCGATCTAAGGTTTTAGATAATTTCCATTTTCATGCACGTCGAGAGGACTTGCCTGGTTTAGAGGGACAGGACATTATGGTTTCTTGGCACATTACTCAGGAACTTAAAAAAGAAATTAAAGCTGATTGGTCAATTAAGACAAAGCATATGGAACCTGGCCTGAATACGATAACAATGATTACTAGCTTACCTTACGGAAACGACTATGATTGGCCAAACGAATAAATACAAATTTACAGAGGATTATACTACTTGGCAGAATCATGTCTGGGAAAATTTTGTATTCCCGTACTTCTCAGAGTTTCCAGAGATATTGGAGGTAGGTACTTATGAAGGACGTACAGCTCTTTGGTTGTTAGATACGTTGAGAGAAGGAGATATTGCCCCTTCCATAACTTGTATTGATAGTTGGGAGGGTATCCCTAAGCAGGAGAGGTTGTTTGATAAGAATACAAAAAATAAGACAGGTATAAGTAAGCTCAGGGGGATGTCTGGAAAAAAATTATCTGCCTTGATTGCTCTTAATGTTTCTTACGATTGTGTCTATATTGATGGTGATCATCATGCACCTACGGTACTTTCTGACTTAGTAATGTCTTGGCAGCTTTTGAAATCAGGTGGCATTATGATGATGGATGATTATGAGTGGGATGATGATGGGCGTATAAAAAAACCACATGATAGGCCAAAGCTCGCGATAGATGCCTTTCTTAGTTGTTATGAAGGGCAATACATAATTTTGCACAAAGAGTATAGAGTGGTAATCAAAAAGCTGTGAGCAAGTTAGAACCAATTTTAATAATGGGTGCGCCGTGTAGCGGTACGACTTTTGTCCGGTACATGCTCGGTCAGCATCCTAGTTATAAAAGTATTGATGGTGAGACATCATTGATGACGCACCGAGGTTTGCATAAATATATTTATTCAGCTCACCGATGGAAAGAAATATCTGATTTAGAAAATAAGATTTGGGGTGGGGGATTTCATATTAAAGATGATAATGATAGAGATATTGGAATTTCTAGATATTGTTCTCAGGAAAAATTAAAAAAAGCCTTGCATGATTTTAAAGAAGAAGCCTTGTTTAGTAATGATCCATTTAAAACAGCTCGGAAATTGTATGATGATATTTGTTCGGATGAAAATTATGATAGCTATATTGAAAAGACACCGACCCATGCAGTTGTTAGTGATGCGATGCGTATTATGTTTCCAGACAGTATTTTTGTAATTGTCGAAAGGGATTTACAGGATGCAACTAGATCGGCTTATGAAAAAAGCTGGGCGAATAAAAATTATGATTTTGTAAGATCAATGATTCATACTAGTCAATCTATGGCGAGAAGATTTCTGAGTAATGATGATAAAACTGTTTGGATAAGATTTGAGACATTAGCCGAGGATATTGATAAGATCATTTCTCAGCTCATTGAATTAGGTATGCCAGAGGAGGGATCAGAAAAAATTATAAAATTTTGTGAAAGGCAGTATAATGATAAGAGGGTATTAAGACATCAATAATTTATTTATTTATTAACCCATACCAATATGGAAAATAATGCAATAGTCATTCGGTTCGTAATCAGCGATCCAGAAAAGACAGACGAGATTACTAAGCTAGTACGCACAGAGGTAGAGGCTTTACGGGAAAAGTATGATGGTAAGCTCGACGGTCTAGCTAAGATTTCTATGGCTAAAAACAGCCACGAACATCTAGCATAAAGGCAAGGAGATTTATGTGGATGAACAGCAGGATAAGAGGACTTGGAAGGTTTGCGTAAAGTGTTTTGCTGATTTTCTAGCAGAAACATGGCAGACTAAATGTCGTTGGTGCAGAGAAAGTAAATCAACTCTTTGCATAAAGGAGGAAGTGCTATGACCGCTTCGCTTTTGCGTGACCTTGCCAATGCGCATCACAGAAAAGATTTGGCTGATTGTGAGCGTCTGTTTCAGTTGTTGGCTTATCGAGTTGGTATGGATGAAGCCCAGAACTATTATCGGGAGATCAAGTTTAAAGCTGATGCGAATGACCCAGGGGTTTGTCTCGGGGACATTGTTACAGGCAGAGTCGAGGAACCTATTACTCAACCAGAGAAGGACGCATTATAGCGTAAGGAGGCGCACAGCCAAGGGCCAGGGAGGGCCACATTTCCCACAAGGGGCGGCCATGTTGTGAAACATTACCGCCCCCATATCTCTAATTATGAAAGGCAAAGCAAGACCAAATAGAATAGTTGGTAAGTGTGTCGATTGTGGCAAGGATATTAAGGCACCTTATAAGCGTTTACGGTGTACGTCGTGTATGTATGATCATAAGCGTTTAACTCAGAGTATAAACCATGCTAAAAGGAAGGCTAAAATTTGAAAAAAAATATGCGAGTATATATTCCTAATACGAGTTCCCAAAAAACGGGTGGCGGTTGGACTTGGATGTCTAACTTCCGCAAGTCGATGAAGATGCACGATGTTCAATTCGTAGACAAATGGCAAGATTGTGATATTTATTTAGTGGCCGGTGTAACTATTACTGAACCATCTGAGGTACGGGAAGCTAAGAAATCTGGCAAGGCTATTATGCAGCGCGTTGATAACGTGCCTAAAAAGAGTCGCAATAAAAGGTGTACGCCTCATGAGCGCATGCAAGAGATCACTGACTTATGTGATGTTGTAATTTATCAATCTGAATGGGCGAGGGAATATTGTAAACCATTGGCCGGAGATGGAACGATTATTTATAACGGAGTTGATACTGATATTTTTAAACCGTTGGAGCAAGAGAGATTTAAACGATACTTATTCGCGTACCATGGCAAGAGTGAGCTGAAAGGATTTTGGCAGGCGCATCAAATTTTCCAGCATGAGCATAAATTAAATAATGGCAGGTGTGAGTTTTGGTTTATCAATGACTTTGGTAGAGACTTGCCTGAGTTGCAAGCATCAAAGTTTGATTTTTGGAATGGTGAAACATTTGTGCATCATCCTAAGGTGAATACGCCGGAGGAGATGGCTGAGATTATGCAAGAGTGTACGCATTTGATTTTCCCTTCATGGGCTGATGCTGCACCAAACACTGTCCTAGAGGCGCGCGCATGCGGTTTAGAGGTTATTGGCGCACCGCCCGCAAAGTATTCTGGGGTACAGGAAATGATTGATTTACCATTCGAGGATATTGGACTTGAGCGAATGGGTGAGGAGTATTATGGAGTCATGAAATTATTAACTCAAGATATATGAGCTATTACCGTGACCAGCTAGAGGCTTACTTAAAAACTCTGGATGTGAAAACACCAAATTGTCTTGATATTGGTGGTTCTCAATTACCGATTAAAAAACGTGTCCGATCTTGGGATGTTAAGGAATATAAAATACTTGATTTGCAAATTCCACATAAGGGTGAGAAGCCGGATATAATTTATGATTTAAATTCAATGTCTGTATCTTCAGAAAAACCTAATCAATGGCATACAGTTTTTTGCTTGGAAGTTATGGAATATATTTATAATTCATTGCGAGCAATACAAAATATTAGATATTTTACAAAAATGGACGGAATTTTATATATTACTTTTCCATTTGTTTATCCTCACCATAATCCAAGAAAAGAAGATTATTTGAGATATACAGAATGGGGTGTTATTAAATTGATGAGAATGTCATCTTTTAAAATTGAAGATATTATTTATCGTTACGGTCGCGGCAATAATCTTGTAAATTTTTATACTTCGGAGGGCATGAGAGCGTCTAAGGATTATGCTAAACACAATGCTATAGGATTTATTATTAAAGCAAAAGCAATATGAAAAAGATTGGTATTGTAGGTCATGGTTATGTAGGTGAGGCTATGGGTCGATTTTTTGAGAATCATTATGACTTAAAAATTTACGATCCTAAATATACTAACGAAACTTTGAAAGAACCTAAAGGTTTAACTGGTAAAAACGGTATCAATGAATGTGATATGGCGGTAGTATGTGTTCCTACACCTATGAATGATGACGGATCATGCGATCTCTCCATACTTGATGAGACAATGGAGTGGTTGGAAGTTGATTTGATCTTGGTTAAGTCTACAACTACGCCCGGCAGTTTACAGCAGTATGTTGAAACAGGTAAAAATATTGTATTCTCGCCTGAGTATATCGGTGAGGGAAAATATAATATTCAGTGGTGGAAAGATAAAGGTTATCCACATCCAACAGATATGACCAAGCATGACTTTTTCATTTTTGGTGGAGAGAAATGGCTGAATGAAAAGGCTATCCAATTTTTTATGAAAGTTACTGGTCCGGGTTTGAAGTACATGCAGACAGACATAAATACAGCACAGCTAGTTAAATACATGGTTAATTGTTGGGGTGCGACTAAGGTGACTTTCTGTAATGAGTTTTATGATATAGCCCGATCCTTGGATATTAGCTATGAGGAGTTACGGGAATTGTTTTTACTGGATGGCCGCACCGAGCGGATGCACACAGCCGTATTTAGTGATAAGCGAGGATATGATGGTAAGTGTTACCCAAAGGATATTAACGCTACTGCTAAATTTGCAGAGGAAGCAGATGTTAGTTTATTAAAGGCAGTAATTGAAAAGAATAAAAAATATAATCCTGATGTCTAAATCACTAAAAAAAGTATTTTTAGATTGTGGCGCGCATAATGGGGAGTCGATAGATGAGTTTTATCGTTTATTTAAAGATGCAGACGAGTACGAGATTCATAGCTTTGAGCCTAATCCGGATATGTGGCCGTTGCTTGAAAAGAAAAAAACTATTTTACATAAGGTAGGTGTTTGGGGTGACAATGACGAGATTGATTATTATAAAGGAGAAAATAGCGAGGGTGGTACGTTCTTGCGCAATAAAGCTTCGGGCAAGGTTGATTATAATAATCCGATCAGGGCGGAAGTTGTTAGATTAAGCGAGTGGATTAAAAAGAATTTTGATAAAGAGGATTATATTATTTTAAAAATAGATATTGAGGGTGCTGAATATTGGGTACTAGATGATTTATTCGACACAGGTATGATGAGCTGGATCAATGAATTGTATGGCGAGCTTCATGGTACTGGGCCAAATGGTAGAATTTTATCTTTACCGAAAAGCACTTATGATGGAATGGTAAAAAGATTGGATAAGGCCGATATTGAATTGAAGGATTGGTACAATAATACAAAGGATAGATATTGATATGACTGAGTTAATCGCAATTATTTCAGCGATTATAACTCTGATGGGTTTGCCTGCTATACCCATTGATCAATCACCAGTTTATAGAATTAAAGAAGTAATTTATGCACAAGTCACAGCCTATAATACCGTTGAGGGACAGACGGATACTACTCCTTGCATCAGCGCTAGCGGTAATTTTATTTGCGGACGTAATGATGCAGTTGCTTGTCCCACATGGATACCATTTTATGATCGGGTTTATATTCGCAATCGCATTTTGCAATGTCTCGATAGAACGGCTGAAAAGTATAACGGTAGGTTTGACATCTCGTTTGATAAAGATATTCAAGGTGCAAGAGAGTGGGGAATTAAGTGGGAACAAGTAGCTTTACTTTACTAATATTATTTTATGAAAAAAATATTACAAATTGTTGATATTTATGACTGGGCTATTGATGAATTGGCAAAACATGTTGTGGAATATAATCCGCATTTTGAATGGAAGCGTTTAGCTGTACATCCTAAAGGTTTACAACGTGGTGAAATTGATTTAGAACCAATACGAAAAGCTATCGAGTGGGCAGATATAGTTGATGCTCAATATTGGCGTACACTCTCTCAATTGGCCGAGATGATTCCTGAG
>CEPX01140470.1_pt1 | contig 21716 bp, 12 predicted proteins | sample 361361 | NCBI WGS metagenome assembly CEPX01 (sample SAMEA2619974, study PRJEB7988) | marine metagenome | biome: marine biome (ENVO:00000447); feature: mesopelagic zone (ENVO:00000213) & marine oxygen minimum zone (ENVO:01000065); material: "saline water (ENVO:00002010), including plankton...
GTTGGTTCAATTTCCAACAAATTGTCAGATAAAATTACTATATCCTCTAACCCTTCGACCATGGAATTCCCACCTGCATCGTAATAATCACCACCAATTCCGACGTAATCAATACCAGCCAGATCACGAATATGATCAATACTGTCAACTACATCTGAGATTGTTCCACGTGGTGCCGGATTTTTACGAGTCCAAGCAGCAAGTTGGAGCGCTATTTTTTCCTCATCATTGTATTGAACACGAAGTTTTTCAGCAACGACTGTTTGCCGTGTTATCCACTCTGCGGCATTCGGAGCCACATAATTCGGAATAAAGTTAATCATGATTACGCCCCCATTTTTTGCAACCAGTGGTAAGATATCATCAGGAACGTTGCGTGAATGCATATTGGAAACCTGGACGCTGGAATGGGAAAAAATAACCGGAGAGCGACTCACACGTAGAACATCGCGCATGGTCTCAGCGCTGACATGTGAAAGATCAACAAACATACCAATACGGTTCATTTCCCGGATCACTTCTTCGCCGAACTCACTTAGACCATTATGCTGTGGCGTGTCCGTAGCAGCATCGGCCCAATCGGTGGTTTTCCAATGTGTCAGGGTCATGTACCTCGCACCCAAATCATACACCATACGAAGTGCTGATAAGGAATTTTGGATTGCGTGACCTCCTTCAATACCAATCATCGAAGCCACCTTTCCTGAACGGAAAATACGCCAGATATCATTTGACGTATGGGCAAATTCAAGATCTGCCGGGTATTTGTCAATATAACGGTGGATAAGATCAATTGCGCGGATGACTTGTAACAGTTCAGTATCCGTATCCATATGTGAAACGTCAACGTATGCGGACCAGAACTGCCCGCCTACTAATCCTTTACGCAGGCGTGGAATATCAGCAGGATATTCTTTTTGGATAACGGAAATATCAGTTGGGTCTGGCTCAATACCTACCAACTCAAAAGTCTGATGTGCTAAATCATTATGACCATCAATAAGCGGAACTTCCTTCAAAATTGTACGAATGCGTTTGACCAACTCCTTATCAGATTGTACAATAACCTCTCTAGCAGATATAAAGGCAAGACAGGTTAAAGATATGATGAAAACTCTAAACTTCATAAATAATCACCTCTTAAGTTTATTTATTTTCAAATCAATGTGGTCCTCTAGCATGATCAAATAAAGGTCATCTGCAATTAAATTTCCTTCTTGGGATCCTGAATCAGTTTTGGTACATCCCAATTCAATTGTCAGTAATAATGTGGATATATTTTTCATATCAATTCACCTGATGAATATTTATAACGTTAAAATATAGGTTTGACCTGCCTTAGTAGGAAAAGTAAGGATGCCATCATCAAGCGTTTTTATTTGAACAGGAATACCATTTTGTTTGACTTTCAGTTTGGATTTTGAATTAATTCGACATATTTGACCTTTCTTGGATAATATTTCAACATGGGTAATTTGGCCATCTTCCCAAATCATTTTCAATTCAAAGGCACCTCGAGCGCATACACCATCAAAATGTCCGGTAGGCCAATTCTTCGGTAAGGCTGGTAACAAATCAATAACCCCTTCATGCGATTGCATGAGCATTTCAGTGATACCTGCTGTTACACCAAATGTACCATCAACCTGAAGCGGCGTATAACATTTTGCAAATAATTGAGGGTAGGCTTGTTCTTTGATATACCCCTTAAAAATCTTGTGCGCCCTTTCTCCATCGTATAAACGTGACCAAAGCGCCATTTTCCAGGCACGGGAGAACCCTGTACCTCCATCACCTCGTTGTTCAAGAACGGCTTTGCTGGCATTGATCAATTCGGGGGTTCGTTTAGCTGAAATGACATTACCTGGATATAAACCATACATGTGAGAGAAATGCCGGTGCTTGTCTTCTAATTGTTCATAATCCTCTGTCCATTCTTGGAGAGTCCCGTCTTTTCCAATTTGTGGCGGCACTAGTCTTGCACGTGCTTTCAAAACCTTCTCAGCAAAATTTGAATCTCGTTTAAGTATTTGGCTGGCTTGTGCATAATACCCAAACAAATCTTTGAGAATCTGCATATCCATGCTTGAGCCATAAACGATAGTGGTGAAATAATAAAAACCTGTTACTTCATCATAAAAATATTTATACCCGGGACCCTTTGGTGGATTTTCAGGAGAATTAGAGGGATTAGTAACCAACCATTTCCCATTAGGGTGTTCAATTAAATAATCCATAAAAAATTCTACAGATCCTTTAATTACTGGATATACATCCCGAAGATATTCTTCGTCCAAAGTATATAAGTAGTGTTCCCACAAATGAGTAGTAAGCCAGGCTCCACCTACCGTAAAAGTACCCCAAGTAGGACCATCCATTGGAGCAGCCACTCGCCAAAGATCAGTATTCTGATGAAACACCCAGCCATTAGCACCATAATGTTCTTTGGCGACTTTACTACCTTGATCAGTCAACTCTTTAATAAGGGTAATTAAGGGTTCAGCGCAATCAGAAAGGTTTGCAGTTTCAACAGGCCAGTAATTCATTTCAAGATTGATATTCGTAGTATACTTGGAATCCCAACTAGGATTTTGATCATCATTCCAGATGCCCTGTAGATTAGCGGCTTCAGTACCCGGTCGAGATGACGATATCAGTAGATAACGTCCGAAATTATAGGCTAAGGCAGCTAGGTTTGGATCGTTACCGTTTTCAAAAGCTTTCATCCGCTTATCGGTGGGAAGTACTGAATTTTCTGTATCGGTTAGTTTCAAACTAGCTCTGCGGTAATAAGATTGATAATCTTCAATACTAGTTTTCCGCATGTCTTTATAAGTTTTATCTTTAATATTTTTCAAGTAATTATCTACTCTATCAACCTGATCAGCACCGACATTTTTATAATTAATAAAATTAGTAGCTGCAACAAAATACAAGGTTACTGCATCAGCTCCATTTACATAAAGTTGTGTACCATCCACATGCATAGTACCACCCTCTGATACTGCTTTTATTTGTGCTCTGTACCTGAGTTTCCCATCAATCCCAAGGTAATCAGCGGATTTGCCATTAATCATTAACCCGTCATTACCTACACCATCCATTTGGAAATAATCGTTACCATAATTTGAATGGGTTATATTTCGTACTCCCCTTAGTTCTGTTCGAAAAGAAATTTTTCCAGATTGATTAGCAGTGAATCTAATCATAATGACTTGATCAGGAGCTGAAGCAAGAATTTCCCTGCGATAAACAACTCCATTAGCATTATACTCAACACCGATAGTGGCCGTTTCCAGATTTAACCAGCGTTTGTAATCAGTCACCTCCTTCTGATCTTCAAAAAATATATGCAGGTTGGCTAGTGACTGGTATTTCATTTGCTCAACTGGGTTTCCCATCAGATTACGACCAAAAAGCTTATGAGCTTCAAGAGGTTTACCTTCAAAAATTAATTTTTGGATTTTCGGCAAGACTTTATAGCCACCTTTAACAAGAGTAGAGTAAGGTCCTCCCGACCAAAAAGTTTCCTCATTGAATTGAATCCGTTCTTCGCCATTTTTTCCAAACACCATGGCACCTAATCTTCCGTTACCTACAGGTAGTGCTTCTTCCCATTCTTTGGCGGGGGTATCGTACCAAAGGAGAGTTTCGGTTTTAAATGAACGGCTGTCAATCAATTTTGAGACAATACTATTTTGCGCCTGAGTAATTGTGAGAGTGAGGCAAAAAAAGGTAGAAATAGATAAAATACGGATTTTCATTTTTTTATCTCCTAAAAAAGATCATTTTAAACTGTATTTCGATAGATTAGATTTTATTCTGATAGACTATATTTTTCAATATTCTACCTTCCGGATCAATTTCAATGGATTGACCATTGTTTTCAAGTTCGCCATAGCCATCTTTCATTTCCAAAATAACTATTTCATCTCCCACTCTTACTGGAATTGGCAAGGTGAATGGATCTTCAGCACCCGTTTCCCATCTAATAATAATTTTGTTTTCTAATTCTTTAATTACCACACTAGGGATATCAGAATAAAATAAATATGCGTCAAAAAACCATCCTAAGGACTTTCCATGAATATCAGAAGCAATTGACACTACATCGTCAGTTGTAATAAATCGTGTTTGCGAACCATCTATTGCATTTCGCTTTTTTTCTGTTGGATAGGCAATCGTACGCAATAACTCATACATTTTTTCTTTCCCAATCAAATGCCTAAGAGTGTGCATAACGCTTGCTCCTTTACTGTATACATCACTTATGTATCCTTCTCGCGTACTTACTTCTTCATTAGCGAGAACAATCGGCTTCTCATTTTTGACACGACTCATCGTTTTGGCCATATATGCTAGATAGGTTTCCTCTTTCCCACCGCCAAGATATTCAGCGTAGAGCGATACGATGTAACTTGTGATTCCTTCATGAACCCACCAATGACGCCAGTCTCGAGCAGTTACCAGATTTGCAAACCATTCATGTGTAAGCTCATGAAAATGTAGATTGTCAAATCCCCATTCATTTAACTCAAAAGTTGAACCATATGCAATGATTGATTGATTTTCCATCCCCAAGTAGTACGTTTCTGCTGATCCATATTTGTCAATTCGGAATGGATAAGGTCCCAATAGTTGTTCAAGGAACTTCATATTTTCTACAAAGTGCGGAAATTGATTTCTGGCAGCTTTGTAATGTTCTGGTATGGTCCAGAAAGAGAATGGAAAGCTTTCACCACTTACGCTATAGAAAGTTGTATCAATTTGAATATAGGGAGCAATGTTCATGGTAACCGAATAATTGTTAATTGGCGTGGAAACAAACCATCGATAGGTGTTAGTATTATCATTATGATGAGTAATGCCCCTCAGTTGACCATTTGCAGCAACTTTCAACTTATTATCCACTCTAATATTTATTGCCATACTATCGGGTTCATCCGAAGGATGATCTTTACAAGGCCACCATATATCAGCCCCATTTAGTACGGATATATTCCCAACCCATGGCAGTCCAGCTTCAGTCTCAGCCCAATAAAACCCATCTGACCAACTAAATCTTTTTGGTTCCTTTACCTCTAGTGGATGCCCAGAGTATTCAATTTTGGCAAAAAATCTGTTGTTCACTTTAACAGGTTTATCTGGATATATTAAAACCAGACCATCTATGTGTTTCCATTTTAATTCGGATCCTTCTAATCCTGAAATTCGGCTGATCTTCATTAAGGTATCCAGCTGCAGTACAATTACATCCAATGGCTTGATGGCAGTACATATCATACCCAATGACCCTCCAATCCATTTTCTATCTGGATCAACTTTTAAATTGAGCTCATAAAAATTAACATCAAAAGCAGCCTGTTCGGGCATTAACAGGCCTCCAGAATCATAGATAGAAGTCTTGGACGAACCAACTATAATAGATTTTTCATCGCAATTGGCAATAAAAAATAATAAAAATAAAAGTGCCAGTCTTATCACTAATCTTAGACTTATTTAGGTAATCAGATTATACTTATAAAATATAAATAGGTCTAATAGATCACCACTTTATTAACTTAATAATTATTCCGGATTAACTCTATTTCCAAGATCGTCATATTCATGATCAGCAAATTTTGTATTAATCACCTTAACACAATATAAGCCGCTATTCAAATCAGAAAAGAAAATCATATCTTTGTAAGGCTGAGCACCCCACAAAAAAGGTGCATTAGGTAATACGCCTTCCTTATGTGGAGAAGAAAAAGTTCCGATCTCACGGCCTTGCCTATACAGATCACCAAGTAATTCCCCAGATATATCTACTACTCTAAGACCACCATGAAACATTGCGCCTATTAAAGTATCACCTTGGATCCAAAGATTATGACTTCCTGCTTCAGGAATTTGAAATATAGCTTCTTCCTTAGGATTGTCTGGATCACTATAATCCATAAAGTGGTAACCACCCCTTGGATCAGATAGCCGTCCTTCACTTGCATTCCATCCAAATGGGAACCATTCATCGCCTCCAATAACATAGAATTTATCTGTAGACTGACTAATGAATGGAAATGCCGTATGGTTGTGACCATTGGGATCTGGCATATTAGCCAAACGAATTGGATTGGCAGGACTTCCCTGCCCTGCTTTCATTAGCAATGGATTGAACTTAGCATCAGTGCGGTTCTTTTCATCAAATTTTAATCCACCGACATCAACCATGTGGAGACCATCTTTCCAATTTGAAGAGTAAGCAATACCATCCACAACCCAAACATCATGAATACTATGACCTGGAGTATCAAGTTCATAGACGCCGACTCGAAATGGATTCCGCGGGTCTTCAACATTAATAATATCATATTTTCTGCCATTGTTTACTGCATAAACATGGTTATCCGCTATGAATACATTATGGACACCTCCAGACATGTCATCATTAAATTCATATAAAATCTCTACATTGTAGGGATCAGACACATCTAATATCAAAAACCCATTTTTTCTATTCGATGCACCTTCTCTGGTTATTACGGCAATTTTACCATCTTCTGAGACTTTAACATCATTTACAGTGCGTGCATCCACGGTAACAGTATCAATTATTTTCATGTTTTCCGGATCTGAAACATCCCAGAAAAAAGCTTCACCATTAGCACCCCATGTACCAGTGGCCGCAAAATCCTTGCCTTCATGTTTTCCAATTCCTGCCCACACCCATAAGTCGGAAGTAAAAACATCCTTTACTAAACCATGTCCAACCAATTTAATCTCTTGCTGAACATTCCTTGGAACGACCTTAACTATCTTATGGTCAGAGGCACCACCAGATGACGCCGTAATGGTATAGAGACCTACAGTTTCAGCCACAAATCGTCCGTCGGCAGTTACCAGGCCTGAAGCATGCAGGCCAGCCTGGCCTACTGCTGGTAAACCGTATTCCCCATAATCTGCTTTACCTGTATAAGAATATTGAATTGGAGCATCTTCAATCATTTTCCCAAATCTATCTGTAGCCTTTGCATTTAAATGCAAAACATCTCCGGTACGGATTTCACTTTTTTCGTTTGAAATCTCTACGTTTTTAACGGGATTTTTTACTATTCTAATTTTAACCTCTTCTACTACATCACCAACTTGAGCTTTAATTGTAGCTCTGCCCGATTTCTTTGCTTCTAAATTTCCGTATAGATTAAAGTCTGCCACTCCAGCATTGCTGGAAGTAATAGTTACATTTTCATTATTCCTTTTTAATCCTGCTTGATCGAAAACGGTATAAGTAAAATCATTTACAGTTCCCGAATAATAATTAGTTGTAGAATTATTAAATACAATATTATTTATCGGAGGGAGAGGAACTTCAACTGTCATCTCACCAACAACTTGATCCTCGATATATCCAGTACGTACATTGAGTTTATGCGTGCCTGATTCAAAAGGCACAATAACAACTCTAGCTATTCCTGTTGAATCACTAACACGCGGATTAGTTTTCAAGGCACCACGGGGTGTTCCATATATACTAAACACTGTGTTTGCTAATTCACCATTATGATCTAAAAGCTTAATTGTGACATTAGCCGATTCACCTATCCTCAAATAAATAGAATCGCTTTCAAAATCAAAATGAAGTGAATTCTTATTCATGTCATCTGATTCTTGTGCAAAAATAAATGTTGTTAGGATGATAGACATAAAGATTGATGTTTTGAATTTCATATTCACTCCTATTTAATCTATAACAGATACGATTTCAGTCAATTCAATTATAAATATAATATAATATCATGTAATTAAACATTAATATCAAAAATGATTTTTATTCTATATTTTAGAGCATAGAATCAAAATTTACTTTCCATTAACTGATGCCAGTATTTTCAACACTGATTAAAACAGTTTGAACTAGTAATTTAAACTTGACAATATGTTATTAAAGTCAGAAATATTAGGAGAAAAGCGTGGGCTATCATCATCTCCATCCATTTTTGTTAAATTAGTTTTCTGTAGTCCATTTATATCAATGTTATAAATTTCTCCCACTCCATCTTTTGAAGAAACATATATAATTCTTGAACCATCTGGGGAAAATTGAGGTAATCCATCCCATTTCATATCATTAGTTAAGTTTCTCTGAGATTCACCATCTAAATCCATGATATAAATTTCATAGTTGTTATCTCGATCTGATACAAACATAACATGAGAGCCATCTGGAGAAAACTGAGGTATGAAATCATTTGCATTATTTTTTGTTAGTCTTTTTTGATTATTACCATCAGTATTCATGAGATATATCTCTTCGTTACCATCTCGCATAGAAACGAAAACAATCTGTGAACCATCTGGGGAAAACTGAGGTATGAAATCAATTTCATTATTATTCGTTAATCTAGTCTGATTAGTACCATCTATGTCCATGAGATATATTTCGTCATTACCATCTCTCCTGGAAATAAAAACAATTTGTGAACCATCTGGAGAAAACTGAGGAAAATCATCCCAATGGTCATCACCTGTCAAGTTTCTTTGATTGCTCCCATCAGGATTCATAATAATGATATTGTTTCTTCCATTTATATGCGCTGTATATAATATATTTGAATTAGCAGGAGAATACTGAGGGTTAAAATCGCTTACACTATTATCCGTTAATCTAGTTTGATTTCTGCCATCTATATCCATTACATAGATTTCATCATTGCCATCTCTCGCTGAATTAAATATTATTTTAGAACCATCCGATGAAAATCCATGAGGAAAATCTCCTTTAATATGATTTGTCAATCTAGTTTGGTTACTACCGTCCGAATTCATAATATAGATTTCATAGTTACCATCCCTATTCGAACGAAACACTATTTTATTTTGGTTACTTTCGAAATTAGTTTGGCTAGGTGATTGAAATGATTCGCTTTTTCCCCTAGTTATTTTTTTCTTTTTTCCTGAGCAAGAAATCAGGATTAGGGTACTCAAAAACGGAATTAAAATTAATTTAGACAATTATTTTCTTGTATTAATTAAATATATCATAACCATAGGTTAATCTGATTATGAACTTAATTTGATATAAAATACTTTTTGTACCAAGTAATACTGCGATTAATTACATCAACCATGTGTTGAGTCTCTCTGATGCCATGACCTTCCCGCGGATAGCGCACTAAAATTGTTTCAACGCCAACATCTTTAAGAGCAATATAATATTGTTCGGCTTCAGCTATAGGCACATCATTATCATTTTCACCATGTATAAACATAGTTGGCGTATTAACATTAGCGACATGTTTTAAGGGAGATCGCTCCCATAACAAGTCCATTAAGTTGTCCTGATGTGGATAAGCACCAAATTCAACTGCCAAATAATCATGGTAATAGGCCATGTAATTAAAACTAATCAAATTAGAAATACCTGCACGTGAAATAGCCGCGCTATATCGGTTTGTTTGGGTAATTAGCCAGTTGGTCAGTTGCCCACCATAACTACCCCCTTCAACACCAACTTTATTGCCATCAATCCAATGATTACGTCGTATAGCTGCTTCCGTACCATACAATACATCTTTAGCTTCACCACCATTTTGATCTCGAAAAATAGCATCTGTAAATTTCTGACCATATCCTGTAGAACCACGATAATTTACCATTAATGTTGCCCATCCTTGATTCGCATATACCTGGGCTTTATGATACAATGTAGGCCCTTGTTGTCCATGAGGGCCACCTTTGATCATCACAATTAACGGATGCGTTAATCCCACTCTTTTACTTATTGGATGGGTTAAAAACGCTTCAACCTCTACTCCATCAAAACTTAGGAATGTAAATGAATCTACATTAGCAATCTTTTTTTCCTTTAAAAGTCCAATATTAAGATCCGTAAGCTGAGTTATAGTTCGACCTCTTTTTAAATAAACTTGTGCCATATCCTTTGGACTATGAAATATATATGTAATAAAATTATTCTGACTCGTATCCCAAGCTCTTACTCGACCTGGGCCATCAATGATCAATTCCGGTTTTTGTATATTTGAAAGTAAAATTCTGTATAATTTGATACTTCCGCGTTCTTGAACAGTAAAATAAATGCTCCTTCCATCAGACGACCAACCTGGTGACCTTTGGCGATTATCGATATATTTTCCTAGCTCTTGACTGCTAGTGCCATCCTTATTAATCAACCAAACATGAGTATCCTCCATTGTTGTTTCGGAAGATGTAAGACCCCGTTTGGTACCCAGATATAAAATAGTTTTACCATCGGGAGACCATTTGGGCTGATACTCAGCATTTTCCGTTTGAGTAATTTGGCGGATAGTGCCATCTAAAACATTTACGGAAAATATATCATAATTAAAAAACTGATCAGGATTTTTTTCATGATTTGATATAAACAAAATTTCATCGCCGATTGGCGACCAATCAATGGAATGTTCGTAATACACTCCATCTGTTAATTGAGATATTTTTTTTGTTTTAATATCAACAACAAAAATATGCGTCCGTCGGTTATCATTAAACCTTGTCAAACCTTCAGATGCTGTTGGTTTATAAAGATAACGCGTAATAACAATAGGATCTCCATTTGCATCGTCTGTTTCGGGACCAGGCGTGGAAGAAACAAATGCTATTTGTTTACTATCAGGGGACCATGCTAAACGTCCCTGCGAAGAAGGTAATGGATGATTAGTTCCAATTACTTCAGCTAAAAATATTGCAGAATTACCTTCTTTTTCAGCAATCATCACACCGTATTTGTTATTTTTGCGACCAAAAAATGAAATCCATTTACCATCCGGTGACCAATGCGGCGAACTGCCCTTGCCTTCATTTGCTCCAAAAAGGACTGATTTCCCGGACTTTGTGTCCATAATCCATATTCTTGAAGAAGCCCCTTTCGTATTTTGATTTCTTGATGTTACAGTATATAAAATATGATTTCCGTCTGGCGAAATATCGATATTCCCCACAGATTTTATTTTATAAAGATCGCTAGTATTCAACCCATTTGATTGAGCACAAACTATTTGGGTTAAGATTACAAGCAAATATCGTATTAATGGTTTCATATCTTATTCTACCAGTTTATGCAATTCTTTTACGTCTACAAATTGTGGAAATTGAGGAGAAAAATATAAACTTTTAATAATGTGGACAACGCAACTCATGGATTTTTATCTATCTTCCTAAGATAATCACGTACAGTGTTAGCATATTCCTCTGGCTCATCTAGCATTGTCATATGGGCACTATTTTCAAAAATAACCAATTTAGAATTCGCAACTAAACTCTGATAATACTCAACGGACTTTGGGGTAGCCTCATCATATCTACCTGTGGTGAAAAGGACTGGAAGATTGAGTTTCGGCAGCACATCCGCTCGTTCATAATTCTTTAAAGAACCAGTCGATGTGAACTCACTGGGTCCCCACATTTGACCATAAATATCCGGGTTAAAATTGACAAAAGTACTGTCCATCTCGGCAGGCCAAGGGTCAGATCGGCAGAGGTATAACTTGTAGTATTCCATCACCGCCTCTTGATACTCCAAAGTTTCAGTCGTCCCCTCACTTTCATGAAGATCGATGATTTTCTGTACGGACTCAGGAAGTGTCGTAAGTAAAACCTTAGCATCATCAGACCAACGCTGAACACTTAATGCCGGACTTGCCAAAATTAAACTTTTAACGCCTTTAGGCTCCGTAATCATATAGTCTACTGCCAGCATAGAACCCCAAGAATGTCCAAGGATGTGAACTTCTTCTAGACCCAGTTCCTTACGGAGTTGCGCCAACTCTTCTACGAAACGGTCTAGATGCCACAGTGAGGGGTCATCAGGCCTATCTGATCGACCAGCACCTAACTGATCATAGAAAATCACAGGACGATCATCTGAAAGTTGTGATAGAGAATTTAGGTAATAACTTGGCATCCCAGGTCCACCATGTAGTAGAAGAAGGGGTGTTACGCTACCTGATCCAACGATCCGATACCACACTCTACCTCCTTCGACTTCTACGTATCCTTCGCCTGATTTGAGCCCCGTTTCAATACAAGATGGAAAAATTACAATTAATAGTAAAAAAATGAATGATCGTAAAATTCTAGATTTCATTCTCAATTTATTAATTAAGGTTATCCCACCCATATAAGTTGCAGATACCTCTTTAAATATAAGTCAATTTTAATAGAGACTAATTAAAACTAATTATCTTGTTAAAAAAATAAAAAGTCTTATGATTATATTAAATTGTATTCGTGAAGATATTTTATTCTTTTTTCTAATTTATATTTTAAAAACCCAACTGAATTGAGAACATTGAATTGTTATCAAAATAACTAACTGTACGGTAGGCATAGTCAATTGTGACAAGAGGACCTGGTGTTTTGAATGTTAATCCAAAACCAAATCTTGGACCATAGATATTCTCATCAAAATTTTCTGTATTAAGCATATCCATACCAGTACGACCTGAAACTGTTACAGTATTTAAATTGAGCGTTACTTCACCACCAAATTTATAGGCATTAATAGTTAAGTTATTTTTAGCATAGGCACCATTCATGGTGAGATTCAATCCATCACTAATATTATAATCATAAGCTAAACCTATCTCAACAGAAGAAGGCAGCTCAAAACTTGCAGCTTGGGATTGGAAGAATTGCGCAGGTCGTCGTCCTTCTTCCGGATCGGCCATACGTGATAGGCCAGGACCATCATAAGAGACTTGAGGTCCCATATTTTTCACTACCACCCCAAGATGAATACCCGGAATACCAACGACCCCACTATATTGCAAACCTATATCTATTGCCATTCCTTTTCCCGTCACACGACTAATATTTTGAGAAAACATTTTTACTGTAGCACCAGCAGTGATGGAAGCAGTAAAAGGTCTCGCATAACTAAATCCAAGATTTAAAAAGTTCGGCGTAAAAGTTCTACCAGCAATACCTTCAGGGTCATCTACTGTTGTTAAAAGAATCCGACCATAATCTACAGCCTTTGCACTAAAAGCAAATACGCCCGATTTACCAAAATTAAGGCCAACAGCGCCATAGTTTACTCCAATGTCTGCAATGTAATTCATGTTACTGAACAACCCTGAAGCTTTACCTTTAATACGCCCAAGACCAGCAGGATTCCAATAAATGGATTCAACTCCTGTAGAGGTAGCAATTCCTGCACCTCCCATTGCCATGTCCCGTGCTCCAACAGGTATCAATAGTTCCATCGCAGCAGTTGTCCCTAAACGATCATTTGTCATGGAACCAAATTTTGATACCGATTGACCAACCATTATATTCATCAAGAAAACAATGGTTAAACCAAAAGAACTCCTTTTTACCATTATTCTTTTTTCCATAATTAGATTTCCTTTAAATATGTTTGGATTTCTTTGATCTTAGAAATTATCAAGAATTTCTGCCTCTAAGACTATGGCAACCTTTAAGATTTTTGTTTCACCAATAGCTGGCATATCAACATAAGCTAAATAAATACCACTCGCTATTGGCATACCACTTCTATTGAGCAAATCCCAACGCATAAACTGGTCACTGCCGTCCTTTTCCAGGACTCTTACTAAATGACCAGAAACAGTAAATATGCTAATCTTCACTTTGGGGGGCAGATTATTGAAGGTAACAAATCTACCCAATTTATTTTTTTCTAAGGGATTGAATGCAAGATATGGATTTGGAAAAACACCCACCTTCTTTACACTTAATTTATCGAGTTCTGCACCGGTAGATGGTAAGGGTGATAAAAAGGTAAATATATCATTTACTGTATTCGGTTTATTGGTTGTCAGCTTCCATACACTACCAACCTCTATTTCCGTGATCGCTACGGCATCAAGTGTACCATCACTCACATCACCGCCATTCCACTGAAAAAATACATTCCTACCCATTACTCTAGCACCAACATCTGACCCATCACTTGTGGCATAATTTGGATCAGCTTGGGCAGCAGCAAGCCAAGCATCATAGCCCGCTGAACCTTGTCCCGGTGTATTATCTTTTGGTAGATAGGGGTATATCCAGTCGGTGTATGGGTCATTTGAGCCGCCAGATCCTGGGTGATCAACGGCCATTAAACCCCAATCACCATCTCCATTGTAATCATAGAACCAAGGAATTAGCCTAACATCACGGGTCACATCCCAAATTTCAAAGGGAACATCAACAAGAGCACCACTTCCCCAAACGTCCCACGCATAGTTACCTGTACCTTTACCAGTAAATCTGTATTCAAAATCATTGGGTATTAGGTTACTCCAACCAGAAGTAATTGCACGGCCTAAAAAATTACTGTAAGAAGAACTAGATTGTCCTCCTCCAGCAAAAAACCATCCGGTACCATTTTGCTGGTTCACGCGACCTGTATATTCCACAGGCCAGCCGCCCCAATCTGTCGCCCCTTGAAGGGGTGGATCTTGAACACCACCGGCATGAGCCGTTACTTCAAATGCTTTAAAATTTAACGGAGCACCGAGCACACGTAATTGGAAACCATCCGTAAAGAGATAATTATCATCGCCTGCCTGGTTTGTGCCACCTTCGATTACTAAACTACCATTGGTTAAATCCTTAAGGTTATACTCAGTGACACCATCCGCATCAACATCCGTAAATACTACTTCATAACTATGACCGGTAAGCTGCACTGGGTCAATAACAACCGGAAAAACGTTGCCATCACTTACCCCAGCCGCATGTGCGGCCGCAAGGGTATCACCATAAGATTGTTCATAAACAGTACCAAAAGGAATTTGCGGCACAACCTTAACAATCTGAATTGGTGATTCAAGAAAAGAAGGAAGATACCCTGGAACTGTAGCTACACTATATGCAGTTACTGCGATATAGTAATCTGTACCATTATTTAATTTATTTACATCAAGTAAATAATCACGATCAAATACAAATTGTCTCTTGATACCACTATTTGCCCCAAATTGAACGGGGGTCATAAGGATCTGACCCGACAATACATCAAATTGTTCATCTAAGACAACTGCAGGATCGGTTACCTTATCATATGTCACAATCCGTGTGGCCTCTGCTATGGTTGCAGTTGCTGATGGCAATTGATACAAATTATAGCCTTCAAATGTGAAACTGCCCGGTTCACTTACTTTTGTCTCAATAGCAGTTACATTTTCAATATCGCTACCCCATTCTAAAAGAATTTTTCCATCTAATTCTGCAGCAACTACCTTTGGTGAGGGAGGTGCGCTTGGCACTTGAAAAAGGGCATCATAGGTGTTTTGCGCAAATCGATCATTAAATTTCATAACAGAAATACTTGAATATCTATCTGCTCCAAGCCCTGCAACAAATGCAATGACTGCCTCATTAGTATCACCCGGCGCTAGACTGAATGGACCGGATATCATTACAAGACGGCGATCGCCTGGCTGGATTGAGTAATCAGTACCTTGGCAATCTATATGTCCAGTCCCGGTAACCGGATCTCCTGCTAATGGATACTGGTCAGGCGTATAACCAGGTGGAAAATTGTATCTGATATCTTCACCAGGTGCTCCAATAGGAGCATACCCTCTCATCATTTTATACCATCGTAGAGTATTTGTATCATAAGACCCACCCGGATCTGAATAAGCAGAAGCTGCAGAAAAATAAGAGAATCCGGTCATACCTAAGTTTTTATGATCAGCTTTATATTTCAAGTCAAATACTGCAGTATCTCCGACTGATGGCACAATTGGACCTTGCAAATAATCGAACCCTGCTGCCGCTGGTGGCATTCCCCATTTTCGGAAATCCCTATCTATGGCATTACCATTCCATTCGTATCCCATATTAAGTGTTGTGTCCGAACCGAGGCAATCATCGGTATAATCGCCTAAAACCATATCTGCCCATTGAACCACATACATGCTGTCTAGATGAAAAGCTCCTAATGTTCCGCTTGCATCTACTTCAACACCACCTTTATTAATAAATCTCCATTTACGGAAAAAAACATTTCCCATCGGGCCTGACCGATTATATCCCCAAACAGTTTCTTGGACCTCCAAACCCGTAGGCTCCGAACGGAAACGATCGAGAGAAGTAGGTCTATGAAGATCATTATAAATAGTGAAAAGTACTTGGTCAGCTGGTGAGTTTGGATCAGAACCTGCAATTCCAGGTTCATCATATCCCTTTTCTATAAGATCTTTTACTTGAAAATCATCAGGGGCAGGATCGTAGACACCATTTCCATTCCTATCAATGAACGGCGCACCATTTTGAACAGGCCACAATTTCCAACTTTCAGCATATTGATCAAGTATGAGCTGTACATGGGCATCGGTTACAGATTCCAGTGTAATCTCATTAGATTCTGCGGCATCTCGCGCAGCCTCAGCATATGGCATCTCTTTCCAGTCTCGACGAACTCGAAACATCCTATTGAGTGGACTATCCAGCGGTTCTCTTGTCGCAGTCGCTCCCTGCCCATTAACCCATCCAGCAGTATAGCCAGTACCATATGTTGCACCTCCAACTCGAACCGTTTGTCCAAATGGAGCTGGCTGTGTATGCTCAGCATCCAAGTATGCCTTGGACCCAAAAACAAAACCATCTTGGTAAAGAATATAGGTCTTACCTCGAGGAAAAAATGTTCCATAGTCTCCTGCGGGTGAATGCCCAGATCTACCATTTCGACGCGCCCATGTCCATATATTATTGATGTTGAGAATTTGGTATTCCGTTGGCATCCAAGGATTACCCTTCGAAAGCCTACCCTCAGCCTCATGAATGGACATACCTTTCCCTTTTTCTTGTGCAATCGCATTGACACCAATCACTATAGGCACAATCAATAATGAAAAAAGAAAAAATCTATTAATGATTTTGCTTTTGCATATCATTTTAAGCTCCATGAATTATATTGATTAAATTTTGACTTAAACATTCACACAATACCATTACTTGAATTCCAGAGTCATACCGAAACGAATTGAGCGTGGCTGACTCCACAAATCATGACCGGTTGCACCAAGATAATGCCAGCGATTATCAAGATTTACTGCTTGATAAAAATCTAAATAACCGGGAGTGGCTATGAAATTCCCAGCTAATGGGCTTTTTAACCAACCATCATCATCATCTGTACCTGTCGTTTGATAAACATTAAGTATGTTTTTTGCGTTGAGCAGATTTAAGACATTCACAAAAAACCTTACATTATATCTATCAAAATATAGTCTTTTGTCTACGGCCATATCAACATTGAAAACCCAAGGAGTTAAGGATGTATTCAGCACTTCAGCCGGGAAGCGCTGACGTGGATCTTGAGTTGCCCGCACACCAATATTCCAAGGGGTAGCCTGTCCAAGATTCCCAGGCTCTGAAACTCTTGTGAAACTGTGACCACTATTAAAAGTCATGACAGTATTAATACCAAAACCTTGAAGAATTGCGCCGCCGTCTCCCTTACCAAATCGATAATCAAGCAACACACTTCCCCGGTGGGGTTGGTTGTGATCCATATTTGAGATAAATAGAGGGTATTTGGCGAAACTTACATCACTAATGGCAATCCGCGTAGAACGTGAATCTGAGCCAGTACCACGTGAACTTGATAATGTATAATTCACTTGTGCAGACAACCTATTCGTTCTTCGTAATTTAAGCGTTAGTTCAATACCTTTTGTAGTACCTATATCATCATTAACTAATCCTCCTACAATCATAGTACCTTCCGCAAATTCGCCAGTACCATCAGCTAATATTTGTCCGCCTCGGACCTGATCCAACAGGTCTTTGTAAAAAAGGGTCGCTGTAAATGCGAAAGAATCAGTTATTTTTTGTCTTAGACCCAACTCATACTGACTAGTGCGTTCTGGTTTGGCCATAAATGATGCCGCTGAACCAGTAATTCTTCGAGATTCTGGCAACATTGGTTTAACCCATGATCTCAAGCCACCTTTATATATACCGGAAAGATTATGGAGCTGTGTATATTCACCATATTGCGCATAAAAAACAGTTTTATCGGTTACTGGGAAGGCAAAATTCAGCCGCGGCATCAAATATGTGTAAGCATCAGTCTCAATCATTGCATCCTCATCAATCCAAGCATTGACTAAATCGCGCGCTGGATCTTCTAAACTTGCCGGGCGGGGAACTTTTAAATCATAACTTTCAAAACGCAGACCCAGGTTTAATATCAAATCACGATATTCAAGTTTGGATTGAGCATAGGCCGATGATATAGTTGGAGTGCGTGCACCATTTGGTCCACTATCTACTTCTTTCAATCCATCCACATCCCATCCATAGCGATCAACATAACCTTGGTTGCCAAGTTCGACACTGCGGACATAATCATTTTCAAATATTCTATCTGCGGAACCATCTGCGCCATTAAGAAATGTTAAATAGTTCCTAATATTACCTACCCTATAGTTACGCATGGTCCACATATCAATTCGTCCACCAAGTTTTAATTCTACATTTTTTGTAATTTGAGAGGTTACATTAAGTGCGCCTCCAAAACTTGTCTGTGAATTTTTCGAATATGAATTCTTGGGTTGCCATTCAGGTGTCATCCTAAAATTTCTAATAATACTATATTCAACTGGTCCACGATATAATCCTTGCCAATCACTCGTATCTAAACCTGCTGCACCCCATTCGTTACGATCAGTATATTCTAACCAATCGTCACCAAACCTTGGATCAAAGTTTTTATAATTTCTTCCTGAGTAGTTTAAGCTAAGATTATAAAAAGTTGTCGATGAGAGCAAATGAGTAATACGTAAACCAAGAAGGCTGGTTTTAGTTGTACTAATATCCTCTGTATTACTAAATGTATTTAAGAGAGCGCTATAAAAGTTATTATACCCATTTGGTGCTCGCAGACTTGAATACATACCCGTTAATCGAAGTTTTATGGCATCTGAAACATCATATGTCATTGTGCCATTCAAATCTAAATTTTTCCTATCGTTATTTGGAAGAAAGTTTCTTTCAAACGCTATTGGATCTGGCAGCGTATCTCCTACAGCTCTTCCTTCTAAACCATCATCATAGAACTCCGAGAATGAAAATGGCTCAAGGAAAAGGCGTGACCTGTTACGTAAATAATTTGATTGAACTGCAACAAAAAAACGTGCTTTAGGAGCAAATGGAAGAGGGCCCCCTATTGTAGCAACAATATTATTGTATCCTTGAGAAGTACTGCCTAAAAATTCATCGCCCCCTTTTGCAAAATCATCTGTACGAATATCCAATGACCCCCTGAATTCAGGGCCCCCAGTCCTAACCGTTGAAGTAACAATACCAGAATTGGCACCTCCGTACTCTGCAGTGAATCCTCCCGTTTGCATTTGGATTTCTTCAATCGCCTCTTGAATAATACTTACATTTTCAGAATTGTAAAGAGGGTTTGTGGCTGTAGCACCATCAATAAAATAGGCGATTTCCCCGACTCGACCTCCACGAACATGTAAGTCTCCATCCTGTTGCACTGTCCCTGCATTCAATGCTAGGATATTCTGCATCCCGCGAATAGGCGTATTCTGGATATCCTCCTGTGTAGTCATCCTCACTGTGTTAGTTGTATTCCTTTGCACAATGGGACGCTCAGCAATAATAAATACGGCCTCCCCTTCAATGGCAGTTTGCTTCAGTCGAAAGTCTTGTGTTGTTGTAAGGTTTGAACTCACACGAATATTTGCATCAACTTCAGACTGATAACCAATAAAGTCTGACCTTACAGAGTAGACACCAGGTGGTACTGCCAATATGATATAACTACCCTCTAAATCAGTGGCAGCACCCATATTTGTTCCCTGTAAAGTAACATTTGCACCAACCAGTGGTTCACCTGTGTCAACATCGACAACGATACCACGCATTTTCCCTTCTTGTGCAAGAATTAAAACAGGTAAAAGAAAAATAGTAAGACGTAATAGTACATTTTTTACCATCACAAAATCCCTTTCATTGATTTGTAGACGGACGTTAAACAATTCCGTTGGAATCGATGACGCCTGAGCAATAAATCTATTTGCAACCAAAGATTAATATGGTTTAAGTGTATATATCAATATATTATTATAATCAACTAAAGTGAAAGATAAAATATATTGAAAAGCAACATAAGGTAAATAATAAAGAAAGTTTACATCAGTTTTTGACACTAGTATCAAAGCTTTTGAAGTCATCTAAAAATTTGATATACAGCTCAACAACATTATCATTCAAATTATAAAAACTCACATAATATGCCCAAATAGATTGACCATCTTTTGAGATAAATTGAACATTCAAACTGATATCAAAGTTCTCAAGCCCTAATTCCTTCGCAAGTTCTACCCTTTCTTTAAATTCAATAGAAACCCTTTCCATATATTTTGGAGGAAACATATTGGTATTAACAAAATCGAATGCGTTAGAAATAAATTCAGCTTTCGTATAACCAAGCAGGCCAGATTCAGGCACTCCATGTACCTCTAATACCTCTATAGGTTCAATAGATAGTTTAGCAGTATAATCGTGATCGCTTAATATCTTTTTTGATCGTCTGAATTTTTTTACATTTTCATTGAGCAATTGATTTTCATATTTTAATCGATTGATCAATTCCGTTTGATTATCGATAATTTTTTCATAACGGTTATTATTTAGTAATAAATTATTTGAAATTTTTTGTTTTAGAATCTCAACTTCATTATCATTCATCCATTGTAGTTCAAATCCGTTTAATCTGGCAACTTTATTTAGATTATTTTTTCTGGGATTCGACATACCAGTTTTCCATCGATGGATGATAAATCTACTTACATCAAGTTTAAGTGCTATTTCTTCTATACTAAAATTTGATTCATTAAGCAATACTTGAATAGCTTCGGCTTTTGTCATTATTGTTATAGTCTTTCCTACGTTGAATGATTAAATCAGCATAATTTAACATATGTTATTAATTACATATAAAAAATATAATGTTTAATAATAGTATATATTATTATATTGATATTGAAAGATCATACTGAATATCTATTGCTTTAATTTACTTAAGTTAAGTTTAAGTTACCGCATCCAAAGATATCAGTGCTTTCAACTATAGAAAAGTACTCTCCTTACCAGTAGAGAAAGCCCAATCCAATAATGGAATGGGCTTTCTCTCTATTATATTCTACTATGATATTATTTTTTTGTATAAAAATATCTATATTTAATAAAAAATACTGATTTATATCAAACCATTTAATAATATAATCATTAGCGCAATGGGTATTATCCATTGAATAATATACTTCCAGTAATTTCCAATTTCTATATTTTCAGCTCCCATATTTAAATGTTCTTTTAACTTTTCAAATCCAATCACATAAGCTCCAAATATAGCTATTAATAAACCACTCAATGGTAACATAATTGTATTTGTCAAATAATCTAAAAAGCTAAAAACAGTCATTCCAAAAAGTTGAACTGGGTTATCAGAAAAGGAAAAAACTACCGGGATAGAACCAATCGTAATAAATCCTGACACGAATAATAAGGCATTAAAAGACGATAAGTTAAATTTATCCTGAAAACTATCTTTTAAACCCTGAAGATTGGATAAAAGAGAAGTAAAACCAGCTAAAAACAGCAGCAAAAAGAAAATCGAACCCAAAACACACAATCGCGCCATTGTCCCATAAGGTACGAAAAGTATAGGCTCCTTTGGAGCGCTCATAACCGATCCGCTCTTCCATCCA
>CEPX01050530.1_pt1 | contig 21709 bp, 25 predicted proteins | sample 361361 | NCBI WGS metagenome assembly CEPX01 (sample SAMEA2619974, study PRJEB7988) | marine metagenome | biome: marine biome (ENVO:00000447); feature: mesopelagic zone (ENVO:00000213) & marine oxygen minimum zone (ENVO:01000065); material: "saline water (ENVO:00002010), including plankton...
ACAGCATCGATACTCCAATGATGAGAAGAATAGTGGCAACGAAGTATGCCAAGAGTTCCGGCGCTGCGAGTATTGCAAGACCGAAGAACACACAGAGGAGACCATTAAACAAAAACGCTTTTCCAAATGTTGGAGGTTTCTGGTGTCCGCCGAAATGAAAGAGGTGAAACATGGTGCTATTGTCTATTTTTTTGTACATAGATACAACTGTTTGTTATTTTCATTCTTCTCTTTCTCACCTCAGGCATGGCTCTTGCAGCACGAATCGGTACAATGAACGTATGTTCTTCCGCCCTACAGGACCGGCAGCCGATACACTCAAACGTATTCGCAGATCTCCTCCCTGTAGGAGGTTTAAGGTGCAGACACGTGGAAAAGGAGAGTGTACGAAACTCATTATAGGTATCGGCCAAGTGCATCCCGTACTTAGTGGCAAGTTTGAGCGGTTTCAGGCGAGGCGTATTGCCAACGTACAGGGGGAAATATTCGCACTGTCGCGGTTTCTTTCTCGTGAACTTGATGTCGTAAGTTTTGGGCAGGAAGGATATGCAGGCAAAGGTCTCGCTCGGTTTCCGCAGGATATGCTGAGTAGACTAAAAGCTGCAGCTCGTCGTCGCAAAGATGTGAAACGCGTACTGCGCACGACGGCCTCTGCATGGCGCAAGGCACTACACAAAGGTGATCAAAAAAAAGCAAAGGAGCAAGCTTCTGCCCTCAATGCCATTGCGCTGCTACAGGCGACGAACAAAGGAGTAACGATGTTCCCTATAGAGCAAGCAGATGTACATAGCGCCATTGGGGAAGCGATAGCTCATTTGCAACATGAAATTGGACAGCTTGAGCGCAGTTCGCTCTATCAGTCTGTATTGCAAAAGAGAGGAAAGGGTCTTACCAAAGAAGAATATGAAAGTACGGTAATGCGCAACAAACTCATTAAGCAGTTTAATAAAACCATCGCTCATCCTCAGCGTGACAGATCTATTTTGCGAGAAGTCATTAAGCATTCAGGCAAAGACATCACTGTTTTCATTCTCGGAACAGGGCATCGTTCAGGGTTTTTAACCCTTGCTGCAAAAGAATTACCCGAAGAGTATCTTCTTGCATGGCTTACACCTCCGAGTCTTTGGTGGTGGAAGGGGATGCTTCGTAAGATTGGGTGGATAGCGATCATCATTGTATCTGTATTGTCAACTACTCTCCACCCATAGCCTTTCTGATGCAATTTCCCCATTCCCTTGCAGCAACACCGCGACAGCTTTCTGCATCTCGTCTTTGTGTTGCACGAGTGTCTATGCGCTCCCCCGAGAAGAACGATCGTACTCGATAGGACTCACGAATCATTTTGAGCTCACGAGGATTTGCCCTTATTTGTGTTTTGAGGCGTGTGCGTTGAGCTCTATTCAACCGTTGCAGCTCTATTTGCAAATCAGATTCCTCCTTCGCTTTTACTGCATCTCCAATTTGTTTCGTGCGTTCTTGTACAGAACTTCTTCGGCGACGGATATTCGCTGCCCTGCTGGCTTCTGATATTTTACGACTGATACAGCGTCTGAGCGTTCCAAGTTTAGGTCCGGGCTGTACAACTTCCATTGCCTCGATATTCAGAGATTCTCTGCATTCAAGATTATACTGCTCCCGAGTAGCATTAGAAGTTATGGCACCCTCTCCGAGCATTTCTTTCTGTCTTTCTAAGACCTCTTTCAGTATTTCCTTTTCCTTTGGATCAATAGAAGAGCGTCTGCGTTTTGCTTCTGCTCGAGTTTTTGCTTTTGCAGTCTTGAGTCGGATACAACGCCAAAGATCTCCTTTTGTCCTTCCTGGTTGCAGGATAACTCCTATGAGGTTCATTTCTTCTCGACATTCCATCTCAAACAGACTCATGCCAACTAGCTCCTCCTCTGCCAGTGCAGATACAGGTACTAGTGCCAACGCCATAACAATCACAAGTCTGCGCATATTCGCTATTTTAACGCGCAAAACCTATGGTTACAAACGTAAACAGGGTATAAATAGCACCCAATGCCACTATTATATCTCTTCGTTGCTACAATACTCTCTGCGTGTACTGCCAATATTTCTCAGCAGGTGGAGCCATTGGACATTGTACGGGAACTCGCCTTCGAAGATGCACCGGAGGTACAGTTGAATCTTCTAGAGAGTGGTAACACGTTTCTCGGAAAATTTTCGACGAATAGTGCACTCAACAGTCAGCGCAATTTTATAGCAGACTTTCATGGAGAGGTACGCATAACACTGTATCTAAATAAGAAAGTAGAGTGTACGTGGTGGGCAGAAGGTCGCATTACAGATCCAACAGTCTATGATGGTGTGAATGGATTCCTAGAGGCATATACAACACTGTGTACAGGGAAACTACAACGTGATGGAAGTTTTGAGTTTCAAGGGGCATACGCAACTGAGGGGCCAAGTGAAGAAAGTGATGAGACATTTACTCTCATTGGCATTGCATCAGATGAAATGGTTCAGGGTAGACTACTTATTGGGGGTTTGTTACGAAACACGGTAACGCTAAACGATCCCTCAGCATTACTCGAAGGGGACCGTGGAGTGCTCTATGAAGCAGTGTTCTTAGAGTAAGACTTCTAATACCTGTGCAAACAGAGCGATAGCCTCTTCGATATCTGCAGTCAGTTTTAGTACTTCGTGGTGGTCGCCTTTCAGTAGGGGCTCTCTATCTGCTAGATCTACGTAGTACTTTAGTGCTTCTATATCAGAAGAAAATGCTTCGATGGCCTCCGAGAGTGCATCTTTTGTTTCGTTATCCATATCCGCAGTTAGCTCTACAACCAAATCACGTACTTCAACTGCCTCTTTATAAGAGAGGAGTAGTGCCTGCGCTTCGGTGATCTCTGGTTGCTCCAAAGCCTCTTGAGCTTCTTGTTTCAATTCTGTTCCAGATTCTCCTGCTTCTATTTGTATTTTGGGAGCAGATTCCTCATTAGCAGTGCATGCTGCAAGAAGCACGGTAGCGGCGCCAATACTGATCAATTTCAACATCTGCGCCAGTATAGAGGCCGATTAAAGCTACAGAAAGGCTAAATCAGAGTATTTACTTAAATTAGCAAATATGTTATAATATACAACGTAAACACATATTATTCTTTTCCAAATACGCTCATGAAGCGATGTAATTCCTATCAATCATTAGCACTCGTTGCTCTCGTAGCAGCTATCGGTGGCTATATTGGTGCCTCTGTCAGTACTGCGTACGTAACAGGCAACGGCTATGGTCATCAAAGCCAGCGTGCTACAGAACAGGATGTTTATGATCTTGATCATGAACTTCGTGTACAGGATCGACGCAATGCACGTCTCCAAGCTCAGCAAGAAGCAGAAGCAATACATGCTGCTGCTGAAGACGTTGAAGTGGAGCTCGATGCGCGCGATCACTACCGTGCGTATCGTATCTGCGAAAACCGTGGATACACGCGCAGCCGTTTTCACGCTTGTATAGACTCTATTCTCAACACAGGAGAATACAACGGTACCTAAATTTGATCTAATCGATCAATAAAAAAGATGGATGACTCTCAAAGTCGTTCATCTTTTCTTATAGGATACTGATATGACTGACGCTCCGCTCAATAGGCACGATATCTTCGTAAAGCGGTTTCCAAGTGAGCCTAGCTTTAGACTAAAGCAAATTGAGAAGGCATATTTTACCGAATCGATGACGGGGTGGGAAGATGTGACAACTCTCAGTAAAGAAATGCGAGAGGTACTCGAAAAGGAAATCCCATGGATAAGTTGCACTCCGGTCAAAACACTTTCGAGTGCAGCAGGAGATACGCACAAGGTCGTGCTTGCAGGTATCGATGAGCAGATGTTTGAAAGTGTGCTCATGCGTAACAAGCGTGATCAGTGGACGATATGTGTATCATCTCAAATTGGCTGTGCTATGGGCTGCACGTTTTGTGCAACGGGAACGATGGGACTAAAACGCAGTTTAAGTTCTGATGAAATTGCCGATCAGTATAGGTTCTGGAAACAGTTTCTCACAGAGCACCCAGAGCTCCCACAGCGAATTTCCAATGTGGTATTTATGGGAATGGGAGAGCCTATGGTGAACATCGAAAATGTAAAAAAAGCGATTCACACCTGGTTAGATCATACAGACTTAGGGCCTACCAAGATTACGGTTTCGACTGTTGGAGTGCTTCCTGTACTTGAGGGAATCCTAACAGACCCCGATTGGCCACCAGTACGTATAGCCATCTCTCTGCATAGCCCAGAGGAAGAAAGCCGCCGAAAGATTGTCCCGACCACTGCACCAAACTTTCATACGAGGCTAGCGCAGTGGACAAAAGATTATGCGCTAGAGCACGGCAATCGCCGGCATCATGTCACGTTTGAATACACGCTGATCTCCGGAGTAAATGATAACGAAGAGGAGGCAAAGCGCCTCGTCAAATTTATCAAAACAACCAGTGCGGTAAAAGTGAATGTTATCCCACTTAATCTTGTTGCCGGAAAAGAATTTACGGCGAGCCCTCGGGAGGGGATCGAAAAATTTAAAACAGTTCTTCTCAATGCAGGAATAGATGTTACAGAGCGAAAAACCATGGGGCAAGATATTGCCGCTGCTTGTGGTCAATTAGCTCTCACTATCAAAAGTGATGGTAAGGTTGTGGGGTAGTTCTTTGGCTCCCGGGGTCGGATTCGAACCGACGACTAATGCGTTAACAGCGCACTGCTCTACCGCTGAGCTACCCGGGATTATTCTTTCCAACGCATTATATACATTTGAAGCTCCGCATACAGGGGATTATTGACTATTTCGGTGTGTGCTTGCATACCCCTCCCGCACACACATTCCTTCTCTTAGCGATTTTGCCGTAGACAATCCTGCCCACAGGGGCAACACCTGGGATATAGAGCAGGGGAGTGATCAGTTTGATTGATGGCAGATTCCAGGAGAGCTTGCGGAAGGCATCGAACCCTCTGAAGTATTTCCCCTTAGGAGTTTTGATATGCATCGCTCTATCGAGATCTGCTTCGGCAACATTCGGTGCATGTTTCGATTTCATGGTCGTATCACGGAAGTCGACAGGTTTCGTACGTTCAAGAACATCCATCAGTTGCACCATAAAGATACTGCGCTGACACAGACCACAGGCACCGTCATACAATATGATAATTTTACCTTTCCATCTTTTGTTTGCCATACGTTTAAAGGCATTCCAGTCATCATCTAGTAGTAGCCCAATAAACCCTGTGCTCATTGCATAGGGGAACGCACCAACATCCATTAAGACAAAGATGCCCCAGTGGAATGCAAGCCCTCCAAGAATGAGCCAGCGTTTTAAGGAGTGGCGACGTATCCACATGGGCAGTACGTACCACGTCTCTCTGGGGACAAGCATCAGTATCCACGCAAATTCCCAGACGAGTGTGTAGAAGACTGCATAGGGTGAGAACCACGCCCAACTATCCATAATTTCTTTTGGCCACCTGGCGAAGTGCGTGTGATGAAAACCAGCCTCTACCACAGTACCATCCATCCACATTGTTCCCTGTAACTTATCCCATGCAGAGGTAACGTAGATAATGAGGAACTGCCAAAGCAGTAGACGGTATGGCCAGATATTGGTCTTAAGAGGCTTGAGATACTTTCCGGTTTCTTTCCAGCTTTTCCACTGCTTCTCGAGTCTCGATACAGAAAACGCACTGATCTCCGGAGCGATCATCAAAAAGAGTCCAAAGGTTCGTAGTACGGTGTCTCCACCTCCAAGAGGCTGTAGATTTCTTTCATGAAACGAAAAGAGGAGCAGTACGGAGATGATCGTCATCAGCCTTGGCCATATACCAATCATCATAGAGATAAGACTGACGACCAGTATCGACCACAGTAGTATGACTGCAGTGGGGTCTGTGATGTACTGCAATATCGTAAAGCGATATTCGCTACGGAAGACGAGGTAGCCAAGATCTTGGGGCAATATCCCTGCATCAGAGTAATAGCGTACGACGTCCCCAGAAGTTCCCAGTAGAAAAATCAGTACCACAAACGCCCATGCAATGCGCATAAGGCCGAATCCAGCAGCAGAAACTTCCTCAAAGAAAAACCGATCAAGATAAGAAATTACACGTTTCATGGGATCGAAGGACACGTTGTTTGTAGAAGTTCCATTTCTCGCCAATCAGGCTCCCAAGCATTCCACCATGCAGTACTTTGTGTCACTTCATTTTTTGGAATAATGAACCAGCGCTTACGTAAACGCATACGTGTTCCTGCTGGGATTCCTCGAGTTCTGCACAAATCATGCACGTAGCGCTCTTGTAGTGGTTCGTTATTCTCATCTTCCATTCGTCGCATGATTTTGAGCTCCGGAGCGCGTTGCCACCATCCGACAGTTTTTTCATTGAGTGTATATATGTTGACCCATGTCTCGTCGCTTACTTGGCGATCAAATTTCATCTCTATAACACGGCGCAATGGATCTGGTGAAAATAGGTTCCACCGTTGCCATTGTGAGGTGATTAATATGTACGGTCGTACATAATTTCGTTTACTGTTCATCCACTCCAAAATAGGTGTTCCCTCGACGTGGTACAAACTGTAAACAAATACTGCGACAATATGCCAGACAACAAAGAGAGCTATTATTATTTTAATAAATCTTCTTAGGAAGGGCATGGATGTATTGTAAGTACGAAATACGAAATACGAAATACGAAATCTGACATTAATTCGGGTTTCAGGTTTCGTGCTTCGAAATTATTCTTGATATATAGGTTTAAGTATAACAATCTCCCTACCAACAAATTGATCTTTTCTCTGATACAGCAGTGAAGGCTTTTCTGGATTTTCTGCAACAATGCCTTCCGGAACTACTGCCTCGTATCCGGCTTTGCCAAGCGCATCCCATATTTTCTCCAGTCGAATATTTTCATTATTTACTCTCCAGAACGGCCATGTGCATACGATGGGAACACCCGGAAGTGTAGCTGCTGCATTTTGGAGAAATGCTTCTTGGATTTTTTCATTATTCTTTCGTAGCTTATTCACCTCTGTCTTCTTTGGTTTTTTCGTCAAAGATGGCCCTAGAGTTGTTTCGGTAACGACAATGTCCGGAAGTTCTTTAAACGAGAATGCTTTCGTTGCATCATGTTTTGTGACTGCATCACTAACATCTTTCTTAAGAATCTTTTTCTCTTTGCGTAGCCATTCCAGGTTTTTCTTGCAGCCATTGACGGCCTTTAAGGCACTATCACTTGCTTCGACCGGCCATTCTCTTAATAGGCATTCCATTGGAATAACACCGGTTCCACAAAAAGGGTCAAGTACGGTATAGATTTCCTTCTTTTTGCGTTTGCGTGCGGCGTTTTTCTTCTTTTCTTCTTCGGATAGAGCCTCGCGCCCCATCCATCCTCCTAAATTCAACAGTATCTGTGCAAGTTTTGGTGGCAGGATTCCTACGGTCATGTCTCGGACTGGTTTTTCCATATCGCGCCAGGTGTACGCATCGATATCCTGTACGCCAATAGTTTTCCCAACCCAGAGTTCATTACTTTTCCCTACAACAAATAGCTCTACACCCTTTTTTCCTGATACCACTTCACTATCTCTAAGAAGCGCCACCGCTGCGGGTTTTTTTTCATTACCAATATATCGACAAGGACGTCCTTGTCGCTTCATTTCATCTTTTCCTTTGCGATATGCATTTTTGATGTCTCCTTTCGGTACGTTAAAACAACGAAGCCCAAACGTGACTTTCTTTTTTACCTTAGTCACTTCTCCACTCAGAAGTTTGGGAATGTCCTCCATAGAAACATCCGCTTCTGTTATGCGCTGCGCAAGAATCACAGTTCCACCTAGATCATTGATAGTGTGTATATCCAGAGCTTCTGATGTGCTAAATATCGCAACGTGCTTTGCCTCTATGGATTCCAAAGAAAATCCAGCGATACTCGCAGCAAGTTCTGCAAGACTGATATGTGGTTGATGTCCAAGGACTGCTGCGTATTGAGGCATGGGTTTATGATAAATGACTAATTTCTTTTCTCCAAGATTTCCCTTAGTAACACTATCACAACAAACACAACTATCGGAATTAAATGAATGATGCCTCGTGCGTATCCGGTTTGATTGAGTGCCTCTACATGGAGAGGCGTAAACATATAAATAGGCAATTGTCCGAGCCAGACCATAAAGAAGAATCCTGTGAAGACGATCAAACTAGATGTAAATGCCATTTTCCACTTAGCAATCACCAAACCAACAAACAGTACAGGCAGAAGAGACCAGTTGCCTTCTAAGAATGTATTCAGCCCAATGGCGCGCAAAACTCCTTCGTGCCACTCCAAAGTCATGCCAGAAACTTCTTTTGCATTACCAAAGCCCAAATCATTCATCCACTTAAAGAGTATCCATGGTACAAGGACTGCAGCAATAGCGGTGCAATACCATAGAATAGTAGATTTCTTTTGTGCGGCTGTGAAACCACCAACTATCAACATGCCTAACACAATAATTGCTAGGGGAGGTAGGTGCAAAAGTAGTGCTTCACTTTTGGTAAATACTAATAGTCCGGCGGCTATCGCACTCAGTCGAATAAATGACTGGCGTTCTCCTTCTTTTGATCGTAGTGCAAAGTAGGCCCAAGAAAGCATCAAAAATATCACCACACTGAGGAAGCAATCTCCATACGCAGCGGAGCCATGTAACAGATACAGTGGTACACTGGCGAGCAAATATGTACCAAGCAAAGCCCATTGTATCGACAAAAGTCTACGTAGAGCGCAGTAGACCAAGGAGAGTGCTGCGAGATACCAGAGCATGTGGATACTATTGACTAAGCCCTCATGCCAGCTGCCATTTAGGTGTGCGAGCCATGTTTTTAGCAGAGGGACTGCCTGTGGATACGAACCAATACCGGTGCCTTTGCCGGGTTCGAGTTCCAGTAGCAGTTCTTCGTGAACATAAAACGCTTTACCGCGTAGGTTCCAGTTGGAGATGGTATCGTCAAAGTAGGCAGGTCCTATGAGAAGGATGAATCCGGAAATGAGTTTTACAAGAATCCAAACGCCAAGAATACCGGCAGCGATCTTTTGCCAAGGTTTCCAGGGAGATGAGTTAGTAGCTGGTAGCTGGTAGCTGGTAGTAAGATTTGATCTGTTCTTCCAATACAGTCCTCCAAGAATTCCGATCAGTATCAACTGTGTCAAAAGCATTGAGAGGAATGAGAAGCTGCCGATTCCTGTTATTTCTGTCAAAAAGATCACATAGGTAGTCAATATTCCTCCAAGCACAAAGCCTGCTATGGCGCGTTCCCACTTTTGGAGAACAGGGGAAGTTCCTTCCAATAATCGAAGGAGTAGCCACCCACATGTTGTGGGAAGGATTAAGCCGATGGGAAGCCAGAGATAGATCATGGTCTTGTAACGAAAACAAATGCGCCGGGTTCAAATTGCATCATGATGTCTCCGGGAGGGGAGATAGATTTTCCATTGAGCACCAGTCTTCCTTCTTTATTTGGTTTGATGTCATTTCGATTATAGATAATCCAGGTATCAATTCCCTCGGTATCTCCTTCTAGGCCAATAGGAAGAGCCGGATACGCCTCGTATTTTATACTTCCCCAAAACGGCCATCCATGCGATGCGATAAAGACATAGTTGTCTTTCCCTTCGGTAAATGGCGCAGCAGTTAGAGCAAAAGCTGTAAAGCTATTTCGATCTCGGAAGTCCTTGAGTTCTATGGGCTTACTCCACCACGTTTGAATATCTTTTTTTGCAAAGCTGATGACTTCTGCGCCCATGCGTAGGTCATACACGACCCACAACATTCCAAACAAGAGAAAGAATGCGACCGTGATATCACGGCGCCTGAATTTTTTCATCAGAAAGACCAACAGAAGTCCTGCTGCAAGAATGGAATAGAACACGCCATTCCAGGAGTCTGCACTTGGTGGGAATGTTTTAAATAGTTGGTCCAATTGCTCTTGGCTGTACGTCATTAGTGGCCCCCACAAAAAGTTAATGCTGTAGGCACGCATCGCATCAAGTGTAAAAAATGTTTTCAGTGGAAAGACGATACGGTCTAAAATTCCCGGCCCACTAAACGACATTTCCTGCAGCACAAGCTGCGTTCCGGCTTCTATGATAAATCCTATACGATCACTTCGCGCATCCCATTTATCCACTTGTCCCATGTCCAGAATAATTTTTTGCTGCGTTGTGCCTTTCTTAAAGGCAATGGGTATTTGAAATACTTGATCTTCTTCCATGCCAGGTGCGCGCCAGAAAAATAGTCCACCTCCTCCAGTAGGGGAGATGTAGGTAATGCCGATCTTATCGACATTGTGCAGAATCTCACTTACGCGTACGAGTTGCCCATCTGTTTGCGTAGAAATCGCAAGCCCCTGTGGAATCAAATTAACACTTGTAAGGTTGTTTGTATTCCATCCTTCTACTGTGTCTTGATTCATCATCGACCATGTAGTCGTTTGTCCAGCACTGCATATCCCCGGAACCATCAGGCTGGAAGCAGTAAGTGCCGTTATAAATAAACTACGTATGGTCATATTTTTATTCTATCAACTTTCTGATGCGACTTCTATTTCTTCTGCCCCTCCTTCTACTATTGCTTTTATGCGTCGTACTCCAGAGGAAGAACTCTCTTCTTTTTTTAGGGTAAACTTACCAATCATTCCCGTGCGGGCAACATGCGGGCCGCCACAAATTTCTTTACTGAACACAGAGTCGCCTTCACCAATTGTGTACACCTTTACTTCGGATTCATACCGTTCATCAAAGACACCGATGGCATTCTCCTCTTTTGCACCTTCGACATCTGTTACATGAAAACTCACAGGTAAATCAGCTTCTATTGCTTCGTTTACCAGCTTCTCCACTTCTCTTTTTTGTTCATCTGTCATTTTTTCATCGTGAGAGAAATCAAACCGAAGCCTCTCTTGAGTAATATTGCTTCCTTTCTGGTAAATATGATCACCGAGGACAGTGCGAAGGGCTGCATTCAGCAAGTGTGTTGCAGTGTGCAGCTTAGTTGTTTCTGCGCTGCTATCTGCTAGTCCTCCTGCAAACTTCTGCTGCGCTCCTTTGCGACTTAATTCCTGATGTGCCTTGAAAGCAGTCTCGTAATCCTTCTCATTAATAGAAAAGCCTTGCTCAGAAACAATCTCCTGTGTCAGCTCTAACGGAAAACCGAATGTGTCGTAGAGATGAAAGGCATCCACCCCAGAAATAATCGATCCGTCAGTTTCTGCGATTAGTTTTTCTAATTGCTTTAGTCCCGCTTGTAGTGTTTTTCCAAACTGCTCCTCTTCTATAGCAAGTGTATCGGCGATCATCTTCTCTTGTTTCTTGATAGACCCATACACATGGCCGTACTGCGTCACAACTTCATCAGAGATCTGTGCACAAAAGCTTCCATCAGTTTCTATACCCAATTGCTTGGCAGAGCGAATGGCACGACGGATGATTTTTCGCAGTACATAGGCCTGATCTACATTTCCAGGCTTAATGCCATCTGCGATAATAACTGTAGCAGCTTTGATGTGATCGGTAACAATGCGCTCATGCTTTAGGTCGGTTTCCGAAGCAAGATCACATACACGATCCATAATTGGTTTCATCCTATCCGTCTCATACACATTACCTACTTCTTGCATCACGCAAGCTGTACGCTCCAGTCCCATACCGGTATCCACATTTTTTTGTGACAGTGGCTCGAATCTCCCTTCCTCTGTGCGGTTATATTGCATCAGTACAAGATTCCAAATCTCCATCCAATCACTGTCATTGCTTTCTGGGTTCCCGTGAGGATCTCCGTCACCAATCCAATAGAAAATTTCTGTATCTGGACCACAAGGACCCGTAAGTCCTGCAGGGCCCCACCAGTTTTCCTTTTTATTCAAAAATCCAACGCGATCTTCAGGAATTCCTACTTTTACCCAAAGAGCCGCTGCCTCTTCATCTTTTGGTGCATCATCATCACCTTCGAAACAAGTAACGGCCAGTAGCGCTGGATCAATCTTGAGTATCTCTGTTAAAAACTCGTAAGCATATTCAATGGCTCCTTCTTTAAAGTAATCTCCCAAACTCCAGTTCCCCAGCATCTCAAACATCGTCAGGTGAGTACTATCACCTACTTCATCGATATCTCCCGTGCGAATGCAGCGCTGACAGTCAACAATCCTGTTGCCTCCGGGATGCGCTTCTCCAAGTAAGTACGGAACAAGCGGATGCATTCCTGCTGTCGTAAACAGCACTGTTGGGTCGTTTTCGGGTATCAAGCTAGCCCCAGGTACTATTGCGTGACCCTTCGATTGGAAGAAATCGAGGTAGGCTTGCCGGATGTCGTCTGTACTTTTAGGGGGCATAGAGTGATGAGACTAGAGTACCAATATCCCAGAGAGAATGCCAAAAAAAGGGCTTTTAGGGTGAATAAACTTGACATACCTCTATTAAGGAGTAGATTAGCAAACTATGGAACTTACCGTTCAAGGAGAGGCCATTCATGTGAAACTTTCTGAGGAAGAAATGAATTTCAATCCAGATGATGAAAGTGTACCTATTCCACTTGTAGATAGTGTGCGTGAGCAAGCATCTGCATTAGCAAATGAAGTCGATGGAGTGCAGCCAGATAGATTAGTTATAGACGTTGCCGATGTACCTATTGTCAAAGAACCTGGAATTGCAACTCTACTTCTTTTGCACACCAATCCATCTTTAGTAATTGAGCTCAAAAATATTTCAGATGCAACGAGAGATAAGCTTTCGACCATGAAGTTTCTTGGCAATTTTTTCTTTGATCATGCTGTAGAAGAAGCAGCAAGAGAAGAAGCTTAAGATTTTGTCTTCTTCAGCTCCTCGTATTCATCGTAAAAACTATCCCCCAGTGTTCCAAAGAATGAGAGTGTAGAGCGACCTGCCTTTTTTACGTGCTTTATATATTTATTCTTTGTCTTGTCCTTCTTGGGTGATTTCCCTGCTTGTTTTAGAGTTTTAAAGCCAAAAACCACCAACTTATCCATACCATGTTGTACGTTTGCAAGCCCAGAACCAAGCGTTTTTGCCCATGCTTTGGAGGATCCGAGTTTCATCAACGTATACCCTACCATAAAATGGTAGAATGCGATACAATAGGGGTCTGCTCGTTTAAAGCACTGGGGATGACAGGCTTCGACAATGTGATTTCTGGGGTTGCCTTGTTTCTGTTCGGGATGGCATCGGTTCCCGTACCCACTTGATGCATCTTTATCTGCAAAATCAGATATTCTCGCAACCGTGCGTCGCTCGCTTGATAAGTTCGCTTTTCAGCCTGCATTCGCATTGGCTGCATAAGTTCGCCCTAGCGCGAACACGTCACTTTCCCGACTTCCACTACGGAAAACTGGCGTCACTTAGTGGAACGGATTACTCCTTGGTGTGAGAGTAACTCTGTATTAGCACTGACCCTCTCTATCTATTTTTCGTCTGATCTTTATGGATAGAGTGATCTAGAACAGACATAACAGTATGAACAGCTGCTTCACATATTGGACCCGGGTTCAATTCCCGGCATCTCCACCAGCCTTTTAACTTCCATTTCATCAAGCTCCTGAATGCAACATATCTGCATTGGATGGGTTATTTTGAGCTCTTTTTCTGTGGTGCAATAACCTTCTTCACGGTCGTAGACCAACGATTTATCAAATACCATGCGCAGGACTAGTTGTTTTTGTCGTAAATCACCCTCTTTCCATCGTTTCAGGGGATCGCTGAGAAATCCAAACACGCGGTTCAATGCGTCGTCAAAGTCGTAGTCCCGCATTTCATCTTCTTGGATACTTTCTCCATACCGCAGTTTCTTCGATTCCAGTTCCTCGATCTCCCTTTCAAGTGCATGGAGGACAGTAGTGCTGCTACTGAGTTTAATCTTCTCTATGCATTGCTTTATCTCAAGTTCCACCTCTGCGATCTTCTGTTCCCGGTCTTTGTGTATCTGATCAATGTTGATGATGCGTTGCTCCCATAGCACCGTGAATTCGTGCTGTACAACCCTCATGACGTTCGGCCTTGGTTTAAGTGTGGCAAGGAGTTCGGTGAATCTTTTTTCGATGTCTGCCTTACGGATACTCTTACTGCGCATAGCACATCCCTTTGTCTGGCAACGGTAGTACGGGTGCTTGCTACTACGCCCTTTTGTCCATCCTGCGGTCAGCGGTTTCCTGCATGTTGCACATTCAACAAAACCACGGAGCGGGAAATCGTCACTGATGTCCTTTTGGTACTTGCGGTATTCGCTTTCCGCGATACGCTCCTGAATGCGCTCATAGGTTTCAAGGCTTACTAGACCCCGGTGGTGTCCTTTGCGTCGCGTCACTTCCCACGGAGTGTACTCTATGTATCCTGTGTAGAGAACCTGTGTGAGTATTCGTCGCACCTGTTCATGGTGCACGACTCCGGGTTCACTGCGATGTGTGAAGTTTTGCTTTTGGAGAAAGAGTTGCACATCAAGTTGTGATTGGAAGCGTCCGCTTGCATATCCCTCCAAGGCCTCTTTGATGATGGCTGCTTTCGGTTCATCAGCTACAAGAAGCTTTCCATGTGCAGCTACCTTTTCGTACTTGTAACCTGGTGGATAATCAAAGACCCAATATCCTGATTCGAGACGTGCCTGCATCCTGTTTCGAACCTGCTTTTTGTTCTGATTGCGCTCAAGCTCTCCTGCTCCAGCAAGTACTGTTTCGACAAACTTGCCTTCAGGCGTATCATCAAAGCGCATGGATGGGCTTTCAATCGTTGCATTGCGTGTGCAGATTGAAGTTTTCAAAGCAAAATGTCCCTCGATGTCGCGAGCAAGGCGTTTTATGTCGTCGAAGATTACGACGATCGGTTCATTTCTGGTTTTCTTATCGAGAAAGCAGAGTAGCTCCTGCATACCCGGACGATCAATGAGTCCGCCAGATACTCCTTCATCGCGGAACGTTTCTATGATGTCGTACATCTGCATCTTTGCATATTGCTTGCAGCGTTGCTCTTGGCTTTCGCAGCCATGCCCCTCACGAACTTGTCTCATCGAGGACACCCTTGAGTAGATTATTGCTTGTTTAGGCATGATAAAGGTTAGAACTTAAATTGAGCAAGAAAGGTTTCAAGGTCGCTTTTTCGGATGCGGTAGTGACGACCGAACTGATAGGCGGGGAGCTTCTTGCTGCGTACATAGCGATACACGGTCATGCGACTAAGGTTTAGCTTCTCTGCTATCTCCTGGAGGCTGTAGAATTCCTGCGATTTGTTAGTTGTGGGGATCATGGAAATATGTATCTGGATGTTACAATACATAACTTAATATTACAAGTCATTTTCCGCAAATTCATCTTTGAAGTAATCATCGAGGAAGCGAGAGAGAAATCCACGGAGTCCATTTAGCAATTCCTCTATCTCCTTGTCACTCATATCCGCTCTTCCTAGCAACTGTCGACATTCTTCTGTGGATAGAGGCTCTTGCCCATCATCCCCACGCCGATGAGTGGCAGAAGATGATGACATTAAAAAGGGAGCTGGGAAGAACTGATTTTTTTGAAGGGTGCCAAGGGTGTCGAGCGCGTACTCTTGGCAGTGTTGGCTGACTCTGGTAACTCCCACACCCAAACATTGGCTTCTCTTCGCGATTTTACGTCAAGATCGGCCTTGGCTCTCTTGAGTGTTCGTTCTGCAATGTTGGCATCCTTGGCTTGCCGTTCTATTTCTGTATAGGGAAGGGCACCATTGGCAAGGATAGTAAGTAGAAAGTCTATTGCTTCATCTAGTGCTGGATGCCGATTTTCGGACGCTTGATGCGTGCAAAGTAAATCCTCAGCGGTGAGATAGGTTTCCCCATTCCAAGAGAATTTTCCTTTATGTACTCCGAATGCCAACGCAGTCGGTGGTGGCGCGAGGTTATTCTTTATGCAAATAATTGCTCGCTCTTCTTCGTTTTCAGGATTGATCCCTACCAGATGTGCAACCCTCGATGCGGCGGTGTACGCAATGGAGCCTTGCCCGCGGTATATTGCTTTATCACGCCCTGATTTTGTTAGGTGCCGTATACACAGAACAGCTACTTGATGTTGTTCTGCCAAGCGTGCCAGAGGGTCAAGCACGGAACGTACAGCGGCATCCTTGTCCGTATTCAATTCCGCACCCATGTACGAGTTGAGTGGATCGATAATAACCAAAGAGTATTTTTGTCTCTCCAATTCTTCTGCAATGGAAGCAAGATCATTTACAAGAGAGGGGTACCGCTCTTCGCCTTTTTCATTACAGATAGCAGTCAGCACTTGCACATGTTCCAAATTCGCTCCCATGTCCTCCAAGCGAGGGCGTATGGTATCGGCGAGTCCGTCTTCTGCTGCCAAGAGCAAGACATTTGCTGGGTCACGTTTGGTAGAGTCTTCAGGCAGCGATGATCCAGTAGTGATTGCGGATGCAATCGCCATTGAGCACCAAGATTTTCCCGAGCCAGGGTCTCCGTCGATCATGGTAATTTTTCCCGCTGGAATGCGATCTTGCCAAAGCCAAGTAACCTCTTCTCTCTGAACATCGGCGATACATTCAATAATCGCTCTGGATGCTTTCGTAGGTTTCTCATTTCGCTTCCCGGCAACGGGGTACTTTGAAATGCTTTTTACAATATTTTCCACCTCTCTGTCATCGAGAGGCGGCTTGCATTCCAATGCATTGATATTTTTCAGAGTCGCAAGCAGAGCGGTTTCACTGAGACTTTTGCGATGCAATGAGCCAGCTATACTTGTAAGACTGGTGTTGCGGGCACCCTCTGGAATACCCCTGTGTACTTGATCTTGCGAGTCGATCTTCTTTTCTAATGTTCCTTGCTCTTTTAACAATTCTCTCAACTTTTCCATCCCTGATAAATCAATGGTGCGATCTTGGTATTCCAGAATCTCGACAAGAGTATGTTGATCGTGTTTGTTGTTATAACTACCCGGAAGGCGGCAGAGTCGTGCGACGTTTGTGCATCCTCGATCTGGTTCTAATTGTGTATGCGCAGCTGCTTGATCGAGCAACCATCTCATGCCCCTTTGCCAATCTTCAGATGATTTCACCTCCACGGGGTCGCCCATGTAGTGAACATGGAGACCGTTCCCGGTGAAAACTATGTATCTCCACCTATGTAGTATCGGATGATCCGCAAGTGCTCTGCTCAACCAGCGAGCAAGTTCCTTTATCTCTTCATCGGAAATCTTTTTCTCATTTGTTCGAATATCATAATCGAGAAAGAAGTGGCTCTTTTTCCATACGTGTGAATCACCCGCTCTCTCCATTCCACGCTCGGGATCTACGCCAGCAAGGAAGTACAGGTCTTTCTTTGGGTTCTCCTCAAGATACTTTCGGTAGTTTGTTTCATTGAGAATGATTTCAACCTTTGATGCGGAACCTGCTTGTATGTTGCAGTCGGGGATGAGTAGGTCACTGATGAAGGTATCATTGAGTGGTGACCACTCTGGTCGTTGCTGTGTAGGTGTAATACTCATATTCATAGGAAAACAATTATTGGGTTGCGTAAATACGCTGCTTTAGCAGCTTTTGATGGGTAAATAAGGCGGCTGGCGGTAGTGTGAGTGAGCCGTTCCAATAGTCCTCTATAGCCTGTTCAATTCCGTGTCGTACTTGGAATTGGAATACAACACGACGAGGCTCGCTCTTGTCCATAGAGACTATCTGGTAGCCTAGACAGCAGAGGGCGCTTGCAAGGCCAAGGTCAGAAATTGCATGCTCATCGTTTTGCATGCGTACATTATCCTTTCCTTATTTTTTAAGGGCTAAAACTTAGTTTACTGGAGCCAATCGTATAGTGCCCTCACCACGATCAAACCATTTGGTCAGAATGTGTTTATGTGTTTTGCCAGTGACCATCTTGAGTTTCTGAATTAAATTCTCAAGGTGTTTATCGAGTTTGGTGACGTGGACACCTCGCTCTCTGAACATTGTTACTAATTCTTCCTCTTGCAATGGATTTTCGTCCCTCAGATTTTTCAGTAAGCGATTCCAGAGAAGGAACGGTGCTGATTCTCCATAAAACTTGTGGGATTCCTGGCCCCCCTTATCTCTACTCCATATCAGCTTACGTTGCAGATCAGTATCAACATCTCTATAACGAATGAATTCATCCGAACGCGTTCCGACACCATCTTCCTGTAGTGCTTCTTGAGTAGAGCCGATATTGACAACTTGCAACTCGATGTCCCCACCACTGCCTGCGCCAGTAACGTCGGGATAACGCCTTACTGCTCCTAAAGTTATGGCACCTTCGTGATCGAGAGCAAGTAATGATTCCATAATCTTAATACCGAGCACATCGCCACCTCGAATGGAGCGGAATCCTTTGCCCGAAACCCAGACTGGAGTGCCATAAAGCGTAATCATATCTTTCACAATTCCTAACACGTGCTTCTTTTGTTCTGTCCAAAGCAAGACATTTAAATCATCCCAATCAATTGTCTCGCGCAAGAACGCTTCAGTATATTCTCCTAAAGCTGACTCAAAACTGCTTTGAATGCGATGGGGATCTTTACAGATTAGGTCAACAAGTTGCTCCGAATTCTTTAGCTTCTCCAGTTCCAAAATAGAGCATATTTCATCGATAGGCTTTGATGTCTCGTAGATGGACATATACTCGGCGTTTTCTTGGTTAACAGAGCAGCGATTCTCACAGAGGTCATGCAGAAGGAATTGATCGAGAAATTCAAGATTTGCACGCAGATAAGAAGCATCCGCCTTTCCAGCTTCAATTTGGGGCAGACAATCGCGTATCAGGTCTACTACCGCGTACATACCCAGTAGTGTCTCTGGTGCTGTTGGTTGTCTCATACTCATTGATTTGCATATTAACCAACTCCTGCTAGAAAACGCAACTTCCACTTCACCATTTCTCATTCAGGAGTAGAATGAATGTATTGTCCCGACATATCGACCTATAGAGTTGTGCCCATTTTGTGGGCTCTCACCCTGCAACAGCGTAGAAAGAGGCATCCTTGCCTCGGTCGACGCGCTGTCAGCAGGGGGCAACCTCACTCGATAACGTCGGGACAAGCCGAGCCTGGGTGCCTCTTTATGATTATGATCTCGTACCAAGAAATGCGTAGGCAGATCAATAGTCCAACGATCAAGTCAACCGTTGTAGTGTGCACATTGTGTTTGTTGTTTTACGCTATTTACCTTCATAAAAGTGCAATACAGTACGCTCAACAATGTGATGGGTACAGAGTTGCAGAAGGTATATTTGATCAGCAGATACCGCCAGAAACACATAACGCAATTGCCGCACAGTATTCACATACCTATAACGCCAGTGGATATGTTATTCCTATTAGTTCGTTTGAGGAGGCTATGAACAATTTGAAGGTTGCGGTACCAAAACAAAAAGCGGAAAAATTATTGGAGGAATACTGGCAAAAGCGCCGTGATCTGTTTCTCAAAATCATGTTTTTTCGACACGATCTCTACGGACCGTATCCGAATGAACGCGGGAAGTACGAACGGGAGCAAACGTTGAACGCGTATCAATTGGCAGTATCTGAAGCAGAAGAAAGAGTCCTTTCATCAGTCAGGATCACAGGAGTTGTAGACCAAGAGTTGGAACAATTTCTGGAGTTAAAAATGGAGAATCTTCAATGGCTAGAAGAAGGATACAGAAAGACAGATAAAAAAATCGAGGAGTGGAGTTCTGAGTATGACATTATTGCGCCCTACTTACACGAGGTGTCAAACTTGGAACTCAAAGAGTCGCGAGTTCATTACTTCATAGTAGATCTCCTAACGGGTGCAGCGCGGACAACACCTTTAATATATTTCATAGTAAATGATCTTGATCACAAGGACTTCATATTCCACAGAGGATGTATTTTTTACAGTGGAGTATCAGTAGCATCGCTACCACCATCGACCAAACGCAATGCTATGATCTGGGGAGATACAGGAGGGAGAGTGCTGAGTGGATTACTCATGCTAAGTATTGCAGTCTTTCTAATACACAAAGATCTGCGTGGATTACTCAGAGCCATCAAAAAGAGACTCATGTGAGACTTCTTTGGCTTGCTTCAATTTCTTAAGCATTTCAAGTAGCTCTGGCTCACTTGCTTCTTTGACATTGATCTGCTGAAGGTTGATCTGCATTCGGGGACGAGTCTCATCCTCGTAAAGTCCGGATATCTTAGAGAGCATATCCAGTGCCTTTAGTTTCTGGTTGTTGCTTAGTGGCTCGGTTGTTTTTGTAAGCGCCATGTGCCTGACCTCCCCCACTAAACGCTCTCTTAAAGCGCTTATATCCTCCGTTGCACTTTCCAATGCATCTTTAACCTTATCATTCCTTATCAATCTACTAGCTTGTACAGCTAGATAGTCATCAGATCCATTGTAGCCTGCTACACGAGCTGCTGCTGTGCCATTTCCGCTATTGCGGAGATACTCATTTATAAATCGCTGTTGCTTTAGAGTAAGATCCATACCGCTTTATTATACTCGCAGGATCGCGCGGAGCTACTACTTCTGGGACTCCTAATCCTCGTAGATAAGCAACAGACAACATTTGCGGACATAAACATGTTGCTACTTTTTGCTTTTTGACTTGCAAATGAGTGCGGCGAATTGTACGAGCCGCGTACCTTGCTCCCGCGCTTCCTCGTCACTCAACTCCATGCCGTACTCTTCGCGGATAATGTGCTGGAATTCTCTGATGTCTTCAGGGGAGAGTTCTATCATGTGACGAGTTTACCACTGCCGCCCTGACTATATTTATCTCAGCTTAATGATTGCCTCATTCCACTGCATAATCTGCCCTATAGAGCGGTTCAATATTTCGCCCGGCATCTCCACCAGCTCTAACTCATCAAGCTCTTTTATGCATGAAAGGCTAACAGGGAGTGTGTATTTTGCGGTTCCAAAGCCTTCAGTAATGTCATAGACCAGTGGCTCCTCAAAGACCATCCGGAGTACTAGTCTCTTTTGGGCTAGATCATCAGTATTCCACATCATGTAGGGCTCGCTAACGAACTCCAGAGCCTGTTTGAGGGCGGTTCCAAAGTCAAAATCAGGCTTCAGCTTTGGTTTCACCTTTTCACCGAGTCTCAAGCGCTCGGCATCTAGCTCTTCGATCTTCTCTTCGTACACTCGTATTACAGCAGGGCTCTTTGTATTTAGCAGTAGCTCGGTATAGGACTTGATCTCAGTCTCCACCTTCTTCTGCTTCTCTGCACGGCGCTCATTGATCGCCTCTACATCTATTACTTTCGATTCGAACTGTACCATCATCTCATGTTCAATAATCTTTAAGACACCGGGGCGTGGTTTGAGCTTCCGGAGCATATCCTCAAATTCCTCGTGCATCTTGTCAGCCCGTATTCCTTTCTCTTTGTAGCTACATCCTTTTGAAGTGCATCTATAGTAGGGATATTGTTTATTGCGCCCCTTACTCCAACTGGCGGTGTAGGGATTTTCACATTCACTACAAAGTACAAATCCTCGGAGTGGGAAGTCTTTGTTAAGATCTTGCCTATTTGGTGCATGAGTTCTTTCTTCTAGCCGTTCTTGTACCCGATTAAAAGTTTCAGGAGATACCAGAGGCTTATGATGGCAGTTAATGAAATATGGGATATTCCAGAAATGCGCGATAACTTATATAAGGAAAAAGTATTTGAAGACGCGGATCAAATGATTGATCATATGTACAAGCCTGATAACG
>CEPX01024878.1_pt1 | contig 21702 bp, 12 predicted proteins | sample 361361 | NCBI WGS metagenome assembly CEPX01 (sample SAMEA2619974, study PRJEB7988) | marine metagenome | biome: marine biome (ENVO:00000447); feature: mesopelagic zone (ENVO:00000213) & marine oxygen minimum zone (ENVO:01000065); material: "saline water (ENVO:00002010), including plankton...
CCTTAGCAAATGATCTGGGTTGTTTCCCTTTTGACGATGGCGATTCGCCGTCACCGTCTCACTCCCTTTGCTAAAAAGATTGGTATTCGGAGTTTATCAGGAATTGGTAGGTCGGGAAGACCCCCTCATCCAAACAGTAGCTCTACCCCCAATCGTATACAAAGAGGCTGCCCCTAAAGGCATTTCGAGGAGAACCAGCTATCTCCGGGTTCGGTAGGCTTTTCACCCCTACCCACAGGTCATCCCCGCATCTTGTGACATGCGTGGGTGCGGGCCTCCAGCGTCTTCCGACGACCTTCACCCTGCCCATGGGTAGCTCACCCGGTTTCGGGTCTGCCGCCTGCGATCATAAACGCCCTATTCGGACTCGCTTTCGCTCTGGCTCCGGGTTTTGACTCCCTTAGCCGACCACAGACGAGCAACTCGTTGGCTCATTATGCAAAAGGCACACGGTCATCCCGCAGAGCGGGACTCCCATTCTTTGGACGCATCAGATTTCAGAGACTATTTCATCCCCCTTCCGGGGTGCTTTTCACCTTTCCCTCGCGGTACTATCCACTATTGATCTCTAGAACTATTTAGCCTTGGAAGGTGGTCCTCCCAGATTCGGGCCGGATTTCACGTGTCCGACCTTACTCAGGATACTCCCACGTAATGTACTGTTTCGGCGACGGGGCTCTCACCCTCTATGGCCGCCTGTTCCAGGGTCGTTTGCCTACAATACATTAATCGATTATGGAGTCCTACAACCCCCCATCATAAAATAATGAGGTTTGGGCTGTTCCCCGTTCGCTCGCCACTACTAAGGGAATCTCTATTGATTTATCTTCCCTTGTTACTGAGATGTTTCAGTTCACAAGGTGACCACAACATATAAATATGAAGTACATGAGCATAACCTCATGTGGGTTTCCCCATTCGGAAATCTCCGGCTGGTAGCGCCTGTCTAGCGGCTCACCGAAGCATATCGCAGCTGACCACGTCCTTCATCGGATTCTAGAGTCGAGGCATTCATCTGATGCGATGAGTAACATTTTTCTAATTGTACTGTTCATGTGTCACGAACGCAGGCAAGACATGCCCACAATGTGACACCAGTTTTGGTTTAATTGGTTAAATTGGTTGATTGCAGTTCATATGACATCACTTCTTTCTACTGGGCAGATCTATATCGTTTGATGAACGACACTTCTCGTGCCTCGTAGCTCCGCGATAGCGGAGCGAAGTGGTATGACGTATTATTTATCATCTTATATAAACTTTTCTATCGCCCGGTGCTGCTAAAGGTCGTATAGATCCGGCTCGCAGGAAATGCTGTACGGATCCGGTAGCGCTCCAATCCCACTAGACCTCTTTATCTTCATAATTGGCTGGATAAAAAGAAAGCGGGTGGCTTACGCACACCCGCAGAATTCGTGGTCTATTAGACCGTTTAAGCCACCTATAGTGGTGGCGTACCCCGTCTCGGCTGAAAGCACAAGGCGAGGGATCGATTCCTGCGGGTATGCATTAAAGGCATAAAGCTAACGGATTTTACGGATTAAGCCTTATAGAGGCAAGTCTGCTCCTAAGAAAAAGTCGAGAAAATCTACGACACGTATTTGGTATGGAGAAGGGTGTATAGTACGTGTCGTATGCTCAGGCAAAATAGATTCGTACTATTGGTCGTTATTCTGTATTTCGCCATCGGATGTACTGTCTTTGGTACTGTGCTTCAAAACTCCTTCGTCTACTTTGATGATAATCTTCTAGTATTCGAGAATCCCATGATTCAAAACCTGAATCTGAGAACTATTACATGGGCGTTTTTACATTTTGATCCGGAGCTCTATATACCCCTGACATTTTTGAGTTTTCAGTTCGACTGGTTTTTGGGAGGTGGTAATCCAATGATATTTCACCTCACCAATCTGGTACTTCACATTATAAATGCACTTCTCGTTACATGGCTTATATATCTGTTGCAACGTCGCAATGTATTGGTTGCCCTTTTAGCAGGACTTCTCTTTCTTGTTCACCCTCTCCACACAGAAGCAGTGGCATGGATAAGTGCACGAAAAGATGTGCTGTCGGCGATGTTTTTTCTTATGAGCACCATTGGATACTTGTATAAACGAAAACGTATCTCACTTGCCTGTTTTGTTCTTGGGCTTCTTGCAAAAGTCTCGATCGTAATTCTGCCGCTTATTCTCCTCTTGATCGATTGGTTGCAGAAGCGTCCACTCGATCGAAATGCTATACGGGAAAAGATTCCATACTTCATTGCTGCCTGTGTCTTCGGTGTAATCGCTATCATTGGAAAAACTCAAATTCTTGGCAATGCTTCTTTGATAACTGGGGTACTTGTTGCTATCAAAAGTACGATCTTTTATCTGCAAAAATTTGTAATGCCCTTACAACTTTCTGTGATCTATCCCTATCAGGATTCCCTAACAATCCTCTCTCCAGATTTCTTTATTCCAGTAGGACTACTATTGCTTTTGATTGTTGCTGTTTTCCTATCACGTAAAAAGACACGAGCAATCCTTTTTGCTTCACTGTTTTATGTCTGCGCTCTCGTACCAAGTTTTACGAATTATGCGAGAGATGAGACGGTATTTTTTGCATCGGATCGCTATGCATATCTACCATCCATCGCTCTCGTGTATCTCATTGTTGTAGGTATTTCTACTCTGAAGAATCAAAGAAAAACTCTAGGCATTGCACTCTGTACTATGGTGATCATTACCTTTGGATTCCTTGCACACAAACAAGTACGAGTATGGCGCAACACCAAGACACTCTTTATGCATGCAACGCAGTATCACGAATACTATCGTGCCTACAGTAAAATTGGAGCCGAACTCTGGAATGAAGGAAATGAAACAGAAGCGCTCCAGGCACTCAATCACTCAATTGAGCTGCGACCCAATCGCCGAGCGTACTACAACCTCGGACTATATTATATGAGTAAGAATCAGACTCTGGAAGCTCTATCCGCATATAAAAACGCTATCGAATTAGACACCAATCATAAGGATGCGCATATGAACCTTGGGCTTCTGTACTGGCAATCAGGAAATACCGAAGATGCACGTACACACTGGGAACGCGCTGAACAAATTGATCCAACAGACCGAGATGCATTGATTAACCTGGCACTTTTGTATCAGAAGATTGGACAAACAAGTACTGCAAGACAGATGATACAAAGACTTCTAGAAATGGACTCTGAGGATATTGAGGCACATGCTCTATTAAGAAGTCTAGAATAATATATCTACGAAGGCTTATCTTCCTGTAGTAGTAGAGACGCGGTATACCGCGTCTCTACTGACATATGATCATAACTACGCTGCATCCATTGCTTCTTCTGATACGGAGTCTTCCATTTCATCTTTCTGCGTCTTACCGGAAGCATCTACTTCTGCACCTTCTTCGACGCCCTTCTTTACCTCTTCGTCAGACTCGGTTTCTTGCTCTGTTCCATCTGCCATCTCTGCAATCTTATCTTCTTCAGCAACAGTAGCTCCCTCTTCTTGCTCTTCTGCTTCTACGCGTGTCTGCAATTCCACCTCTTCCACTTCTCCTTGTTCGATAGTAACCCGCTCTTCTGGTTCGACTTCTTCTTTGAACTTGAGAAGATCAACCTTGAGTCCGAGTGCCTGCAGCTCTTTGACAAGAACATTGAATGACTCAGGAATACTTGGCCTGCGAATTGGCTCTCCCTTTACGATAGACTCGTACGCCTTAGACCTTCCGATGACATCATCGGACTTGATCGTCAGCATTTCCTGCAATATGTGGGCAGCACCGTAAGCTTCTAGAGCCCAGACCTCCATTTCACCGAATCGCTGTCCACCGTGTTGCGCCTTACCACCAAGTGGCTGCTGTGTTACAAGTGAGTACGGTCCAACGCTACGTGCGTGAATCTTATCTTCTACAAGGTGAAGCAGTTTGATCATGTATACCATTCCCACTGTTGTTTCGTGTGAGAATTTCTCACCGGTAAATCCATCGAAGAGTTGTACTTTTCCACTCTCTGGCAGGTCTGCTGCTTTGAGGAAGTCTGTAATCAATTCTGTTCCAACACCATCAAGAGCAGGCGTTGCGATCTTAATTCCTAACTTGTCACATGCCCAACCAAGGTGTGTCTCGAGGATCTGTCCGATGTTCATACGCGACGTCACACCAAGCGGGTTGAGGATGATGTCTACTGGAGTACCATCTGCGAGGTATGGCATATCTTCGGAAGGAACTATACGTGATACCACACCCTTGTTTCCGTGACGTCCTGCAAACTTATCTCCAACCTGCACCTTTCGTGTCTGTGCAACGAAGACTTTTATCTGCTTGATAACACCTGTTGATAGCTCATCACCCTCCGTGCGATCAAAAATGTGGACATCAACTACCTTTCCTCCTGCACCACCTGGGAGTCTTAGAGAGCTATCTTTAACATCTTTCGCTGTGTCTCCGAAAATCGCCTGCAAGAGACGCTCTTCTGGTGTGAGTTCTGTTTCTCCTTTTGGCGTAATTTTACCAACAAGGATATCTCCTTCGTGTACGGTAGCACCAATACTCACAACACCATCAGCATCAAGATCTTTGAGCTTGGCCTCACCTACATTCGGAATATCACGCGTAACGGTTTCGGACCCTAACTTCGTATCACGTACATCCGTTACATAGGACTCAATGTGAATAGAGTCGAAGAGACCCTGACGTGCAACGCGATCGGAAATAATCACCGCATCCTCGTAGTTGTACCCTTGCCATGACATATATGCCACAAGCAAGTTTTGCCCAAGAGCTAGCTCTCCATCTTCGATGGATGCACCATCTGCAAGACTATCTCCTTTACGAACTTTTTCACTGCGACGCACCTTTGGACGCATGTGGAAACATGTTCCTTGGTTACCGCGAACATACGAGGTTAATTCATATGTTGCCTTGCGTCCGCTCTTGTATACGACTGAAATTTCATTACTGTCTGCGTAGGTTACCTCTCCATCTTCTTCTGCAAGAAGTGCATGTCCACTCGCTCTCGCAGCAAGACCTTCCATACCAGTTCCAACAAGTGGGGCACTAGGACTGACGATAGGCACTGCCTGCCTCTGCATATTCGTACCCATAGATGCACGAGTATTATCGTCGTGCTCTAGGAACGGAATGAGCGCTGTAGAGACAGAGATAATCTGCTTTGGTGATACATCAACATGTGTGATGTCACGTACGTGCGCAAATGTCGGTTCGCTACTCTTACGAGCGGAAACACGTGTGTGGAGGAACTCATCGTTCTCCGAGTAGCTGTGCTGTGCCTGCGCAATCGTAAGGTGACGCTCCTGTTCTGCATCAACGTACTCTACTTTTCCTGAAATGTACGCACGTACAGGTATTTCTGTGCGCTTATCTTTTTTGAGTTGTGCAATAACTTTTGTAGCAATACCCTTTGCCTCTACAACCTCTCCCTCTTTTGCAATAATTTTGCGACCGTCCTTGATATTTTCATCAAGGGTGCGACCGAGAAGTTTCTCTGCACTCAGCGGAATAGTGTTTTTTACTTCACGGTACGGTGTCATCAAGAAACCATACTCATTTACTTTTCCAAATCCTGCCAAGTGCATCACCAGACCAATGTTCGGACCTTCTGGGGTCGCAACAGGACAAATACGTCCGTAGTGCGATGGGTGCACGTCTCGAACATCGAAGCTTGCACGCTCTCGGCTAAGTCCTCCAGGACCCATAGCGCTTAGACGACGCTTGTGTGCCAGCTCTGCCAGTGGATTGGTTTGATCCATAAACTGTGAAAGCTGTGAACTCGCAAAGAATTCACGCATAGCAGCTGTAATTGGACGGCAGTTAATCAGCTGCATTGGTGTTACGGTTTCTAGGTCCATCACCGTCATACGATCTTTGACAATACGCTCAGTACGTACGAGACCCACACGATATTTGTTTTGCACCAACTCACCTACGGAGCGGATACGACGGTTGCTAAGGTGATCGATATCATCGGGAGTACCTTCTCCGTTATTGAGCTTGATGAGCTCTTTGACGATAGCGACAAAATCCTCTGCTCTAAATACGCGATGCTCCTCATTCTCTGCAGTTTTTAGATTGAATCTGCGGTTCATTTTGTAACGAGCAATAGCACCGGAGTCATAACGTTTGAAATCGAAGAACAAGCTATCGACCAGTTGCTTTGCGTTCTCAGGTGTAGCCAAATCACCCGGACGAATCTTGCGGTAGATACTCTGATACGCATCTTCTACTGTGCGCTCTGTATCCTTTTCAAGAGTCGTAAGGATGTAGTCTTTTTCACCAACAACATCCGCAAATTCATCAAGAATCTTGCTATCTGTATCGTATCCAAACACACGCAGAAGTTGTGTTACAGGGATCTTTCTTTTACGGTCAATTTTACAGCTGATAATACCGCGACGATCGGTTTCGATCTCCAGCCACACACCACGCTTTGGAATAATTTTCGCTGCATGGTTTTTGGGGTAAGCAGCCATCTTGGAAAAAAATACTCCGGGGCTACGCACCAATTGGTGCACAACCACACGCTCGATTCCTCCAACAATAAATGTTCCGATATCGGTCATCAGTGGGATGCTTCCAAGGAATACATCCTGTTCTTTAATTTCTCCGGTCTCTTTATTAATAAGCTGTACATTTCCTTTCATCACCGCTTCGTAGCTAAGATTCCTGCGACGACAGATTGATGGTTCGTATTTTGGGGGATCAAAGGAGTGTCCCAGTACACGCAGCTCCATCTTTTTACCGGAGAAGTCAGCAATAGGACTGATCTCCTGCAATAGCTCTTTGAGTCCTTCTGTCAGGAACCATTTGTAACTATCAATCTGCATTTCGATGAGAGAGTCTATTTGGCTCAGTTGCTCATCTTCCACTATAAATGCTCTTCCACTACTTACCTTAATTGGCTGTAAGTGAGCCGGCAAATTTTTAAACGCTGCAGAGAATTTTCCAGCAGAAGGGACAACGTGCGGGATAAGGTTCGGAAGCACATCATCAATAACCTGCATCTTATATGCCTTAGGGGCAGGCTTTTTCACAGCTTTTTTTATGGTATCAGCTGTCTTCTTAGCGACGGTCTTTTTAGCAGCTTCGGGTGTCTTTTTGGGTACAACTTTCTTTGGAGCTACTTTCTTGGGTACGACTTTCTTTGGAGCTACTTTCTTGGGTGCGACCTTTTTTTTCGCAACGACTTTTTTACCCTGAGTTGGTCGAACGGGCTTCTTTGTAGCAGCGGCTTTCTTAGCCGGCTTCTTGGTTGAGGCTTTTTTTGTAGCCATAAGAGCAGGGGGGGGTTTTAGCAAATAGAACGCAAATTTCCGGCAGCTCTCAAAACACAATCAGGGGGATCCGCTGCAATCGGGCTGTATTCTAGGCATTCTAGGCCTCAAGTCAACTAAAATAGCGCAAAAGCCTTATTCTCTTCACATCAAAAAAACCCGGCCGCCGTAGAGGGGAGCTGACAAATATCACCTTCCCTCAATACGAATACGGTCAAATATTCTCTCTGCATCCTCTATACGTCCTGCAGCCTTATATATGCCTGCAAGATTCTGGGCAATGTCTTGGTCTTCCGGGGCAAGGAGCACAGCTTGCTCCGCATTTTGGATAGCCAGCTCCATGTCACCACGCAGATAGTAGAGATAGCCAAGATTCATATGTGCATACGGAAGCCCCTCGTGTACCTCCACCGCCTGCTCAAAAAATCCCAGTGCCGCATCATTTTGCTCTTCTTTGAGCGCAAGGATTCCAAGATTGTAGTACGCACGTCCGGTGGGTTTGATGGCTAGTGATCTTTCCAAATGTGACCGCGCTGTTTCATGGTCTCCTTCGTTAATAAGATATGTTGCTACTTTTGTATGCGCAAAGTAGGTCTCTTCGTAAAGATCAATGACATGCGAAAATAAGGTATTGGTATTTTTCCAATGCAAAGACTGACGATGTGCAGTATACGAAAATAGAGCAATTATCACTGCACATGTGATGGTGACTCTTCTGTCTAAGCGTATTCGCTGCAACAGAAATACCAAAATCAAAAGAAGTGCCACAGACGGTAAGTACGCATAACGATCGGATGCAAAATACAGATCACCTCCCTTGGCGTAGTTAAAGAAGCTCGGAAATATGGTACAGAACCCGATACCTACTGCTGCCCATATTTTGCGAGACCTCGCTACAGTCACGGCAATAGAGAGAGCAATGATCACCAGTACAGAAACCGCAAAGTGCATATCGAGGAGAGTCACGGGGCCTAAATGGGGATACACCAGAGACAGAGACGTCGGCACGAAAAACTTTTGCAGGTAAAATGCCGTACTTCTTGCTGCCATCAATACCCCCTGTATGAATGACGAATCTCCCAACACATCCTCCTTACCTAATACAGCGACACATCCGAAAATGGCGCTGAGACAGAAGAAGGGAATCTTATCGAACACTAAACGTCTAGAGAGTGACCTTTTGTTCCAGTAATCAATGAGCAAAAGTACAAGCGGCAATAAGACAATGGATACCTTGGAAAGAAGACCCAATCCAAATGCCAATACACTCAACCCGTACCAGAGAAATCTTTGTCGTTTTGGCTGACCCACAAATAGAAGATACGTACCAACCGACAGGAGGAAAAAGAATGTAGACAGTAGATCTTTTCTCGAAGCTATCCATACCACTGCTTCGGTATGCAAGGGATGAATTAAAAAGAGGAGCCCCGCAAAGAGGGACCACTTTCTCTGTACTGTCATCCGCGACAATATCGCTACTACAAGAACTGCATTGAGAATATGTAACAGAAGATTGTGCACCGAAAACTGCGTTGGATTCATGCCTGCAATTGCATGATCTATTTGATAACTAAAGGATGTCAGTGGAATGTAGAGCTCCGGATCAAAATGCGTAAATATCCACGCTACAGAAGAGAGGGACAACTCTTGAATAGCAGGATTATCATACACAAGCGTATCATCATCAAATGCAATAAATTCGTTGCCAAGTGATGCACCGTACACAAGAAGTGCTATAGCGCCAAAAGCCAGAATCACAGCAAAATAATATCTCAATGACACAGCGACACTATACATGAACACTACTCCTTTATTCGCCGTGTAGTATTTTTAGGAGCGGTGGCACCCTTTCGTGGTTGGGATAGACATCCAGCATGGTTTCTATAACCACCAGAGCCTTTTCCTTCTGTCCGGTAAGTGTATAGATGGTCGCAAGATTTCCGAGTCCCATCTCGCTAAACGGATGATATTGTATAGAGAGCTCTGCATGCCGTATGGCTTCTGCGACATTACCTTCATCCCAATAGAACATGCTCATATTTGTGAGGGCTTGATTGTTTTCCGGGCTGAGTCTCAGCGCTTCTTCTGTGAAGAGCTTGGCATCCTCTCTGTTGCCTGCTTCCATAGCAGCTACACCTAAACGGAAATATGCAGCGGAGGTAGGCCCCAGTTCTATCGAACGTTTAAGTGCTGCTATAGCTTCTTTTCGGTGACCTTCTCGCAAAAACCACACGCCAACCTTTTCGTACGCTCCAAATGTCTCTGCAGTTTCGAGGGAATTTGCAAAGAGTGTGTAGGTATTTTCCCAAACTTTTGATCTCTGGAATGAGGCAATGGCAAAGATTGCTATCACTGCTGCACACACACCATAGGTTACGCGTTCCCATCTCTTAAGAAGATATATCAGTAACGGAGCAAGTATCATGAGTACTCCAAGAAAAGGCATGTACATATACCTATCTGTTGCCAAATAGAGCTCTGCCCCTCTGTAGTACTGCAAGAAACTTGGGCTAAGAAGAACGAAGGCAATCACCGCTCCACAGACAACTACTCTCTGCCTCTTTCGATAGATCCACATCGCAACGATAGCAGCAATGAATACAAGAACAGAAAACGCAATTGCAGGATTCATTAACGTGACAGACTCCTGTGGATACGGATAGAGGATAGAAAGATTGATAGGAAGTATGAGTTTCTCTATATAAAACAGAATCGTTCTGGGGATAAGAAGGAGCACGCTCTCTGTGGAAGAACGTGCGAGTACTTGGTCTTTACCGAGTAGTGCGATGAGCCCTAGAAATAGAGCGGCGATAAAGAACCCTTTCTTCCTCCAGATGTTCCGGAGGGAAATCGATTGATCTAAAAGCCAGTCAAATGCAAGGAGGGCAATGGGAAGTGGAGCGACAGAAATCTTTGCAAAGAGTGCAAGAACAAAGAGCCCAAGAGACGCCCAATACAGTTTGATTTTTTCGTACTGCCTAAAGCGCAAATACATCCCAATAGATGCCAAGAAATACAGTGTCGACAGGAGGTCTTTTCTTCCGCTAGCCCATGCAACTGCTTCTGTGTTGAGTGGATGAACAAGAAAGAGTAGACCAAGAATAACTGCTGCATCGGTACGCTTGAAGAGGAGCTTTAAGATCCATGTAATAAGAAGGCTATTGATGATGTGCTGAAAGAGATTGTCGAGGTGAAAAATCCAAGGATTTAAGCCTCCGATTACCGCGTCCAGCTGAAAGGAAACAAACGTCAATGGAATATAAAGTTCCGGATCGTAATGCCCAAATGCCCAGAGAACGGAAGAGAGTCTGCCCGCTTGAATGACCGAGAGGTTATCTATTATTAGTAACGTGTCATCAAACTCTACAAATTGATTGGTAATGACACTGTAGCCGTAGATGAGAAATCCTATCGTTATAAAAAGACCAATGACGGCTGCTGTTAACTGTCGAGCGGACAAGTTATCGGTAATCAGTAATCGGTTATATGCCATAAAGTAGTAGCATACTACACTAATTACTGATTACTAATTACTGATTACTAATAACTATTTCCCTTCCTCGAACCTCCTTCCTACCTCTTCCCAATTCACGGTGTTCCAAAACGCTTCTATGTAATCCGGGCGCTTGTTTTGGTAATTGAGGTAATATGCATGTTCCCAAACATCAAGTCCAAGAATAGGAGTTCGACCTTCCATTAGAGGGCTGTCTTGGTTGGCTGTGCTTTCTACTTTCAATGACCCTCCATCGTTGGAGAGCCATGCCCATCCGGAACCAAATCGGGTAGCTGCTGCCAAAGAAAATTCTTTCTTAAGGGCATCAACCGATCCAAATGTGGAGTTGATTTCCTCCGCCAGATCACCCGAAGGTATCCCCCTTCCATCAGGACTTAAGATTGTCCAAAAGAGTGAGTGATTTGCATGCCCTCCACCATTATTCCTCACAGCTGTGCGCTTATCTTCAGGAATCTGATTCAGATTAGCAATGACGTCTTCGATAGGCTGATTGGCAAACTCTGTTCCTTCGAGGGCTGCGTTCACTTTGGCTACGTATCCTGCGTGATGCTTATCGTGATGAATTTCCATCGTACGCGCATCAATATGCGGCTCGAGAGCATCATATGCATAGGGAAGATCGGGGAGGGCGTAGGCCATGATTTGCGTGGGAAAGTTTCGATTCTAGTGTAGCATTTGGGTATAAGAAAAAAATGTATGAAGACGACTATTCTTACATCACCGGAAGATCTAAAACGATATGACCAATGGGCCAAATCCTCCGGCCAAGGAAATCTTTGGCAATCTCTGGAACAAAAGAGGTATCTCGAAGCACTCGGGAAAGAAGTACGGATCTATGCATCGCAAGATGATGGACAGATCCGTGCCTCCGCACTTGTCATAATTGATCGGACTTTCGGTGGATACAGCACGTGGGATATTCCTCGGGGGCCACTTGGTGATGGTCGTACTGAACTTCTCGAAAAAATTATGCACGATGCAAAGAAAGATACATGCTTGGCGTTATATTTTTCTCCAATGAGAATAATTGATTATGGTCGACTGTCTCCACGTCACATTCATTGTGAAGCAACACGCATTATTGACCTGACACAATCCGAAGAAGAAATCCTTTCGCAAATGAAACAAAAAGGAAGGTATAACATTAAAGTTGCAAAGAAGAATGAGATCACCATAAAAGAGAGCCGAGACATTGATGCGTTCTATGATCTTGTAAAAAAGACCGGCAAGCGTGATGGCTTTGTTAGTCTTTCAAAAAAACAATACCGAGCATTTCTCGAACATCTTCCTGGATCGTTCCTTCTTTTAGCATATGACAAGCAAACCGAACCGATTGCTGGCGTTCTAAGCGTCGTTTGGGGTGAAAGACTGATCTATTACTATGGAGCAAGTAACCACGCTGAGAGGGCAAAGATGGCCCCATATTTGCTTCAATGGGAATCGGTGCGTTATGGAAAGGGAAAAGGTTGCACTGAATATGATCTTCTTGGTATTGCACCACCAAACGCAGAATCTGACCACCCTTGGTCTGGCATTTCAAGTTTTAAAGAAAAGTTCGGTGGAGAGGTAGTGATGTATCCGAAGGAGAGGATGATAGTACTAAGGCCGATGATGTATTGGTTGCTTCAGATGAAGAGGAAGTTATTAGGGTAAATACGAAAAACGAAATTCGAAATCCGAATGCTATGTTTCGTATTTCGTGCTTCGTACTTCGATTTTTTTATATGTGTACCAAAAAACCCCTCCCAGTTTTACCTGGAGAGGGGTTTTTAGTTCCTAAGTTAGGAAGAGCATCATGAAAGGTCTTTAGCTGTTGTAGCTAGTAGACTTAACAGATGTCTCTGGATATTCGACCCAAAGGAAGACGTTTCCGTTAGCATACGTTGAGGTTTGATCTTCATCAATCCACTGTACGTGTGAACGGGCTGAACCACCAAGAGCACCAAATGGTGTCGAAGCGATATCATCGAAGTTTTGGATAGATACCTGGAGAACAGATACACCACCAGCAGCGGATGCGTTGTTTGGATTGGTGATATCTGCCTCAAGAACGAGTGTAGTGTCTGTTCCCTCGTCGATTTCAGTATCAACGTTGGATGCTTTCAGACCCTTACATTCAACCAGAAGCGAACCAGAAGCGTTACCAGTAACGTCTGACGCAGGAGTTGTTCCGTTGTAGACACCACAGTCACCTACCTTCGTTTGGTCAGCTTTGTTGTACAGCCTGATGGAAGTACCAAGAATGCTTACGTTTGTGGCGTTAACATTAAAGACTACACCAGAGAGGACAACATCGTTGTCTCCGTTCTTAGAGTTTCCGTGAGCAGCGGCCGTGAATTTGAACTGACCAATAGCCGTGATACCAGTTGGTACAGATGTACCGTTGGCATCTGGGTTGGCGTTCGTAATCGACGTGATCTTGGAAAGAACAGAGATGTTCTTGTTACCAGTAATACTGGAGTTACTGTTGGAGTTGTCAGTTACAGTTTCTGCACCGACGAATACTTCTCCTTCACCAGTACCATCCTGGTCACTCATTGTGAGGTCGTTTGAAGACTCTCCACCGCGGGCACGAACAACGATGTTGTCGTACGTAGCGGCACCAGAACCAACGAAGAGAGCAATGACCTGGTTGGATGTTCCACCCTGTTCATCAGTCTTCATTCGAGGTCGGATGATAATATCAATATCATCACCATCTGGAACAACGAGTTGCTGGTTCTCCATGTTCACACAGAACGTGGTTACCGTACCAGAACCAACTTGGTCATTTACCGCAGATCCAGCTGTGCTGTTCTTCGGGTTGTGCTTAAGTGTTGTGTCGGATCCACATCCACCCTTAGTCGCTTCTGCGAACTTAGTGGACTCACCGTCACGGTAGAGTTCTAGGCGGTCAATAGCCGTAGCTGTTGAACCAGAAGATGTGAACTGAATGTCAGTCACATCAATATCTTCATGCTCAGCGTGCAGCTCAAGACGGAGGATAGCCTCGCCAAGAGTTCCACCAAGCAATTGTCGGCTTCGCAGTGGCTGCGAATCTCTTGTTACGAACAAGTCACCCTGGCTGCGGAGTGCCCACAGCTGAGAGAGAACAGTCGTTACAACAATATCACAAGTGTCAGAACATGTACCGTTAAGCTTAAGACCGCTCAAGTTAGAACCGTCATCAAGTTCTTCTGCTTCGAGGTATGTAACGGCTGAACCGGTGTCGAAGCGAATAGTAAGGTCATTGTTCGTAAGACTTGAGGAAACGTCAGTGTGTACCTCGAAGACAACAGTCTCTTCGGCAGGGATAACGTATCCACCACCAGCAAGGTCGTTAAAGCTAACCTGGCTAGATTGTGATGCAACACCGTCCTCGAGGATGGTGTCAACTGAACCGTCTCCATCGGTATCAACCCATAGAGCGTAGTTCTGACCATTGTTCAGAGATGCACCGGATCCTGACTCAAAGATGGCCTTTGTGAAGAGGATATCCTCTGCTTCACCAGCGCGAGCCTCGAAGCGGAAGAGGTTAATATTCTTCGCATTTTCTACAGCAGTGTCTGTTACACCAATCTCCTTAACGGCGATGGTCAGAGTAGCTGTAGCAATTTTGTGGAAATTACCAGCGATGTTACCTCGTGGGCGAACGTCACCGACTTTATCTCCAGTAGAGAGACCTTCAACCTGCATTTGGTAGGTTGTTACAGCGGTAATCAAACCACCGAAGTCACATGTACCTGCAGTGTTGCTTGTCAAACCACCATCGGAACCGATGATGTCTGTAGGCTCACCACAGATGTGTACACGGAACTTGTCTCCGTCTCTTGGATGAACACCTGTTCCGTTGTCAATGAAGTCAACACGGAATTCCCAAGTTTCATCTCCGCGAACGATGAAGTCATCGAATCGGTAGACCTGGTAGTTACCTCTCTCAGAACCAGTTGAAGTGATTCCAGTGTCGGAAGAACCAGTAAGACGTACACCGTCGATCGTTCGACCGGTGGACTTGTTGCGGATTTCAACATCCTCGAGCATCTCGTGGATTTGGTCAGCTGATTGGGCAGTTGTTACAGCAAGAACGTGTCCTGTTGAACTCTGACCTTGGACCAAAATGAAGAAGTCCTTAACATCGATGTCCTCACCACCAGTTTGGAATGTGATGTTGGCAAGAACTGCATCGTTGTCGTCACGTGTGTACTCCTCTTGTGGAGGTCCGTCGACACCGATAGTGAATTCACCAGCGTCGATAGAAACTGTGTCAGGAAGAGTGGCAGTCTCGGCAGGCAGAGAAATCTGTGATCCGTAGAGCTGTCCGTTTACACCGTAACCGTAGAGAGAACCAACCGCAAAGAGGTCAGATGTCTCTTCGAAGTGCATGATCATCTTGTCACCTGCACCACCAACAATGTCAGCGATGATCTCAAGAGTGATTTTGTCACCTTCAAGAACAGTGAATGGAGGATCAAACACAACAGTTATGAAGTCACCAACGGTCTGAGAAACAGTGTTGGTAAGAATCGTACCGTCTGTTCGGCGAATAGCAATGTTTACGAAGTCACCATCAGATGCTGAGCTGTTTTGCTCAAGCGTCATAGAGTAGAATGTCTGGTCCTCAGTAGAGTTAACAGACACTTCGTATTTACCGATAACAACTCCTACGTCACCAACCTCAACTTCATTCGGTGAGACAGTTCGGTATGTAAGGCTAACGATACCGCTAGTTACAGCAGCAATACGGAATGTATCACCACGGAGTGGGAAGTTACCAGATACAGACTGAGCGTTTCCGAATACATCGGAAGGAAGTTCAACAACAAGGTTGTGCTCAGATGAGGTAACAGCTGTAGATGAGAAGTCCATCACAACGTCCACTGTTACTGTCTCACAAGGATCAAGGATCAAAGGAGAAGAGAAGCGAAGGTCAGATGTCTGGTCTTCTGAGTCAATTGTGCGCTTACGTGTAACACGAGCGCCGTTTACAGCTGCGTAGATACCATCGATATCGACTTCGTTACCAAATCCTTCGTGAAGGATGGTGAGGTTTTCGATAGCAACAGAGTCATCACAGGAAGCAGTAAAGTCTACAGAGAGACCTACTACACCAACTGCTCCTTTAGGAACAGTGTCTCCAACAGGGCTTGAGGCAGCAAGAGAAAGCTCAAGTGAACCATCACCCTGTACGAAAGCGGTGTAACCTGTGAAGCCAACGCTGTCACTAAAGACAACGCCGCCAGCAGTCATAAGTTCAGAAACTGAAAGAGTGTAGCTGTGTCCTGCTTCCATAGACTCACCAAGGGTGAGCTCAACAGTGCTTGTACCAAGAAGGTTAGCACTTGTTACGGCAATCTCAGGAGAACCAGTAACTGTGAAGTTGCCAGCATCTTCTGCACTTGATTGGTCGAGAGTCTGATTGAATTCGACTTCAAGAGTAGTAGATGAAGTTGCAACTGCATCAGTAACCATTGGTTCACCGCCTACACCGCCTGTACCACAATCAACTCCGTAGGAGAGACCTTGGTCAACACGGTAAAGCATCACAACCATCTCAGCACGGTTCATGTTGTCACCAGGACGAACACGGCCGGTAGAGTCGTCACCCTGAAGTACACAGTGATCAGCCGCAGTCTGAATGACGTTGGTGTACCACTGTCCGCTTGGGTTGTCGACGAACTGAGAAGCATCGCCAGTCGGAGCAAGTCCGAATGCGCGAGTGATGAGGGCAGCAGCTTCAGCGCGGTTAATGTTTGCGCCAGGACGAGAGTAGCAAGGGGAACTGCCGTAGCAGTCGCCGTCACCACGGACCCATCCTTCTTTACCTGCTTCCTCAAAGTACCCATAGTACCAAGCTCCTGTAGAAACGTCGTCGAAGCTTGCAACAGCTGGAGGAGTGGAAAGAATTCCACCGTTCAGCTCTACAACCAACTTAACGAATTCAGCACGGTTGGCAGGATTGCCACCGCGGAACCTAGCTTGTGTAGCATCGAGGTAACCTGCGTCAACGAAAGCGTTAACGGAGTCACCGTACCACACACCCGCTGGAACATCGCTGTATGCTGCAAGCACTGTACCCGCTTGGGTGAGCGAGAGGGCTGCAACCGATACTCCTGCGAGGACTTTCTTCATTCGAAGAGTAAAGTCCATAAGAATAAGGTGTAAAGAAAAAATAAAAGACTATATAAGGAATGTATTACAAGATCACCACAAACGATCTTTGCTCTTGTGAGGAGAGAACGAGAATAAATGTCGTTACTCTTCTCCTTATATATAAAGAGAGCACACGAGCTTTTTAAAGATTGTTATTGATAGGTAAATCAAAATACAGAAAGCACGACGCATGGGAGCACTATCAAAGCACTCTGCGTGTGAGGAGACTTGTCGTTACTTAAAGACTGGCTTGAAGTAAAGGCAAGGTGCCGATGCGTAAAGGAGCGTGTACACGGATCAGACTCTATGCGGGCATAGAGGCGGATCAGCGATATTTAAGCGTTCCTAAATCATTTAAGCAAGGGCAACGCACTGATCCGTGCAATACCCCAAACGCGTGAGGGGGAGGTTTGTTACACCACGTGAAAACAATCAACTAGGGGTTTGATAAGCAAATATTGTACTGAATAAGGTATTTTGATAATGATATCTGCAGTGGAAGAGGGTGTATTTCCATGAAAATGAGCATAAATTTACCATTGCTAAATATGTGTTTTATGGTGCGATGAATCAGGTTGCGCTAAGTAGAGCCAACATGGGGTATGGAAAAGGTGACATTTCGTGTGGATTTGGGGTGTTTTTGGATCCTAAAGACGAGTTATCGGTTATCGGTTGTCGGTTATTAGGGGTGTTTCTCTACAGTTTTTGGAGGTCCTGGCCTTCTTAGGTGTCTTTTACCAACCTCACCCCTAACCCCTCTCCTCTCTGGAGGAGAGGGGAACTTCGTTTAACGAGTAAAATAATCTGGATACTGATAAGCAGAGCTCCCCTCTACTGCGCACAGGAGAGGGGTCGGGGGGTGAGGTCAGCCCTCTACATTTTGATGATTTCCTGCCCCTTTTCGGTGTCTTTTACCTCGAATCCTCGTGCCTGGATTTGATTCCTAAGACTATCTGAGGCCTCAAAATCCTTGTTTGCACGCGCATCGAGGCGCTTTTGAGCGAGTTCAGCAACTTCCTTAGGGATCTCTTGGATCCCCTCAGGATCGAAGCAGCCGAAGGTAGATCTGATCGTTTCTACTATCCCCTTACAAGCTCCCAGTTGATTCTCATTTCGAGACCAGCTCATGAGATCAAATACTGTGGCCAGAGCTGCTGGGGTATTAAGATCCGAATTCATAGCCTCAGAGAACTTCTGATCCCACTCCTCTACACCTTCTGAAACCTCTGCATCCTCTACTTCCTTCATCCACTCCATAATCTTTCTACGCGCCTTATGCGCATCTTCCAATCCTTTCTTCGTAAACTTTAAATTCGTTCGATAGTGCACTGACAACAAATAATATCTGAGGTCTAACGGATTAAATCCCATCGCTTCAATATCTGGGAGAGTTAACACGTTGCCAAGGCTCTTTGACATCTTGACGTCTCCCATATCGATGAATCTCTTGTGCACCCAGTAGTTCACATGGGTCTTGTTTGTGCCATTTTCGGCACCTTCGGTGCCGGCGGAGATTGCGGAATCTCCGCTACGAGATCCGACCGACTGAGCGATCTCACATTCGTGGTGTGGGAAGATCAAGTCCTCTCCTCCGGTGTGAATATCAAATGGCGAACCCAAAAACTTTTCGCTCATACAACTACACTCGATGTGCCATCCGGGGAACCCCTCTCCCCACTTGCTGTCCCACCTCAGAATGTGATGCTCATTTTCTCCAACACATTTTTTCCAAAGGGCGAAGTCTGCGGGGTGCTTCTTTTTTTCGTCGACTTTGATGCGCGCACCAGAAGATAAATTTTCCAAGGTGTTCCCAGACAGTTTTCCATAGTCTGCAAATGAGGTGACATCAAAATACACTCCGTCATCCGTTTCATAAGCGTGACCACGCTCAATGAGTGCGGCGATCATCGTGAGCATTTCTGGAATGGTTTCTGTTGCGAGTGGACGGTGCTCGGGTTCTTTAAAATTGAGCGCAGTCTCATCCTCGATATATTGCGCTGCATATTTGCGTGCTAACTCCAAAGGATCAGCCTTCTCCTCACGAGATTGTCTTTCAATTTTGTCATCCCCCTGCGCATCTGCCACTTCATCCCCTGCCAAGTGTCCGACATCGGTGATGTTTTTAACGTGTGTAACTTTCATGCCGTGCCCCACTTCTAACCACCTGCGCAAAAGATCTGCGAGGAGGAACGAACTGTAGTTACCGATGTGCGGGCGGCCGTAGACTGTTGGGCCACACGTATACATACGCACCTCGCCTTCCTTTAAGGGTACGAAGTCTTCTTCTTTTTTCGTGAGTGTGTTATAGAGACGAAGAGGCATACAGGAAGTGTAAAGAGGAAAAAGGAAAAAGGAAAAAGGATTATGAATAATAAAAAAACCAGCATGGACTTCGCGAACGAAGATTGACCCATGCTGGTGGTTTGATGGCCGACGTTTCCGTCAGCCGGCGAGTGATTGTTCTCATGGTATAAGCACTCGCTTATTTGTCGTTCTCAGAAGTGGTTTTGCCTTCATCGGCTAGTTGCTCATTTCGTTTGATGGCGTCATACACTTCCCTGCGATGGACCGGTACATCATTAGGGGCTTCCACCCCAAGACGTACTTTGTCACCGCGAATCTCAACGACAACGATTGTAATGTCATTGTTGATGACAATACTTTCGTTTTTCATTCGAGAAAGAACTAACATGATGTGAGTCTCCTATGGGTTACTCACTTGCCGCTCCACACCCAGGACATCGTTGCCATGGGATTGACGGATAGCGCGAAGTATACAGTCTTGTTTATCTAGCACAACCCTTATTTACAAATGTCAACTATTCAAAAAACCCGGTGGTGCGTCATCCATGCGGATAGCGTCCTTGCCGGGAATTGTGGTTCCTCATCTATGGGATCCCTTACTAGTTACAGCTGGGATCTCGGGGAATCACAGTGGTGACAGGTACGAATTGATGCACATTTCCATTGAGCATGTGCACAACTGCTGTGTGAATAGCTTCATCAATCTGATCATCACTCAAGGATCCGACCTGAGGGCCAACTGCCTTGAGAATGACTTCCGTGATGAGCGTTTCTGCATCATCGACCTGAACCGTATCAGTTGAATCTTTCATTTTTCCTATCCTTTATTGAAAGATCAAGTGACGAACTCCACCCATCCATAGGCAAAGCTAAGCATTTTATACATTATTTATTGCATTTAGGCAAGGTCTGGATTGATGAAATTGCCGGTATGGGGCCTCAGAAGAGAGGCTTTGGTCCATACCGGCGTGGGGAGGCGAGTTACGCTGGGTCATTAATTACTCGCCTTTCTGTTTCGCTGGTTCCTCTATAGGAGGTTCATCGACCGTTTCGGCATCAGTCACAAATATTTCGGTAGTGAGTAATTCACCACGCAGTATCCGGACATCATCAGGGGCATCAATTCCAATCTTTACTCTGCCCTTGCCTATGTCTATCACTGTGATAGTGATATCATGGCCAATTCTAATCGATTCGTCCTTCTTACGGGAAAGAACAAGCATGGCTCTTACTCCATTAATTGAGCCACCTGCACCACACCTAGGCTTCTTACCATAGGATCGGCAGGTAGAACCAGTATACAGAAATCATTGCGTGCAATTGGCAATTGCGTAACAAATTTTACTAGAAGCAGATCTCTGCTCGTGTTACTCTCCACTTCGCATTTCATCATTTTCTTTTTTCTCATGGATACAACAACTGCCACTCAACGCATTTCCGGAAACGGTTTTATTGCCGCCCTCGACCAAAGTGGAGGGAGTAGCCCAAAAGCACTTGCCGCATATGGATTAGATGAAAGTGCATGGGGAGGTGACCAAGAACAGATGTTCGAAAAGATTCATGAGATGCGTACACGCATTATTATCAATCCAAAATTTGATGAGCGTATTTCTGGTGCGATTTTGTTTGAACGCACAATGAATAGTGAAGTCGAAGGAGTGCCAACTGCACAGTATCTGTCACAAAAAAACATAGTTCCGTTTCTTAAAGTTGATGAAGGCTTGGCAGAAGAAAGTAACGGCGTACAGTTGATGAAACCTCTTAGTGGGCTTACAGAACGATTGAAAAGTGCAAACGAACACGGCATCTTTGGAACCAAAATGCGTAGTGTTATTAATAGTGCAGACGCAGCAGGAATCGCCGCTATCGTTACACAACAATTCGAAGTTGGTAACGTGATTATTGATGCAGGATTGATGCCAATTTTAGAACCAGAAGTAAACATCAAATCAGGAGATAAAGCTGCATGCGAAGCACTGCTACATGAAGAACTTCTTAAGAACCTTGATGCTCTTCCAGAAGACAGACAAGTGATGCTTAAGCTTACACTTCCAGAAGTTGAGAATCTTTACAGTGATATCATTGCTCACCCCCGTGTACTACGTGTAGTAGCGCTCTCTGGTGGATACAGCAGAGACGAAGCTAACGAAAGGCTCGCTAGTAACAATGGCATGACTGCCAGCTTCTCTCGTGCACTTGTGCAGGACTTGCGAGCTGATCAAAGTGAAGAGGAGTTTTCTACTGCACTTGATAGTGCTATTGAGAGTATTTACCAAGCTTCTGTTGCAGAAGTGGTCGGTGTTTAGCCGACCTCACCCCCGACCCCTCTCCTTCCACCCCTATCTCCTTTCCAGGAGAGGGGAGCTCTGTTCGTCTGCCACTGTAGTGTGGACGAAGATCACCCCGCACTACGATCTACTTAGCGACGCAGTGCGAAGCTGCGCAGCAGACTTC
>CEPX01158752.1_pt1 | contig 21689 bp, 28 predicted proteins | sample 361361 | NCBI WGS metagenome assembly CEPX01 (sample SAMEA2619974, study PRJEB7988) | marine metagenome | biome: marine biome (ENVO:00000447); feature: mesopelagic zone (ENVO:00000213) & marine oxygen minimum zone (ENVO:01000065); material: "saline water (ENVO:00002010), including plankton...
AAGATTATTTAAAGATTGTGGAAATTTATTTTCCCAAATAACCTTTTGCTTTTAATAATTCAGCAACAAGAATAGCTCCACCAGCAGCTCCGCGAATTGTATTGTGGGATAAAGAAACAAATTTCCAACCCAAAACAGAATCTTGCCTTAGTCTTCCAACTGTTATGCCCATTCCATTTTCAATGTCTCTGTCAATTCTTGTTTGTGGTCTGTCTTCTTCCTCAAAATATTTCATGAATTGTTTTGGTGCAGAAGGCAAATTAAGGTCTGAAATTGGATTCTTATAATTAACAATTGCATCAACAAATTTTTCTTTTGAAATTTTTTTCTCTAGTTCAATATCGACAGATGTCATATGGCCATCAATTACTGGAACTCTTATGCATGTGGCCGATATAGTGAGTGTTTTTGCTTCCTCAATATGACTATCTTTAATCTTTCCAAGTATTTTCATCGGTTCTTTTTCAGATTTAGCTTCTTCACCTTTAATCAACGGAATTATATTTCCATTCATCTCTGGCCAAGTTTCAAATGTCTTCCCAGCACCTGAAATTGCCTGCAAAGCAGTCACAATAAGTTTTCTTGGTTTATATGATTCAAGTGCTTTTATAACAGGAACATAAGACTGAATAGAGCAATTTGGCTTAACTACTATAAACCCTTTATTCCATCTTCTATCTTTTCTTTGTATATCAATTAAATCAGTATGTTGTGGATTTATCTCTGGAATGATCATTGGAACATCTGCTGTCCAGCGATGTGCAGAATTGTTTGATACAACAGGACAATCTTTGCTTGCATAAAGCTCCTCAATTGATCCAATTTTGTCTTTATCTAAATCAAGTGCAGAAAAAACAAAATCAACTTCGCTAACTATCTTGTTAATATCTTCCTCAACTGCAACCACTTTTATACTTTTAACCTTATTTGGAATAGTTGCATCAATTTTCCACTTTCCTTTAACAGCTTCTTCATAAGTTTTACCTGCAGATCTAGGAGATGCAGCTACTGCCACTACCTGAAACCATGGATGATCCTGCAGCAGCTGTACAAATCTCTGCCCGACCATCCCTGTTGCTCCTAAAATACCGACTTTGATTTTTTCCATTTTAATCATCCATAAAATTCATCATGTAAAATATTCACTGCTTTCTCAACCTCTTTGCCATCTACAATAAACGTGATATTTATCTTAGACGCGCCTAGTGATATCATTTCAATGTTAATCTTACCTTTAGCTAAAGATCCAAAAGTTCTGCTTGCAATTCCTGGTGTATTTTTCATTCCCTCTCCAACAACACATACTATAGCTCTATTTTTAAGCAACTGAACATTAGCTATTTCTTTTAGCTCACTTAATATATCTTCAATATTCTCGTCATTGTCTATAGTTAATGAAACGCTTACTTCAGATGTTGAAACAACATCAACGCTTTTGCCGTTTTTATTGAAAATGTCAAATATTGTTGCTAAAAAACCATAAGTGCCAAGCATTCTTGTTGATTCTATATTGATTAATGTAATATTTTTCTTACAGACTATTGCCTTTATTACTTGTTTATTCCGATAAGAATCTTTTAATATTGTAGTTCCACTATTTTTTGGATTAAACGAGTTTAATACTTTTACAAATATATTTTTATTCATTGCAGGCAAAATTGTCTTTGGATGCAGTACTTTAGCTCCAAAATAAGCGAGCTCAGAAGCTTCTGCAAATGATACTTTTCCAAGCGTCCTTGCGTTTTTTACAATTTTGGGGTCTGATGATTTAATCCCATCCACATCAGTCCAGATCTGTATTTCATCTGCATCAATCGAAGCTCCAATAATTGCTGCTGTATAATCAGACCCCCCCCTCCCTAATGTTGTAATTTCTCCATTTTCCGTTTTTCCAATAAAACCTGTTATAACAGGAACAACTTTTGTTCTTTTAAGATTATTCTTAATATTGGTGTAAACGCTCTGCAATGGTTCCGCCTCTCCAAAATTAGAATTTGTTAAAAATCCTATATCATATGAATTAAGAGCTTGAGCATTTATGTCTTTTTTATTCAACAGAGCTGCAACAATCTTTGAAGACATCCTCTCGCCAAAAGATTGGAAATAATCAAGAAGTTTGTCATTTATCCTGCTCTCATTATTTACCCTTCTGGCAGCTTTAGATAATTCTTCAAAATCATTATCCAGCAGTGATTGGTCTATATTCAGTTGTTTTAGGATTTCCAAATGTCTCTGCTGTATACCCTTAAGTATATTGCTGCCCCCACCCATTGCACATTCATTTATTAGCTTTATCAGCAAATCTGTGATTTTTGCAACAGCAGACACAACTACAACAGGTTTCTGATCTGTTTTAGACTTTATAATATTAGTAGCACTATTTATTCTATCCGCATCTCCTAACGATGTTCCGCCAAACTTCATTACTATCATTTTAAGTGTTCCTCAATTCTTTTAACAGCTTCTTTGATATCTTCCCTATGTCCAAAAGCGCTAAATCTGATAAATCCTTCTCCACTAGGCCCAAAACCAACGCCTGGAGTTGTTACAATATGTGCTTGATTCAAGATTTCTTCAAAAGCTTTCCAAGAGTTCTTTCCAGGAATTCTTGTCCAAATATAAGGTGAATTAACACCACCATAAATTTCATAACCTAATTTTTCCAAAGTTTTCCTTATAATTCTGGCGTTTTCCAGGTAATAAGAAACAGTTTGCTTCATTTCTTTCAAGCCTGCATTATCCAAAGCAGCCAAACCGCCATGTTGAACAATATTGGAAGCTCCATTAAATATAGTGGTCATTATTCTGTTCCAATCTTTTCTTACTTGAGTTCCATCTTCATATTTTAGTTGATTTGGGATTATAGTCAATCCAAGTCTCACACCAGTAAATCCAATGGACTTTGAAAATGAGCTTATCTCGATAGCTACATCTTTAGCCCCTTCCACCTCATAAATAGACCTAGGCAGATTTTCATCGGAAATAAACTGGCTATAAGCTGAATCGTAAATTATGATTGACTTATTTTTTCGGGCAAAATCAACTAATTGCTGCAATTGCTCTTTTGTTGCAACAGCCCCAGTTGGATTATTTGGATTGCAAAAAAATATTAAATCTGTTCTCTTTGTATTTGCTAAATCAGGGAAAAAATCATTTTGTGGGTTGCATTTCATATACTCGATTCCGTCAAAATTTGTTGATTTCTCATTATAATTGCCGGTCTGGCCAAGAATGACACTGCTGTCCACATAAACTGGATAAGATGGGTCCTGAACTGCAATTGTAACCTTGTTTCCAAACAATACTTGCAATCTTCCTGTATCGGGTTTTGCACCATCAGAAACAAAAACTTCATTTCCCTGGATCAATCCATTATAAAGTTTAGCTGCAATTTTCTCTCTTAATTCACTTAATCCTTGCTCTGCACCATAACCGCCATAACCTTCCTTTGTTCCTAAATCAGAAACAGCTTTGCTTAACCCTTTAACAATACGGGGCGTGATCGGTTCTGTCGTGTCTCCGATACCTAAGCTGATTATTTTCGCATTAGGATTTTTACTAATAAATTCTTTTTTCCTTTTTTCTATTTCAGGAAATAAATATCCTGATTGCAGTTTTGCTAAGTTTGGGTTTCTTTTTACCATTTTAAGCCTTAAATGATTTCATTTTGTCAAAATCTAAAGTAGCAAAATAATCCTCAGCTGTTTCTGCCCTTCTTATTTCAACAACTTCATTATTTTCTCTCAGCAGCAATTCTGCAGATCTTAACTTCCCATTGTAATTAAATCCCATGGCATGCGAATGAGCCCCTGTATCGTGAATTACTATTATGTCTCCTTCTCCTACTTCTGGTAATTTTCTATCTATAGCGAACTTGTCATTGTTCTCGCACAAGGATCCTGTCACGTCATAAACTCTAGTTGGTGCTTCATGTTCCTTTCCCAGAACTGTTATATGGTGGTATGCTCCATAAATCGCAGGCCTCATAAAGTTTGCCATGCAGGCATCACATCCAACAAAATCCTTGTAAGTATGCTTTAAATGGAGAACTCTTGTAACCAAGTAGCCATAAGGTCCAGTGATTACCCTACCATATTCCATAAATACTTTTAATGCACCTAACTTATTTTTAACAATAATTTCATCATAAAGTTCCTTGATCTCCTGGGCTAATTTATTGTAATCTAATGCTTTATCTTCAGGTTTGTGTGGGATCCCCATTCCACCGCCAAAATTCACAAACTCCAGTTTTATACCTAATTTCTCTTTAATTTCAACTGCAAGCTCAAACATCATTCTGGCGGTATCGATGAATGATTTTGGGTTAAGCTCGTTTGAAACTACCATTGTATGAAGTCCAAACCTTTTAACTCCTTTATCTTTGCATAATTTATATCCTTCAAAAAGCTGCTCTCGTGTAAAACCGTATTTAGCTTCTTTTGGATCTCCGATTATAACATTGCCTTTCCTGGCTGGCCCCGGATTGTATCTAAAAGAGATCAAATCAGGAAGTCCTGCATGCTTTTCTAAAAAAGGTATATGACTGATGTCGTCTAAGTTGATTATTGCCCCCAATTCTTTTGCTTTTTTATATTCATTAGCAGGGGTGTCATTTGAGCTGAACATTATGTCTTCTTTTACTGTGCCTATTTTTTCTGACAGCACCAATTCAGGATAAGAACTGCAATCTGTCCCAAATCCTTCTTCCTTCAGAATTTTCATAATAAAGGGATTTGGAAGTGCTTTGACTGCAAAAAATTCTTTAAATCCTGGAAGAATACCAAATGCTTTTTTGAACAGTCTGGCATTATCTCTGATTGCACCCTCATCATAGATATAGAAAGGTGTCGGATGTACTTTAATTATCTCCAATATTTTTTCTTTTGTAAACGGCAGTTTTTTTATTGTCATTTTATTCATCAAAAAGAATTATTGATTGTCAAGATCAAATAATCTTCAAGTCCTTAAGAATCTTCTCCAATTTTTCCCTGTTTTCAGGCCTCATCTCACACATCGGTAATCTATATTGTTCTTTTATCATTCCTTTCATTGCTAAAGCTGCTTTTATCGGAATTGGATTTGTTTCTATGAAAAGTCCTTTAAACAATGGAGTCAATTTATCATTCATTTCTCTTGCTTTTTCAAAGTTGCCAGTCAAAAGATGTTCTGTCAGCTCATGCATTTCTTTTGGTATTATGTTGCTTGACACAGATATAACTCCTTTGCCGCCTAATTCCATCAATGGGTAAGTCATTTTATCATCACCAGACAAAACATCAAAATTAGGTATTTTTTCAATTACTTCTTTCATCTGGTTTATGTCACCGGATGCTTCTTTAACAGCCACGATGTTGGAATGCTCTTTAGCAAGCCTTTCCATTGTTGCTGTTTCAACATTAACAGCAGTTCTTCCTTTGATGTTGTAAACCACTACTGGTAAATCACTTGCTTTTGCAATAGCACTAAAGTGTCTAAACAAACCCTCTTGGGTTGGTTTATTATAATAAGGATTTACCTGCAGAGTTGCATCTGCTCCCAAATCAGCAGCTTCTTTTGTCATCTCAACAGCATGTTTTGTTGAATTGCTGCCTGCACCTGCAATAACTTTTACTTTCCCTTTGCACATATCCACAACTGTTTTAATAACTTTGATTTGCTCTTCTTTCTCTAAAGTTGGGCTTTCTCCGGTTGTGCCGCATGGCACAATGCCGTCAATGTTATTGTCTAGCTGAAACTGTATTAAATTCTTGAAAGATTCAAAATCCACTTGCCCTTTTTCATCAAAAGGTGTAACGATTGCCGTTATTGCTCCTTTGAACATTTTTATTACCTCACTTATGTTTTTACATATCATTTATATCGTAAAATCCTTTCTTATTATTGATCCACTGTGCTGCCATTAAAGCACCTAATGCAAATCCTTCCCTGTTTCTTGCAGTATGCTTTAATTCAATAGTATCTGCGCTGCTGTCAAAGCCAACAGAATGTGTTCCCGGAATAGAACCTGACCTTACCGAAGCAAAATGAAGCTCATTTGGTTCTATTTTTCTGTCAAGTTTATCAAAAACTAATTTATTTTTTCTTTGAATATTTTTAATCAAAATATTTCCAATAGATTTTGCAGTGCCGCTTGGGCTGTCTACTTTGTTTTTATGGTGCATTTCATACCCAAAAACATCATATTCATCAACTTTATTTATCAACTTAGCAGCAGCTTCAACTATCTTGAAAAAAATATTGACACCTACTGAAAAATTTGTTGCGTAAATAAAACCAACATTGTTTGAGTTCACAATTCCTTTGACTTCATCCAGCTTATCATACCACCCTGTTGTTCCAACTACAATATTTTTCTTGAGACTGGCAATTTTTCTGATGTTTTCCACTACTGAATCTGGAGTTGTAAAATCTATGCAAACATCTACATCTTTTAACGATTCTTCATTAATTTCCTTATATTTTGCATTTTTGTCGTTAATGTTTATAACGGACTGCACAGTAATGCCTTTAGCTTTGGCAGCTTTTTCTATCTCATGTCCCATCTTCCCATAGCCAATTATTGCGATGTTCATCTTAAACCCTCAAAGTAGAATAGAAACCATTATATACTATATAAACATAATGTTATTATAATAACAAATAAGATGGTAACAGTAAGTCATATTGTCAAGAAATTAGTCAGTGAACAGGTTTTTGTAGAAGAAGCACTTGGGAACAATATAATAAGCGTTGCTAACTTTGCAGAACAGTTACTGCCAAAAATCGAAAGAGAGCTAGGCAAAAAAGTCAAACACGCTGCCATTGTTATGGCATTAAGACGCTATTCTGAAGAAATTTCAAAGCATAGAAAAAGAATCAAAAAATTTGATTATTCAGGGGAAATATTAATGAAAACTAATGTTTGCGATTTTGCTGTTGTTAAATCACCCAGCCTTTTGGTAAAGTTAAAAACAATTTATAATCTTGTAAATTTTGAAAGAGGAGACACATTAAATGTCATACTGGGAAATAATGAAGTCAATGTTATTATTAATGAGAAGTATTCACAAAAATTAACAAATTTTCTTTCAGGAGAAAAAATATTAAATAAAGAGTATGGGCTTATCTCATTGACCATTATATTCACTTCTGAGGATTTTCTTTATACTTCGGGCATTATGTTTGATACTGTAAGAAGACTGGCATGGAATGATATTAATGTATATGAAATAGTCTCAACAATGACAGAATTGACATTCATCCTTAACAAAAAAGATTCTATGAAGGCTTATGATGTGCTTCAGGAATTAGTTAATAAATAAATGGGCCCAGCGGGATTCGAACCCGTGACCTATTGATTAAGAGTCAATCGCTTTTGGTAAAGAATCATCTTTTCTACCAGGCTGAGCTATGGGCCCATATTAGTCAAAAAATTTTTCCATTTAAATATCTTTGTGTATGGTACGGATTACTTGGCCTAATAGTCTTCATAAATTTATGTATTGATTCTTGGTCGGTTAATCTCAAAACAAAAGCATTTCCAGCTTTTCCCATTTTTGTTGTTTTTATGTAGTTTTTTTCTAAAATATCTTTAATAGCAGTTATAATCTGTAAGCTGTTCATTTTGAATTGAATAACAAGATGATTATATAGTTTATTGTGATTGTCATATTTCTTTGAATATCTTTTATATATGCTACCATCAGTATCAAAGATACCCCTAATACAAGCTAAAGAGAGGATATTATTTACCTTAATCATATTTGGTATAGAAATAACATTCTTCTTGCCAATGGGAAAACCAAATCCTACAAAAAAATCAAATACTTTTTTATATGTAGTTTCAAAACGAACTACTTTAGAATCCTTTCTAAGTCTTATACAGCCTTTTATACCAAACTCCTTAAACAAAATTGGTTGAAGTATTTCTCTATAGTATTGTTCATCATGATAATGACCAGTAATAAGTGTACAAAACTTATATCTCTTATCAAAATTTGCGAAATATTTAGATAGGCATCCATCACCTAACATAGCACCATACAGTTCAGCTAAATCTTCACTTATCTTATTTTTGTTTAAATTTAATTTTGTTAAATTCATTTTAAATCATCCTTTTTACTTAGTTGAAACTATGTAAATGATTTTAGTTTAAATAGTTCACGTGAACATGTCCAGTGCTTATTTTCAATATGGAAAAAAAGAAATCTTAATTTGATTGTTGATAAATATTACAAGGGATTTAAAATTATGAATAAAAACAAAATTTAGAAAGATTAAATACAGGTTGAGCTATGGGCCCATAAGTCTCAGAATAAAGAAATACTTTAAAAAATTAACTACACCATCTTCAGCTTCCCGGTAATTTTATCTATTTTCTCTTCTGTATCAGGACCAACACCCAAGCAGGTGATTGTTCCAGGTTCTACCACAGTATGGCCTGCATCTTTGATTAAGGCAGTCTTTAATTTGGCAGACTTGCATAAATCCTTATATTTCAATAATTCATCTAGATTTTCAACTTTAAGGACAACTTTTTTTCCGCCTTGATTTCTCCATTCTCTGACAGCATCGCCATAAGAATTGGAAGCTGCTTCCAAAGAAGCATGCGCAACCTGAGTTGCAAGCTTTCCTTTCGGGAGCTTTAAATCATGCCTCACCAATATAACTTGTTTATAGGTCATTTTTTGATTTTATTATTTTTATTTATTCTTTTATTGAGTTTTTATTTTTTATTTAATTTTTATATTTGTGAATTTTTATTATTTTTTTATTATTGGGGATTAGTGGCAAATACAATAACGATTTGTGAATATAAACATGAACAATTATTTCTTATCTCTTTTCTTCTGTATTGTACTTGACTCTTAATAACAATAAAAAACTATTTTAAAAATAATATCCTGATTACTCTTTATTTTTCCATTGCTTTTAATACTTTTCTCTTAAGTTAATCGATGTAATCACTCAAGCTTACTAAACAATCTTTATATATAATCCAGTTTTATACCTTAATTATGCAGAAATTAAAGGAACTAAAAGAAAAAGGAACTTATTTTGAAGGTTCTGACAAGAAATATCCTCAAGTTGATCTTCCAAAATGGCTTCAGGAAGAGGAAGAATAGTCATATCTTAAGTAGTTCTCCGTCAAAATAAACAGTCGGTTTCTTGAATACTTGATCTAAGTGTATTATCGCATAAATGCTTCCCCCAAACCAGTAATTTGATCCAATGCCTATATGGGCTGTGCCCAAGGTTTTGTCATCAACAATCATTGCTCCGATTATAGAAGCTTTCGGATTCAAGCCGATTCCAAGTTCGCAGATTCTTCTTACATTGCCTGGATTTTTAGCAACTGAAGCTGCCCATTTCAATGTTTTCTCAAGTTGTTTTGCTTCATCTCCTCCTTTAATCTCAGCTATCTCGCCTTCTTTAATTGTCAATTCTATAGGCTTTTTTATCAAAATTGTATGCTCATGTGTTCTTGAACTTCCGTCAATCACAACCTTCCCTTCAATTTTTTTTCCATTAGGGGGGGCGTAAACTTCACCTGCAGGCAAATTTCCTCCAGTTCCTGGTTTTGTGTAGTTTCCATCAGCTGCTATTGCATTAATCCCACTTTTATCATAGTACAAATCAGTTCCTGCTGGTGTTGTAATGTGAACTTCCTTAGCTTGTTCCATTTTCTTCCTTATCTCTTCATGCTGCGTCTGCAAAGGCTTGTAGTTGACATCTATCGCATTCAAAATCAGCTCTATGTTGCTTGTTGCCAAATCACCTAAGCTCATTGCAGAGACAAACCGGTGATTTTTCTTTGCTACCCATCTTCTGAAACTTTTTCCAAGTTCCTTTATGTTGCCTAATTTATCAGACATGTTCAAAATGATTATATTGCCTGACTTAAGGTCAGATAATCCATGTATCACGCCATCATCAGAGATATCACCTCTTGATTTAACTTTCTGCAGGACTAATTTTGAGTCCAGCTTGAGCTGCTGCGATGCCAGATAATAAGCTCCTGACAAAACAGCTGCTACATTCCTGTTTTCATAGCCTATATCGCCGACTATCAGAACTTTCTCGTCCTTTACAGCAAAGCATGGTGTAAAAACCTTGCTTAAAGGAAGTGCAGCTTTGGCTGCAAGATCATAAAGATTGTGCTCTTTTAACCATTTCAGAGATTCAAGTGTTTCCATCAGAATTTTAGATATGAGGGATATTTTTAAAGGTTTTGAAAATCTTTGATTTTCAAAGCCCAGAAAATCTTTGATTTTCGCTGTTTTGTATTGATATATAGTAATATTTTTATAACACCTAAATAATTCAAACATATGCCAGTTTGGATTAAAATCCTAATTTTTATTGTATTGTTCCTTATACTTTTTTCTTTATTCACATTCTTTATGTCTATCCGTCCAGCAAAAATAATAACAAATCTGGAACCTCCTGATCTGGGATTAAAGTATGAAGAAATCACTTTCAAAAGTACCGATGGCATTAAGTTAAGCGGTTGGTTTATCCCCAACAATAAAACCAAAAAAACAATAATAGTAATGCACGGCTATCCTGCTGATAAAGCCAATCTTCTCGGAACTGCTAATTTTCTTGCTGAAGATTTTAACGTGTTTCTGTTTGATTTTAGATACTTTGGCAAAAGTGAAGGAAAATACACAACTGTTGGTTATTTAGAAAAAAATGACTTATTAGGTGCTATTAAATATTTAGAAAAAGAAAAAAACTTAACCAAAATTGGCCTTTATGGTTTTTCCTTAGGGGGGGCAGTTGCTCTAATAACAAATCACAGCAATGTCAAGGCTATTGTAACTGACAGTTCATATGCTAGACTAAGTAACATGCTCACCCATATGTACAGGATATTCTCTATTTTCAGATATCCATTATCTTATTTAACAAAACTGTATGGATTGATATTCCTAGGAATAAATATTGACAATGTAAATCCAGTTGATGATATAAAAAACATCAATGTGCCTATTTTACTCATACATGCAGAAAAAGATTCACAAATTCCTGTAAGCGAAGTCCATTTGTTGCATAATGCAAACAAAGATGCAGAATTATGGATTGTTGAAGGCGCAGATCATGGTGAAAGTCATGCTATACATGCAGGCAAATATGAGAAAAAGGTGATTGAGTTTTTTAAGAGAATATAGAATAAAATGACCCGTCGCCAGGAAATTATCAAAATTCTAGAAGAAAATAAGCAAACTGCTCAGCAATTAGCGAACTACTTTCAAACAGAATTAAAAGAAATAATTGAAGATTTAGAGCACATTGAAAAGTCCATTAAACCAAGAAAATTAAAAAATCTTCCAGCTAATTGCAGAAAATGCAACTTCGTCTTTAGAGAAAGAAGCAAGATCAAAAAACCAAGCAAATGCCCAAGATGTAAAAGCGAATGGGTTGAAGCACAGATGTTCTTTATTCAATAAGGTTTTTATAATGAATTAATATACTAAATCTATGATAAAAGCAGTAATCTTTGACTTGGACAATACTTTGATAGACTTCATGACCATGAAAAGGATTAGCTGCGATGCCGCCATCACTGCAATGATTGGCGCTGGCTTGAATGTGGAAAAACAGAAAGCGATGAAAGAGCTTTTCTCAATCTATGACAAGTACGGTTTGGAAGAAAAAAAGATATTCCAGAAATTCCTTAAGAAGGTTGCTAAGAAAGTTGATTACGAAATTCTAGCTAGTGGAATAGTAGCATACAGAAGAGTCAGAACTGGATTTCTGGAGCCATATCCTCATGTTGGTGAAGTTTTGTTTGAGCTAAAGCATAGGGGCATCAAATTAGCCATTGTTTCTGATGCTCCAAGACTCAAAGCCTGGATAAGGCTGGTTTCCATGAAGATCAACCACTTGTTTGATGTTGTTGTCACATTTGACGATACTAAAGCCTTTAAGCCAAGTACCATGCCATTCAAGGCAGCCTTCAAAAAGCTCAAACTGAAGCCATCACAATGCCTCATGGTTGGTGACAGGCCTGAAAGAGACATTAAAGGTGCAAAGAAGCTGGGCATGACAACTTGCTTTGCCAAATACGGAAATCCTAAGGCAAAGAGCTCTGAAGCAGATTATGAGATAAATGATATCAAGGAACTGCTGGAGATTGTAGAGTAACAAATGATATCAATAGCAGATATAACAAATGAACTTGCAGTAGCGTTGTTCAGAGCAATAAGCAGACATAATATACATTTTGTTGCAGGCACAATCCCTTATGATCCGCCTTCAAGACATAAGGCTGTCAATGCTCTTTTATACGGCAGCCCATTGTTAAGTCATAGTAATAGAAGAAGAATAAATTTCTGCAATTATGAGGCGACTAAAATCTTTGGCAAGACAATTGATGAAATGTTGGGCATGCCATCTGATGAACTGGCCCCGGATGTTGATAATATTAGAGAAGATAGGGCATCATACTTAAAAGAGTCGCTTAAAGATCCAGTACATTTAAGCAATGCAAGAAGATGGCAATGGCAGCCAGACGGAGGCAAAAAGGAAATCCTGATAGACGCAACAGTATTCCCTTATGAATATAAGGGTATTATTTCCAGTGCTGCATCAATAACGCTTAAAGGTTATTATCAACCTTAAAGTGACAATTTACTCATAATTCACCATAATGTTTATATATAAGTAAGTAATGAATACACGAAACGGGATTTATTTCCTAAATATAATTAAAATTTCGAGGTGAGTTTATAATGACAAGAGGAAGATGTATGAAATGTAGAAAAGAAGTTGAAATCAAAGATGGTAAAGAAGTCACTATGAAAAATGGCATGAGAGCTATGAAAGGCCAGTGCGGCACATGCAGCACAAAAGTCTTCAGAATTCTGGGCAAGGCTAAATAAAGCCTTTTTTCTTTATTTTTTATATAGATTATATAGGATATCTATAAATATGTAGAAATATCCCATTTTATTTGGGGGTGCGTAGCTGTAAAATTCATTTACAGTTATAAGTATCTAATAAGAAATTGTCAAAACTGATTATGCTGGATCATAATGCAAGGGACCGCAAGTTAACTTGCAGGAAATTCAGCTAAACGTCAACTATGACAAAATTTAAACCTTTGCTTGCGTAAAAGACTTTAAACAAAAAGATTGTTAGAAAAACTATAACTGACAGCCTAGCTGGTTGGATAACAGCTAAACCCCTTCCTTTTCTAAATTAGCCTTTTTGTAAAGATTTTTAAAGAAATTTCTTATTCCTCTATGGATGACTCACTATCGTCAAAAATTTGATGAAGCAGAAGAAGTAATGAGGCGCAGAATAAGACATATGTCTGATGCTGAGCTAGAGAGAGTTATTGAAGAGTCGTCAAGTGAGCGTACTGCTATGATTTATCATACAAGTCAAGCTGCTAGACTTGAACGTGCCAGAAGAAGACAAGTTAGAACAGAAGGATTTGATAGTCAAGCACAAGATGTATGTAGTAGTTATGCTGCAATAGATGCTATGGATATTGCTAAGTCGATTTGCCATAACTGTAATTTAATGTACAAACCGGATTGCCCCTATGGCACTGGTGAGCCTCCGTTTGTTGAGGTTATTATTCAACTACCTGCTAAATAATCATTATCTGAGTTTAGGCAATACCTTATACGCAAAAACAGCAACAACAATTATAACACTCCAGAAAACAATTGCATTGATACTTTTTAACGCTAACATAACCATATTAATGACGAGTAGCAATATCATCAAAAAAACCAAAATCTTCAGAAAACCTTTATCTTTCATTTAAACATGTTCAAAGATCTCTTTTTAATTCGCATGTATGTAATTCCATTTCTCTTTTCAACTTGCTTATGAGTGTATACATTGCCATGTATTGTTATATAGTCTATCTTGTCCTTGTCAGAATTAAGTTGCAATATATCCACCCCCACGTATGCATTTTAATGTGAACTCGATATAAAAATGTTTTGTTTTGTCGTGTAGAAAAGTGTATACTGGAATATTATTTTCATTAGAGTTTTTATATTGTTTTTAGAATTTAGAAATGATAATTAATTAAATTTGAATAGAATCTTAAGATTCAGGATGAATACCAAATAGCTCGTGAAACTTCCTTCTAGCTACTTCGTCACTCACATTTGGTTGACCTGAAGAATATCTTGCTTTTGGTGGTTGTACTTCAACTGGTAATTGTGATTCAATTGGTTGACTAGGAATAACTCTTTGCCTTAATCCATCAACTGTGCTCATTAACGCAGCCATTACCTCAGGTGATACACTCTGCTCATCTGTTAACAGTTCTAATTGACCGCTAGGGCTTAATGAAAATAATTTTGAAACTCTATTTCCATCTTTAAGATAAAATGTCCAACAACTTGGACTATCGGATGGGGATGGTTTCTGACCCTCAGCTGGAGCTGGACTGTATACCCTTCTAACTCTAAGACTATGTAAATTAGCTAAGGACCCATCTATGTCTCCATGAGTAAGTCTTGCTGGTTGCCCAGAATATGTAGTAGTCATTTTACTATAAAAGAAATTGACATAGTTTATAAACCTTTCTATTCGTTACTACTTAATAATAAGAAATAATGCGGAGGACAGGATTCGAACCTGCGTAAGCACTAAGCTAATGGGTATCTTCCAACAACGTTGCCACGCCAAAGGACCTAAGCTTGGACTAATCCTAGACTAATAGAGATTAACCATCCCGTTTGGCCACTCCGGCACCTCCGCATAAAGAATTAGTTTAAGATAATTGTTTAAAAAGATTCTTATTTTATCTTCTTCTGCCAGATATATTTCCTAAGCCTGGCACTTTTTCCAAAACCACAGGAACTGCATTTTCTTTTGCCGAAATTGAATGTTCTTTTGCCGCATCTTCTGCAGTAAATCATATTCTTCTTTCCAGACTTCCTGCCCATAGATGGAGTTCCTTTTGTCATATTTACATCGATTCCGTGCTACTTTGCGAAGCAAATGTAGCACTTGTACACTTTTGATCAAATTTTTTGTAAAAATTTGATGGGGTTCCTTTTGTCATTTTAATTCAGAATTAGATTTATTCAGTTGATATCACGGTTATTGTATCTCCTCTTATAAAAACACCGTTAAGCTTTCTTGTGACTTCACCGTTAATTCTTTCTTCCACGTCTTCAAGGACAATATTGATGTGAATGTCAAATGATTTAAGCTTACCAGTGTATTGCTTATTGTTCTTTAATTCGACGATAACTCTCTTGTCTCGTGCTTTATTTAATGCGTCTAAAGGTCTTGCTTGTTCCATAAAATACCTCAAAATAATAATTTTAAGAATTTGACTTTATTTATAAATGTTTTGTAACTTTAAACTATAGCATTTCAACTAAAAAAATTAATGTGCTCCAGCTGCTGCATATTGCGGCATTGGACTTGAATACGAACCAGGTCTGTTCCATCCTTTCTCAAACCATTTTTTTAGCGCAAAACCTACCGGAAGTGCTCCTGCTGCAAATATCGGTGCATAATATCCACCTAATCCAAGATGGCTTATATTATTGGCTGCCCCAATATAGAACGGCGAGAAAAGCAATCCAATGTCCCTCCATTGTTTGCCAACTCCCTGAGTTAGTGCTTTCCCAAGTCCTTTAGGATTTAGATAATTGTTAATTAAATGACCAGCAGTGTTATATGATTGTACAAACGCATAGTTATAAGCGGTGACAGCGACTAGCCCTCTTTTTAACATTCCGAGCGGTGTAGAATTGTCAATCAGCGGAAATATTGCATCTCCCAGACCTACAATAGGGGCAATTATGGCGTTAACAGCAGAATATGCTGTAGCGCATCAGAAACTGTTTTGTAAAGTGATTCCTTATTAGACAATGCAGCGATTGAACCACCCACCGCAAACGCACCACCAATAGCAACTCCTAAAAATGCAGAAGCACCTAAAGCCGGAAGAGCTGACATACTCAAAGCAGTTGTTGCTCCAGCCATACCAAGTTTCCAACCTAGCTTAAGCGCTTTCTTCATAAAGCCTTTACTCTCTTTGCTGTCTACTTTATCTTCTAAGCTCATTTTATTTCTCTGACTAGGTTGTAACCGAATTCATTTCCCAGATTTTTCAGAACTAATCTTGCGTCTTTGTAGTCGAACCTTCTCTTGCATCTTGGACAGGATTTTGGAGTGCTGACTTTAGAGATCCATTTATAACTACAAAATTCACATTCCTTATTGTTATTACTCATCAAGAGTAATAATATAATCTCCCCTTTATAAACCTTTCTATTTTATACTATTGAGAAGTAGTGACAAAAGATAAGGTTTATAAAGAAGGAAAAATGCAAGAGTTTTATGAGTGATAAAAAACCAATTGTTGTTCCACTTGAACGTGAAGTTAGGGTTGGAGCTGTAGTTTTTGATTTAACAATGTTACTTGGGTGCAATACAAGCACTCTAAAGCCTCTTGTCCAACTTGAAGATATGACAATTGCAAATTACTGGCTAAGCAAGGGGGGAACGCAACCACCCATGTATCAGGTTTCATGTAGAGGTGTAATAGAACAAGGAAAAACATATTTAGAAAAAGCCTATCATTTTGAAGTTGCTACAATTCTTGGAGAGCCAATATCAGAAGAACTTGAAGCAAGAGTAATAGATACTATAAGAAAAGCCCCTAGCGATTAATAGTTTTTTTTAATTTTATACTCATCCCACTTAACTTTCTTACCCTGAACAGCATTTCTCAAACTTCTCTCAACATTGTTTAAATTACTTTGTCCTGTTTTTACTTCAACAAACACTATTTCATCAATTTTCTTTTCATCCATGCCTTTGAAAACAATAAAATCAACAGGCTTGCCGATAAATCTTGCTTCTGTCGGCTTGTAAGGAAAGTCAGGCAGGTAGGGTGCAATTTGCTCGCTGAACTGGCCGCTTAAGACAGCTCTGGATTTCTTGATTGCATCCTCCCTTTCGCCGGGAATTCTGTCATTGAGTTGTTTTTTGGCAACAAATTTGCCGATTACATATCCAATAAACAAAATTATGAGAAATAATGCAGCAATTCCGACCAATTCTAAAAATTCCATAAGAAATTGCAAATCAAACTTTAATAAATAATTATCGAATTATTTCTTTTTAGCCAGTCTTTGCATCACTGCCTTGACAACTATGGGCCATGCGATTGTTGCATCGCATAATACTTCTGCATATCTGCCGCCTTCTGATTTTGGAACAATCTTGCCCCATGAAATACTTTCTGAATAGGTGCAGCCCGACAACCCCCCCCAATGAACCGGCTCCGGACATATTCTGACTGCGTACGAGAATGGCTTGTAATAAGGACTGGTCTTATCAGTTAAAAAATATTTAGCAGGGTCTTCATGGTCAATGAAATGGAATCTTATAAAATCCAGATAAGGCGCAACTTGCTGGGCCCAATTTCTAGGAACTCCCCCTCCAATCGTGAAAACTCCTGTTTTTTTGGCTTGGAATATCAAGTCAGCATAATGATCAAGATCCAAAAAAGGGTTATAATCAATCATGGGCTTATTAGCCATTTTTCTTTTTCTGTTGAACAGCCCGAAATCCAAACCCATTTCAGAATCAGTAAATGCAGGGATATAAACGGGAATTTTTTTCAAGAAAGCAGATTTAAAAATTCCCCTTCCTTCTATATTTTCATTCAGGTATTTTCCAAGGGCTTCTCCAATCTTGTAGCTGCATGTCGGTTTGCTTGGGTCTAACTGATCAAAAACTTTATCGACAATATTTTCTATATAATCTAGATTCTGTTCCGGCTCCAGGGTGTCATAAACCCTGTTAAGTTTCATCTGCGATAATTTTTCATCGCTTAAATTCCCGGGATTCTTATAATGCTTAAGCCCGACAGATTCTACAAAACCATGCGACATTAAAGCGCCGGTAGAAATAACTGCATCAACCATGTTGTTGTCGATCATGTCGCAGATCAACAAGCCCATCTTAGCCATCGTCATTGCGCCGCTTAAAGTTAAGACTTTAAAGCAATCTTTGTCCAGCATCATGGCTTCTGTAACATCAACAGCTTCCCCTAGCTGTCTCCCACCAACTGCAGTCAAACTCATGGATTTTGCTAATTCATCAAAATCATTTATCTTGCTTAAGTCCAAAGATTCTATGGGCTCAAGATTATCAAATGATTCAGAAGAATATTTTTGAAAATCTTTTGCATGAATTTGTGTCATTTTAAATAAATTTTAACCCTAAAAAAAGAAAAATGTTTTTTTATTTATAAAGTTTTCTTAAAAATTGTATTATTTTTTAGATTTTTCAATTTATTTTAATAAATTTTATCAATTTTAATTTTTTAATATTTTATATTTTATTGAATTTTTGCATTGAAAATTATCCACAAACATTATGAATTATTTATTAACTCATTCCTTCTGTATTGTACTGGGCTCTTTTTAACAATAAAAATTATTTTTAAAAAATAAATAGCAATAAAAAATTAAATTAACATAGAAACCTATTTAAAGTGACAAAATTTTCCTTGACTATGGCATTATCACAGGCAAGGCCTAGAAGAAAATTATCAGGTGCAAGATACAAGGATTACCGAAAGAAAAAGCAGTATGAACTTGGCAGAGATCCTTCTTTAACAAAACTTGGAGCTAAAAGAATTCACACTGTCAGAACCATGGGCAACAGCAGAAAATTTAGGATATTGAGTTCTAACATAGCAAACTTATTTGACCCAAAATCAAAATCATTCAAACAAGTCAAAATAAGCACAACAACTGAAAATCCAGCTAACAGGCATTTCGTAAGAAGAAACATCATGACAAAAGGTTCTGTCATCAATACCGAACTGGGAAAAGCAAGAGTAACTTCAAGACCAGGTCAAGACGGAGTCATTAATGCAGTGCTGATTTCTTGAACTATAAAAATTGATTTGAATAGAATTATTCAGGATGACGTCTTTTTTGGTAGACTATCCTGTCTACAACCCCATATGCGTTGCCTCTGTATGCGTCTTCTACATTTGTTAAAGGCATTCCCCCTAGCCGAATTAGCTGAAGTGGATTGTAGCCAAGTTTTCCTATTAATCCATCTCTAAGGGCATCTAAATGCATCCTACCTTTACTTCTTAAAAAGAGTTTTCTAACTGCCTCTGAGATAGTAGGATCATTTCTAGCATTAATCGCCACAACATAGGTATTTTTCATTAATGTAACATTCAAAACATCTATTTATAAAACTTACTATATTCACCACTTACTAATAGTTAAAACAGAAAGATTTATAAAGGGTAAAAAATTAACAAGTAGTATGGCTAGAACATTATCTAAAACACCTCAAGGTGAATTATTTCCATTAGAAGGAGAGCAAATAACTCGTGCTGTAAGAAATCTTGCAAGAGCTGCACAATCGGGGGCAGCTGATCCTGGAAAAGTTTTTTTACTTTTAGAAGAAGGCAACTTAAGGCCATATACAAGACCAAGACAAACCACCTATCATCCAGCTTATCGTTTATTTCACGGTTTAATGGATGCTGAACCTGGATTATGGGATTTAAGTCAAGATATCGCTTCTTCTGGTATGCCAAAAGAATTATACGGCAGTCTTACAGATATTGAAAAACTTGCATTATGGACTGGCAATGGCCAGACGAAATATGAAGGTGTTAGAATACAGGATCCACGCTCTAGATCTGCTCCAGAACTTGTATCAACTTTAGTGACTATTGGATACAATTCTCCGCCTCTGAGAATACTTAGAAATAGAAATCATCTTGAAAAAGGAATTAGACCTGGAGATTTAGTAAGAAGAGTTTCAGAGCTTTCAGATCCTAAGCAAGAACAAATTGTTGAAAACTATACACGACCTAGAGCCGAAACAAATGCTACAAGATCTGACCAGTTTGCTTTTGTAGATCCAAATTCAGACGGCCCTCTTGATCGAAGAAGCTCAGCAATCTACATATCACATTTCTTGACTCGTATTAGGAGATTAATTGAAGAAAAACCAATTTCACCTCCTACAATTGAATTGTATGTCAGATAAATTCTATAATAATCACCAAATTTAAATATTTCTAACCAACACAATTTCTATGCATAAATTAAAACTTATTTACAATGATTTATTATCACACTTCAAACCTCAACACTGGTGTAACTTCAAAAATTATTCATGAAAAATCTTCCTAATAACGAAAAGTTATTTAATGAGTGCCATGCTTTGCTTGTAGAATTAGGAAAAAATATCTGCAAAAAAACTCCGTTATGTGAAAAATGTCCGGTTAATGGGCATTGTAATTATTACAAAAGATGGGAATAGCAGCAATCGGCGGGCTCATAATTGTATATTTTATAGTTTTGTTCCTAGTCTACAAAATCTTTGAGAAATTGTTTAAGATGGTGTTCATGATAGGAACTGCTTTGGTTATAGCTGCGATATTCTATTTAACGTATAAAGGAATCTAATTCTTAGGAAAAAGTATTTAAGCTGCAAGTTGACCAGCTTGCTGTTCTATTTCTGCCATAGTCCGGTTTCCTTCTTCGAGCAATATACCCAACATCTCTCTTAAAGCTTCAGTATTTTTGAAATCTTGTTTTACTATTTGTCTTAACATTTCTTGTAAACGACCAATTTCTTCTTCAATCTTAGCAAATTGAGGATTATTTCTTATTTGAGGTTCATTTCTCAGCAGTTTTAGTATATTATCAAGTGAATTTTTTACTTTTTGTATTTCTGCACCTAATCTTTTTAAAACTAATTTTAGATCCTGCTTTATTTCTTCCAATCTCTTATCTGCAACATCAACTCTTTTGAAAACTTCTATTAATAAAAATAAAAAATCTTGTCTTACACCAGTTTGGAGTTCTTGCAATACTCTTGCATGGAGTTGGTCATAAATTGTCAAATCTTTGCCAAGTTTTTTAATTTCTTTTCTTTCTTTTCTATAAGCCTTGGCTCTTGACCACCACCTTTTGGGTGAAAATACAGAAACACCCACAGGGTAGCCACCCCTCTCTACTCTAATATCAGATACCTCATCAATACGGATATCTCTAGCTATATCTTGCAATAATTGTGTTACCTGACCTTTAAATATTTCAACTTCTTTCATTGGAAAGATCAATTCACTTCTTTTACTTTCCACATCAGCGAATAAAGCTTCTATATCAGTAATTTCTCTTTTGCTTTCTCTCTTATTACTCAAAAGAGATTGTGAAATAAGTTGCAGTGCATCAAGGTAGTATGATCTAAAAATGATATAATCTTCTAAAAAACTTCTCACAAATTTATCAAGTTTTTTCTGAAATTTCCTTATTCGTCTTGGGGAAGTCTTTGAAGTACTCGAATATTTTTTATATAGACTAGCAATCGTATCTTGAGTATATTTTCTCTCCAATCGTTTCAAAGCTCTTCTAAGTCTTCTGTCCCTTCTTCTTAATCTTATAGAATTAACGAGCATTATTCCAGTATAAGATCTTATAGTCATACCCTTAAACCAAACATCTGGTAGAATACCATATATAAATGACCAAAATCCCATTTTATAATTAATTACTTTTGATGAATATATATAAACTTTTCTAACCCTTCAAAACCTGATCAGTCCTCTTAACTTCAAAATTCTTCAGCATTTCAGTGATTCTCTGCTTTTCTTTTCCCAAACCCTTCCAATCCAACAAAATAAAATCAACTTTTTCTTTTGTTTTATCAACTGCCTGCTTAAT
>CEPX01020512.1_pt1 | contig 21656 bp, 8 predicted proteins | sample 361361 | NCBI WGS metagenome assembly CEPX01 (sample SAMEA2619974, study PRJEB7988) | marine metagenome | biome: marine biome (ENVO:00000447); feature: mesopelagic zone (ENVO:00000213) & marine oxygen minimum zone (ENVO:01000065); material: "saline water (ENVO:00002010), including plankton...
GCGACCCCTATCAATGGGCTCTCGCTCAACAGGCGTCCTCTTAACAGGCAACCTGCCGTAAGACGGCACCTCAAGCTCACCGTCCTTCGGGGGTATTCTCCTGACCGCTCGCTTAATGTCCACAAAGAATGTTTTGTCCTGGCCTTTGATCTGCTTCTGAAGCTCTGCGAGGAACTCCCACTCGTAGTATTTCAACTGGTTTTCAAAGTCGAGAGAGTATGGGCGATTGCCAGTCAGGAATGCCATGGCCCTCTGCAATCCGGTGGCCGCATCGTCTGGGTCCTCGAACTCAGTCGCCCTTGAGGTGAAGGTACTCTTTTGAAGCTTTAGCTGCTCTGCAATGATTCGATAGCCAGGAAGCTTAGTCATCAGATAGAAGTTCTCCGGGTGCATCGCCCGATAATCATCCCTCCATCCAGTGATATTGTTGTCCTTGTCAAAGACTGGTCGTTGCCCTGGTGAGGCAACCCACTCCCCGGTCTTTGGATCTTTCTTTACGGGGAACCCAGCGACCGCTTTCAGGAATGGGCTGCCGTCCTTCAACTGCCTTACGTTGGTAAGCTCGTCCCACCCTCTGCCGTAATAAACAGATCGCTTGTCTGAGAAAAGCTCAAAGAGTGTTAGCAGGTCTGGGCGCGCCCGCATCAGCATCCCCGCTGGCTTACCATCGGCCCACCTACCAAGCATCTCTATGAATGCCTGCTGGGGTAGCCCCTTCAGTGACCAAGCTGTAGACGGCCCGCTTCTCATCATGATCTGCCAGCGCAGGTACTCTGGCATAGCCTGGATTTCTTCTTCGTTGAACTGCCCCTTGAAGATACCGTTCAGGAAGTGACCAAAGACGGCCGCCTGCCTTGGGTTCTTGATCATCTGGTGTACCTGGAACCGCATGTTTCCAGCGTCCCATGTGTAGAAGAAGAACAGGCGTCTGAACGTATGCTTCTCCACTGGAGTCAGGTGCGCGTAGTTACGCAGCGCATCGTCAACTGACGCGGCAGCCTCCTCTAGCGTCTTTCCTGCACGAAGCTCTCCGACAGCCAATGTGATCCTGGCCTGCGTCTCGGCAGCCTGATTCAGGCCGGTCATCATCCTCATGTAGCTAGGCAGAGACAGGCCAGCAATAGCGGACGCTATGGCACCGGGCGCACCAAAGACAGATCCAATGGCTCCAGCGGCGGTCACTCCGACCGCTCGCTCACCCCAATACTGGACCGCCTTCTTAGCACCCTTGCCTGTGCCTATATCAATGGCCTTGTGAAAGGCGTCCATCTCCTCAAACCAAACACGGTTCCAGCCCTGCTTAACAGCCTCTCCAGCCTTAGATAGGCCGCTCATTCCCTTGACGGCATCTGACGCAAACCCGTGAGAAAGGATCTCACCGAGAAGGGCTCCTGGATACTGGCCTATAAAGCCTCCAGCAGCGGCTCCAATCGGGCCACCAAAGGTTCCACCAAGAGCCGCGCCCACTCCAGCACCCACTCCAGCACCAGCCAACTGCGGACCCGTTTTCCCTGGCCCGATTGCACCCATCTCCTCCAGGTACATTCTGCTCAGCGGTGCTTCTGAGATCCCTGCTATGTCGAACGCTTCTCGCCACTCGCCAACAGTCTTCCTGTGGTTGCCAATCGTTACATATGAATCAACGTGCTTCACGCCCACCTTCTTGTGGAACATGATCTTGTCTGCCGGGGTTAGCTTGGAGAAGATCATCATCGCATCAGCGTGATTGGCTGGGTTGAACACCCCAGCGCCGAGCTTCTGCGCGATTGAGGCGTGGTTGCCACTGACGTTCAGGGCAACGTGGGCGATGCTGGATATGGTTGCCATGCTCTTTGCGACTGCATGGAACCCGTCAAGCCACCCCATCCACCACTTACCAGCGGCCCAATCGGGCTTATTGATCCACCTGAGATACTCAACGTATGGGGTTGGGGCGTACTTGTATGGCATCCCCTTCATCGCTTCCACATGAACAACGTCTACACTGATTCCCCCCACCCTCAGCGTAGAGGCCACCTCCTCTGGCGAGAGGTCCCTGAGCATCGTCATTATCACGTCCTCGTAAGCCTGAAGCTCCTTAGGCAGTGGGATTCCGGTGGCAGACTGGACGCTGTCGTACTTGGAAAGCCGTGAATAGCCGAACTCTCTGGCCCTTATTTCGGCGGCAGCTACAGATAGCCCCTCCACCATTTTTGATATCTCGTTGCCAACAGGGAACATTTCATCAATGTCTTTGCCAAACAGGGCCTCAGCGGTTCGTTGGTTCGTCTCTTTTATGTATCGCTCAGTTATGATCTTGAAGTCGGGTTCGAAGAACTCATAGAGTTCGCTGCCTGTAAGGTTGTTACGGGCCCAGGAAACAGCCCTCTCCCAGCCATCAACGGAAAACAGGCTCTCAAGCCTTCCCTCCAGCGCAGCCTGCTTTACAAGCTCTGGGTCCATACCGGAGAACGGGGCACCAGGGCCCCACGCAGGTCGGTCAAGCTCCATCGCATTGTGATAGAGGTCTTCCCTGGAGATTATGTTTCTCTTCTGCTCATTGATGTCGTCAAGCACCGAGGCCTTGGTCCGCTGGTGCTCAAAGAACCCCTTCTTGGTAGAGGGCATTCCACCCCGAAGAAGGGCTGACGTTTTTCCTCTGGCAAGAGTTGTTCTTATGTGCGGGATGTAGCTTCCAATGTTCGCCCTGGTCAGGAAGGCTTCCTTATCAAATGGTATGTATGCCCTCTTTTCTGCATTAGTTATCTTCCTCGTAAGATCCTCCCTCTCTAGCGGATCTCTGGAAAGGGTTCGCTCTGCCTTGAGCATCTCTATCTCGGCCAGGATTATTGGGTCCTTGCCAACCAGGATGTCAGCCTCTGTCATGCTCTTAAGCTGCTTCTCAAGCATGTCGTCAAGAAGCTTTGCAGCCTTTAGAGCCTGCTCTATCTGCTGGTTGGTGAACCCTTCTTTCGAGCCCACCTTTACGCGACCCCGCTTGAGCGTAATGAAAAGCTCCTCCTCGCCAATCATTCCAAGCCCTTTAGCCAGAGCCTTGATCTGCGGCGGTGCATCCTTTGCCACCCCGTACAGCTTTCTATTCTTCAGGAGTCGCTCGATCTTCCCCTTCGTAGCGCGATCAAGGCCCTCATAAATCTTCATTGTTTCGTCACGCCTGAACGAATCCAGAGCCATTTCCCTGCGAAGGGTTAGCTCATCGCCGTAGGTCCTGGCCCACTTCTTCGCGTTGAGAATGACGTTCCACATTTCCCCAGGAGTTCGGAGGTCGTATCCCATCTCCTTCGCGGCATCCATGATCGCTTCTCTGGTGTCTGGCATGTTGTCCAGAATCTCGTCCATCTGCTTGCTGATTTGAGTAACAACGATCCTTGGGTCTTTCGTTACGTCGGGGATCTCATGCTTGACCCTCCCTCTCGGACCCATCTCCCTTCCTGGGGGTGCCATCGTATCTAGGGCGCGCTGAAGCTCGCTCTTTGCGTCAGTAACCCGTATCCCTTCTTCAGCCCTCCCCAGCATCTCGCCAAGGACAGTGTCGGCCTCCTCACCGTCTACGACCCGCCTGACCTTCCTAGCCTCCTTCCTGGCTCCGGTAAGCTCAGAGCGAATGAACGTATCCCTGTCCTTGATCTGACCATCGATCCACTTGATTGCGTCCCTGGCCCGATCAATTGTTTCATCGGACGCCTGCGCTGGCTTGATTGCTGCGATGTCTGCTGCATCCTGGAGCAACGGGTCAGCGTCGTCCATCCCCCTTGATAGCCTTAGAACCTCTTCTTTTGCCCCCGCAATAGCCGATTCAAATCTACCTAGTGAGCTGGCCACCTCCTCACGACTCGACCCGACCAGGGCGGCATTGAGGTCTGTCATTGGAGCTGTTCTTCGTGGGTCCCCACGCCGATAAGCAGAATCAAGAAGGTCCCTTGTTGAGGCTCTCAGTCCGCTAACAATCTTGTTGACCTCTGTAAGGGGCACGTTTCTGTATGCGAAGTCTTGAATCTGCCCGCGTATTGGACCCCACGCAGAGTCGAATGCGTTGGATGCCTCGGTCGCCTTTCTCGCGTTGAAGGATCTCAGATCCTTGATACGGACCTCTCGCCTCGCCATAGCCGGGTGCCTACTAACGTAGTCCTTAGCCATGTGCTTAAGCAGCGACGGGTACTTCTCGCTTACGAAGTCCATGCCCGACATCTTCTTGGGCGGCCTCACTCGAACGGTCACACCGGGTTGCCACGTTGCCTTTTGGACGGCACGCTCCAGTGCCTGCATGTTCTTGGCCTCAACCTTGCTGAACTTCCCAGGAGTCAGCCATCCAGGCTTTAGAGTTACCGTGTATGGGCCACCGCGAGTGCCCTCCATGCTCGCAACTCTTATGTCGGCCTTAATGCCTCTTTCACCATGCGGTCTTGCAGTGGGCTGCTTCGGCGCTTCGGGCTTCGGTGCTTCTGGCTTCGGCGCAACACCACTCTCCTCAGGCAGCACCCGGCGACCCATATATGTAGCCCGCACCTTTTGCTTCTCAAAAGATAGCTCGGCCCTAAGCTTTGCCTTCTTAGCCTCACTCTTAGCCCTGGCTATCCTCACCCCGTAGCCCTCGTCAAGGGCGCTCAACTCGCTCTGAAGCTCCTTAAAAACCTCAACGGTCGGCCGGTCGTCGTACTTGGTCCTCTCCCTTGGCGGTCCCGGAGCAACCTCGTCTTGGGCCTTTGCCCCCTCCTCGTATCGCCTCCATTCGGCATTAAAATCCTCCCTAATCTTTCTATATTTCTTCAGCGCCTTCTGTAGGGCCTTGGCGTATTCATCGGTAGATAGTTCGCCCTTGGCCCTTAGTTCAGCCAGCCGATCCATTTGCGCTTTCTTTCGGAAATCAACGTAATCAAGGTCCTCCGCATAATCTGTGCGCGCCTCTATGTCGCTAAGACCTTCGTACTTGCTCCTGGCTGGGGCTGCTGCATCCGTAACGCCCGCTGGAACCTCATCAACAGCAGGAGCGATGTCTTCGATTATCGGGGCTACATCGTCCGCAGCCTTCGGCACAGCAGGCGGAATCTCGGCAAGCTTTGCGTCTGCCTTGATGCTTGAGAGGGCGGCGCGCAGCCTGTGTTCGGTGAGAAGCTCATCAACCTCATCGGATCTAAGGCCAAGCCTTTCGGTCAGATCCTTCTTTAACTGGGCCCTTAACTCGGCCCTCGTCCTGAATGACTTATTGCCTAGCTCCGCTAGCGAGGGGGCCTTCCTGTGCCGACCAGAAGCCTGCCTCTTTATGGCATCAAGGGAGCGATTTGCCCTGGCAACCTTGTCCACATCCTTGGACACGAGGTCGGCAAGCAGCGCGTCTGCCTCGTCCTGCGTTCTTCCTGCCGCCCCAGATAGGTCCCTGAGGGAGGCCTGAACCCGCATAAACGCAAAGGCCACAGCCAGATCGTCTGACGCTGATCTGAGGATAACCAGCGAGTCATCAAGCTCCTTTACAAGCGGAGAGTGTTGACCGCGAAGGCTCTCTGGGTCCAGCAGTCTGTGGAAGACAGCCTCAAGATCCTTTGTAACCTTAATCTCTACTGGTGCTTTGCCCCTGCCAGCGGGAAGCGCTGGACCTCCCTCAAAGTAGGCCCCAACCCTGGGCTTTTCCCTGCCTGTGATGACGTGGTAAACATCAATTAGCCAGTCCTTCGCCTTCTGAAAGACCTCACGGAGCGCCGACTGGTTCTTGAATCCGGGCGGCATTTCCCCGGTCTTCACCCACTTCACAAAGGCCCTGGCAAACGCCTCCTCTGCAAGCTCGTTCCATCGACCAGTCTTCTCGTTGACCACCTTCTTGTCTTTAAGCTGCGTCCTAGCCCACTCTGCCGCTACCTCCATGTCCTGCTTAGGCAGGTCGCGACGGAAGATGTGGCCCAACTCCTCCATCAGGGCGGTGAAGGCTTCTGGCCCCTTCACATTCTCAAAGACACCAATGACTGCCTTGCCGTCTTCAAACTTGGTATAGGCGAGTGGGTCTAGCCCCTGCTCTGCGCGAGAGAACAAGATGCGTGGGTCTTTGGGGTCGAAGGTGCCTACGTTCTGTGTGGACTTGATTTGGGTGGGCTCAAAGGCAATGTACGCGCTCCCACCTTCTTCCCAATCAACCTTCTCGACAACGTTCCTATAGGTGATTCCGTCGTACCCCTCGCCTTTGACCAGATCAACCATTTCATCGAGAAGCTCAAGATTCTCGGCGCTTTTTAGGAACTCGTCGGCAGACTCAAAAGACCTGCGAAGGTTGGCGGCCTCATCGGCAATCTCAAACAAGGCGCTTTCCACACGTTCGCCAGGGAGGACTTTAGCCAACTCCTCAGCAAGCTTTACCGAGTTATCCCACTGGCCTATGTCTGGCATCGGAAGCGGGTTTTTTATGCTTAGGTAGACTGGTACGATAGCCCCAAGGTCGCCCTTAGCCCGTCCGCGCCACAGCCCGGTTTCTCCAGCAGCCTCTCGGTTGCGAAGCTCCAAGTCCTTGAGCCTTATGTTTGCCTGTTCCGCGCTCCCAAAGTGAGCCATCTTCCCGTAGGTGTCGAACTCGTCAAAGTCAGCATCGGTGCCGTGATAAACCCTCAGCGGATTGCCGTCCTTATCAACAACCCTTGAGCCCTCAAACCAGCGCTTAAACTCTGGGGATCTGATCTGCTGCTGAGCCTTTATTACGGGGTCGCCGCCGACATACATGCTCCTCTGAAGGTCAGCGGTGGGAGCCTTTACGATGTCTTCGGTGATACGAAGAAGCTCGGTGAGGGCGTTTACCTCGTTCGGCTTAATCCCCAGAAGCTCAGAAACAATTCGAACGAACTTAGTCCAGGCGCTCTCACCCTCGATTTTCATTCCAATGAGGAAGTCCTGGAACTTCTTATTCGTTAGGCCCCAAGCGATAAGCTCGCTCGGGGAAAGCTCATCGGGCCCACCGATCTTGTTAAGGAACCTCTGCGTAGGGCTTGTTAGCCAGAGGTCTATTTCAGCCATACTGCCGCTGGTTGGGGCGGTGCCCTTGTCTAGGTATGAAGGCGGATGATCCCCCTCCAAAAACTCATCAAGAAGCTTTTCCCTGTAGTTACTTACATCTATATGAAGCTGACGAAGCTCATCCCCGGCTATGTTGAGGGCGCTCCCCTCATTCTTCAAAAGCCTAGATAGCTCCAGTTGATGAAGTGTCGCCGCGTGAAGCAGTTCGTGGGTGGCCGTCTCGATGGTAAGGCCACCGTCTCCATACGCGTCGTCCCTAAGCCATATATCTTGCTTGCCCGTTACCCTGCTCCTGCTGACGAACCCGATAGCGGTTCGACCGTCCAGGACCTCTATCGGTGCCCCATCCCCGCCCCTGCCAACGCGGACTGTCATTTTGGCGTCATCGAGGACCGGTATGATCAGCCTAAGAATGTGCTTGGACGCCTCGTCATCTGTGTTCTTGGCTAGCCATTTTGCTACCGATTGAGCGCCCTTAAGCTCATCTACCTTCTTCCCAAAAGAGGCCCAATCAAAGCCAACAACGCCGGTTAGCTTGTGGCTTACGGGCTCATCGTCCCAGCGGATTAGGCCCTTCGGTCCCTCTGGTGGAGGTGCCATGAGGTCTGTTACTGGCTTATCCCCCTTGGGGAAGGGGATTAGCTCTCCGCTAACTTCGCGGGGGATCGCCCCCGGCTCGATCTCATCACCAGCGCGATTGACCAGCTTGTAGTGCTTCTGAGCAAGCTCGATTATCTGGTTGGCGATAGAGCGATGGGATGCCGTGAGCGACTCAAGGTTTGACGTGTGCCTCTTTGATTCCTCAAGAAGCATGTCCCATCTTTTACCCAGCCTCTTTAGCGGGTCACGACCCACGGCGTAGCCCGCGACCGCTCCACCAAGAGGACGCTCTAGCAAGATCGAGTCAAACTCTCCAGGGCCGACAACGTGGAAGCCTTGCTTTTTCCAGAAGCTCGCTACACCCTCGTTCGCCGCATAGACGCGCATCGTGTGGGCTTGGGGAAAGTGCTGCCGCGCAGCGGCCAGAACATCGCCAAAGAGCTTGGTCCCTGTTCCCTTGCGGCGGGGAAACCTAGCGAGGGCGATGGAGAAGTTGAGGGGGCGCACCGTCACCCCGTCCTTCAAGAGCGTCAGCCGTGCGTGACCGTACTCTGAGCGAACGGATTGATCTACGGCGCGGCGGCCTGGACCGCGTCCCTCTGTCCTTACGGCAACTCCAAACCTTTTCTTAATGGCAGCCAGATCAGAATCAATGACATCCCTTGCCTTTGTGATCTCATCCATCTGAGACTCAATTTTGCCAAGCTCATCTCCCAGCTTGTTTGCCTCGTCAAGTCGCAGGGTCCGAGCCGCCTCGTAGAAATCAACGACCTTCCCCGTCTCCCTGTGGGAGAACAGCACGTTCCTGCCGAACTCCTTCACCATTGACGGGTTTACACCAGCCATTATCGGGAACTCGTCACGGTAGGTATGCGCGTACCAAGCGTTTGACATGTCTTCGGGAAGCCTGTGCCACTCGGCCCAGGTCCTTGCCCGCATGTCGTTGAACTCCATCACCACAGCGGAAAGATCAACATCCTTGCCCGTCTTTGGGTCCTTCACCTCTCCAATGATTTTGCTTATCTGGAAGTGGATATCATCACGAAGCTTCGACCAGTCCTCCTTGGTCCCTTCTGGAAGAATCCGGTCGCGTCGGTATCCCTCAAACACCTTGTTGATGTCAGCGCCCTCACCCCCAGAAACCATCTCGTCAATGGCCTTGGTCTGCTCAATTCTGAAGTCATTGATCCTTGATATGGCCTCCTCAAAGGTGTCTGCGCTAGTCCACACCCTGTTCTTAATCAGGTCTGCAAACTCCTGACGCCAACCCATCAACTCACGGATCTGAGTTCTTACGGGAACCATGTCGTTAAGGACGCGTATCTCTGACTCTCTGGCGAAGATGTCAGCAAGCGTGTTCTTCATGGACCTGCGAAGATCAAACAGCCCACGACGAATGGTCTGCCACGACTCCTTCCTTGTGGACCTCTTAGCTAGATAGCTCTCCTCTGCGGATCTCGCGGCCTCTATCCAGTTGTCCAGGAATCCATGCTCGGCGGCGATTGCCTCCATCTCAGAGCGGAACTGAGGTGGAAGATCTGCGAAGTCTCCGTCCACTGCCTTTCGATAAAGCTGATCGATCCTATCGAGGGACGCCATCTTCTCAACCACGCCAGCGGTTGCGGGGTCGTGTCGCCCAAGCTCCTTGAAAAGGACCGCGAGCCTGAGTGTCTCATCGTCTGCGCCAAGTCTTTTGATCTTGTCGTAAAAGTTAGAGGCGTCCTGGTGGCTGAGTGTTGCCCTTCGATGGCGATACACCTCCATCAACTCACCGTTTCTAAACGCTGCTTGATGTAGAACACCGTGTCTAGCAACACCCTTCGGGGCGTATGTCGCCCACTTAAGCTGAGATGGCTGATCCCCCATCTCCGACAGCTTCGCCATAGTTGCATCAATCTCTGGCGTTCTCTCTATCCTCCCCTCGCGTATGCCTCGCTCAAGGTCAACCAAGACGGAGCGGTTCACATCCCCAACAGCGCGCTTGGACGCCATTGGCTGAGCCTTCTCAAGCATGATGATTGATTCAGCGGTCCTCCGCATCGACTCAAGGTATGGATACCTTTTCATCAACCCCAGGACCATCTTTGTCCTGACGTTATCCATGCTGTGAAGCATCCTGTTTCGCTTGAACGCCTGCTCCGCAGTTTCCTTGCCGAACCGAACCGGAGTCTCCCACTTAACAGAGCCAGCCCAGACGTTGTCCATCGTCTTAACGTCTACGCCCTTGTACTGAACGTTGATCTCTTTAGGGATCTGCTGACGGCGAATGGACTCGTTTACGATTTCCGCCCAGGCTTCTTCTGCGCGATAGGTTTCCATCGCCGCCTGCTCTGTTATCTCGTCCTTAGTCAGGGCATCCTCTATGTCTAGGCCCTCTTTCCTTGGGGACGTGTCGATCCTTCCCGGCCTCCTAGACGGAAGCTTGGAGCCAGCAGCCTCAAGGATGTCGTCTACGACATGACCCATTACTGGGTTCTTAAGCTGGCTCAGTATGCGCGGAGCCTCAACGCCGTAGAAGTTGGGCATTTCGTGCTGGAATGCCACATTCGCTGCGTCAATCTGCTCCTTGCCGTAACTGCTCCTTGCTTCATCCAAATGCCTTGGGTAAGCATCAGCGGCCTCCTCTGGGGTTAGGTTCCCAGCCCTCACCTGCTTCTGAAGATTGGCCCTCACCTCCTTCTCAAGAAGCTCATCAATAAGACCTGCGCCATACTTTGTGTTTCTAACCCCAGCCAAAGAGGCAATCTTTGGGGCCTTCAAAAATATAAGCGGGTCAAACATGACCTGACCGATTAGGCCTATGAACTCGTGACCACCGACGTTGCCTTCAGCGGCAGCCTCCTCGCGGGCAGCCATATAGCCCTTCCAGTCCGCTCCCCCCGGCATTATCTGGGCCATCGCCCCAGCAACCCCGTAGCCAAGATCAGCGAATGAGTCCGCTCCGAATTGAAACAGGGTTTCAGTCTCAGCATCAATCGCGGCAAGCCGCTCTTCGCCCGTTCCGCCGAAGTCCTTGCCGCCGACCCACCTCTCGCTTATCTCGTCGGCAAGCCGCTCATCCGGGCTCCAGCCCATGCTTCTTTTAATCAGCCAAAGATTTTTCAGTGTTCGCTCGCCATCAGAGTCAACGCCGTGCATGCCGCCGTCAGCCCTCTTGTATTCATCTGAGAACCTGTCCCACCAGTCGGCAGGGCTATGGACATCCACAGACCCCTGAGCGATTTCCTTCCTGCGATCCTCTGCGGTTGTGTTGATTAGGGCTCGCAGCCAGCGACCAGATATGTTGTCTAGCCACTGAGCCCCTGTGGCGATGCTGTTTAAGGCAAACTTGCCAGCGCCACCCAGGCCCCATCCCGTCTTTCCGGTCGCCCTCTCCAGGGCCGCTGGCATCCACTCCTGGGTAAACTCTTGAAGAATACGAATGCGTTCTTCGTTGCTGTCAGCCCTGTTGTAAAGCCCAGCGACCTCCCTGCGCTTTTCGTAATACTCAGGACTGTTGAGCGCCGGATGGAGGGATTCAATCTCCTGCATCGACGGTTCCAGCGACATCTGCTTTGGCATGCTCTGGAAGGCTTCCTCCTCAGAGAGCCTTGATAGCGCGCCCGGTTCTACATGAACCATCGGCGGCTCGTCATCCAGATTGAAATCCAGATCCGGATCCAGAGTCTTAAGGTCGGATGCGTTGAGGAATGAGAACCCGCCACCCGGCTTGGGTGCCGTGATGTCTTCTGGAACCGCCTCTACATCAATTGCAAGCGGCTCGCCTTCTTCGCCTAGAAGATCAAGATCAGCGCCATCGAGAAATGAGAACCCCCCACCAGCGGGGCTTGGCAGGGACTCCTCGTCGCCAAGCCACGGAGAGGGGTTTTCGTCGGCCATAACTATTCCCCGTCAAATAACCTTCGCGCCCTATAGATATCGCGCAACTGTTTTCCCTCGTTGGTTGCCCACCAGGCCTCTATCTCAGAAACCTTATCGTCGATCCTCTGCTGCAAATCAGGGGCGTTCATAAGCTGCGGGGTCTTCGTTTCCCTTATAAGACCTTCAAGGTCTTTCTCAAGTAGCGCGAGACGCCTTGGCTTCTCTGTAAACACCATTTCGAAGAATCTTTGGCTGAGATTAGAAAACTCCCTCGGCAGACCCCTAAGACTCTTTTCTTCTTCACTAAAGAGCGGTTCCTGCTCGACCAAGGGCCGCGCCCGCCCAACCCAGGCTTCTTCAATCAATCTGATGAATTTGGGATTGTCGGCCCAGGCATCGCCTTTCGCCGTCCTCATCTCTGTCCTCATTGCAGCAGCAAACGCCTCTTTCGACTGCCCTCGGCTTAGAAACTCCTTGGCATCGGCAGCCAGCTTAGCCTTCACCATCTTTATCGCAGCGGGCGTGCGCACCGCTGCTGGGTCCGCGTCGTCCGTGTCAGCCCTCTCTCCCGCTGGCTTCTCTGCTGCGCGCCTGTCCCACTCCCTTCTATCTCCCTTAATACGCCCTAAATCGGGATGCACCCCATCCCCTTCAGCAAATCCCTGCTGTCTCATGAACTGATTGGCCTGCTCCATGCTCATTCTTTCATCCCATGCGTGTCGAGCAGCGTGCCCGGAGGTGGGGAACTGGACATCCCACATTCCACTTTTTGCGTAATACTGGTTTAGGATGTTCTCGGACCTGCGAATGGCGAGAAGCATTCGCTCGTACTCCTTTGGATAGATCTGCCTCTTATCGGGGCCACCCTGGAGCTTCTCATAGTGTTCAATGATTTTGCGCTGCGCGGTAAGCTCTGCCTTGAGGGCTGATGGGCTTGCCGTAGGCTGTACGGTGCCTGTGCCGCCGCCGCCACCGCCGCCGCCGCCGCCACCGCCACTAGAGCGAAGGCCCTCATACCTCTGAGTAATGACCTTGTTCGCCCTGACCCCTGCAAGCTCGATTTCGTGTGCAAACTTGGGGTCGGTTCCGATGTCTTGCAGCGCCAGGGAAAGCTGAGCATCGTCAAGCTCTGCAAGGGCCTTAGCCACTTCATCGGTGTTGTCGCCAGGATACCTAACGCCAGCCAACCTAGCCTTTATGGTCATTATCCTTCCCGCGAGCCCAAGCTCGGCCTGCTGCTCGCGCTTAGCGGTCAGATCCTTTCGATATATTTTAGCTAGTTTTCTACTGTAGGTTCTTACCTCTGAGCCAAGGCCCTTGAGGTCCTCTGCGGTTACGCTTGGATCTACTCCAATTACGTTAAGAGCCTCCCTGGCCGTTGGGTGATCAGTCTTAAGCAGACTGCCTATGTAGCTCACCATAGATGGATCAAGTATGTAGTCAGCCGGTAGGCCAATCCGTGTGGCCGGGTTCTCCAGCCCCATGTCTGGCTTAAATCTCATCGCCTCCTCAAGCTGACTGGTTGCCACGCCAACCTGGGACCTGAGGCCCTGCCTCTCGGACAAAAGGGCCTTAAGCTCAACAGAGTCGTCCGTGCCAAGCCTGCCCTTCCTTAACTCTGCCTTCTCCTGAAGCGCCTTAATCCTGGCCTCTGCCCGCTCAATAGATCCGCCTTCGCCGGTTAGAGAGTTAAGCGCAGCCTCTAGATCACCCATCTTTGCGCGCTGATCTTCTGCGGCACTGTATTGAGAGGGCAGATCAAGATCGCTTTTGGTGGCCCTAGATATAGGTTTGTAGTGGCTAGAACTCTCGCCTTCGGTGATTTCTTCTCGGCTTTGCGGCCAAGTGCCAGCTACTCCACCCGGCCTATACTCTATCTGAGCCCTTTGGTTCAGTTCATTGGCAAGCCTTCTTAGTTCGCCAACATTAGCAGCCCCAGACGTCGTGTCGGCGGGTCTAGCAGCACCGCCGCCACCACCGGTTCCCCTGGCTGGTGTGTCAGACGTGGCAAACTCCTTAAAGATTGCATCAAGCTCACTCCCGCCGTAACCAAGCTTCTTCGCAATAACCGCCGCCACCTCGGCGCGCTTAAGCTTAACGTCCTGACGCCTGTCGTATTCCTTCTGCCCCCTTGTCGATAGAGACTGTGCAATAAGGAGTGCCCTTGGGACATCGCCAACGGCCTGAAGGGTGTTCTTGAACGGATCAGATCCGCCCGACATCGCCCCTGCCAGGGTCGGTCCGAATATAGATCCTGTTGGTATTGATGCCATTTATGCTGACCCAAAAAGGAAGCTAGAGTCTGACTCGCCTTCAGCGGGACCATATGCCCCCATCAGCGCCCGCTGGTTGGAGCCGCCAGTGCGAAAGGTGGCACCCTCGTAAGTGGGCGTTCCTGGGGCTGCTCTGAACGATCCTGGCGTAGCGCTCCTTCCCGCAAACCTCCCAAGACCCTCACGCATGGTGCCAAGCATGTCGGCCTCTGCTGCCAGCCCAGCGGCACCACCAACCGCAGTAGATGCGGCTGCGGTTATACCGCCGATAATCGCAGCAAGCGGTGCTGTGATAATGGCCTGAGGACCAGTGCTTGCTGCTGCCAGAGCAAGGGAAATACCGCTTCCAATCAGAGTTCCTGCGGTTGCACCACCCGTTCTAGCCAAGCCCGCCCTTGTGGTTCCTCCAGTTTGGTAAGCATGCTTCAGGCCCTCAATGCGTCCCATTCGACCGGGTCGATCAAACCCGCTGATTGCAGCCTGCCTAGCTGCCTCTAGCCCAGCGCTTTTAGACAGACTCCCCAGACCCTTGGTTGTGGTCTTGCCCATTTGCTGACCAAGGCTGGTTCCGGCGAGGCCAAGCCTACTGGCCATTTGGCCGGTTCTCTGACCCGCCGCCCCCGCTGCCTGACTGGAAAGCTCCCTGAATCTCTCATCAGCCCTTTCAACGGCTTGCTGCTCCTCGGGCTTAATGAAGAAGTCGTAGATGTCCTGCTGCGTAAAGTTAAGACGGCCTTGATAGGCTTCTTTATTGAGCCAGTCCATGAGATCGTCTTTGCTACTGATCGCAAACTGCATCTCCGAATCTGGGGTTGCTCCCTCGCCATATACCGATGGATCGGCCCTTGGGGCCCACCCCTGATCCATATACTGCTGAAGCTCTCGCAGTCCTACTGTTTCCTGAACAGCCATTATCTACTCCCTGTGCGATAGAGCCCACCACCAACGCCTGCACCGGACAGCCCGGATAGCGGGGAAAGTCCGCCGCCCCTGGCCCTTCTAGCATCATTCAGCGCCAGCTTGATCTGCTCATCATCCAGGCCCTGTCGCCTGCCCTCCGCGATTATCTGCTCGTCGGATGGGACTTGAGCTGGCGAGATGCTTCCAGTGCCGTCCTGGTTTAGCTTCATCCCAAGGCCCTGGCCCTGTAGCGCGGCCTGAGCTTCTTCCGGGCTTTTCGCCTGCCTAAGGCTGGTTTCAACAGGCGAGGCGGGCTGCTCCGGTTCTCGCCCAGGAACCCTATCAAGCGCTCTTTCGGGATTAAAGATCGGGTCCAGTCGCCTCATCCTCCCGAGGTCCTCACGACTCAGACCGCCCTCTAGCTCCTCTCTGGCAAGCCATGGGTAATGGATTCCTCTAGCCGGATCATTCTTTATGTCGATCCACCTTTGCAACAGCTCCGGGTTCGCTGCCATGGCTCGCGCTTCCTCCGCCGAAAGGTTAGCCAGCCCACCGACCAGCCCACCGGCCGCTGGCACCCCCTCATACCATGGAGTGCCAGCCTCCTTGCGAGCCATTCGCTCTTTCATCTCTTGATGAATTGCGGGGCCAAAGCCGCCAATTCGAGCCCCTGTAGGGTCAGTGTAGACGGTTGAACCACCACCACCAACCAGCGCGCGCGTTGGGTCCTGGTTTCGCTTAATCGACAACTCAGCCAGCTTCTTCTGCTCTTCGTCAACAAGCTGGTCGATGCCCTTGCCGGTTGCTTCCCGCGCCTTTTCATCAAGAGAGCCCATTACAACAGCAATGTCAGGCACCATCTGAAGTAGCTTTGTGCCAGCGCCCCACCGCATTCTCTCTAGGGCGTCTTCAAAGCCAATGTCTTCAGCCCTGGCCCTCGTGCGTTGGTCTGCTGCTGCCGCTATGTTTGCAGACTCAGCACCAGACTGAGCCGATGCAATGGATGAGGCAAGGCCGGTTGCAATGTTCTGCCGAGCCCTGTTTCTGCCAGCGATTTCCTCGCCATAGATAATGTTGCCAGAGGCCATGGGCGAGCTATCAAGCTGGCTTAGCGCCTGGGCGTATTTAATCTGTGCTGGGGCTATCTGCGAAGATGCCTTGCGGCGGAAGTATTCTTCCGTAATCGGGTCGCCAAACAGGTTCTGATCCTCAAACGCCATGATGGTTCCTGGTTAAATATAGATTGCTGTTACAGAGGTATTAGGCGGTCCACCCTTAATGTGGTTAAGCATCCACTTGTCGTTGACCGTGCCAACGAGGGTTCGATAGGTATTAAACGTCATAGTCACCTTAAACGTGTGTAGGCCAGCCTCTACTGTACTAGCCGCTACACCCCAAAAGCTACCGTCAAAGCCCCTTCTTGAGAACGAGTTCTTATTTGTAGACGCAGTTGGGTTTATCGCATAGCGACATCTTGTATTTCGGCTAGATAGAGAACTTAAGGCGACACCATCCAGATAGCCTGTGAGGATAACTTCAAAAATGGCCTCAGAGTGTCCGTTTGTTGTTTGCTGAAAATAATTACCCTCCCTGGCCTGCCAGAAGTGGATCGATGACTCCATGATTAAGCGATTGGCTGGAACCGCCCTCCTCAGGTAGAAGTTGATCGATGAGCCAGGAATGTCGTACACCTTTCCCTGTGTTACTGGATCGGTAAACGCGGACGATGTCGGCCCAGACGTAGCTCCCTTATTCCAAAGGAGATATGTGTTGTATCCGGCGTAGTTGTTTCTCCACACCTTCGAGGTCGTGCCTGAGCTGAACTTTGTTGCAGGGATGGATCTGTTGTTCCGTATATTGGAGTGACCGCTTTGGTGGTCGCCAATCCCTCCAGACCACGAGGCGAGATCATCAAACGCACCATCAATAACTGAAGCAGAGAATGGATCGTTGTGCGTGATTAGAGGTGGGTTCCAGGCTGTCATTACACCCTCACCGATATGACTTCTAGATGCGCTTGCTGAACCTCAACGTCTGCCGCAGTGGTGGTCGCGGTGTCGGCCCTTACCTCGATGAGGTGATCCGTTTCAGTAGCCTCAAACATATAGAAAAGCTTTATTGATTTATGCTCTAGCGCACCGATTTCCAGGTCTACCCACGACTCCCTTAGGCCGTCTACGTAGATAGCGGGTCTTAAGATTGCGTTGTTCGCAGAGTGAGTAGCGCTGACCTGGATTCGCGCGTAAACGATTACTGGGCCACCAATGTATGTTGCGGTTTTAACCGGGGCAGCAGTAAGCGGAACTATCAGTGGGTTTGAGTTAATCGCGGCAGTGGTCAAAGCTACAAGCTGGGTATGGTTTGCCACTATCTTCCATGATTCAGAATAAATACCAAGCTCGCCTATGTGCCTTAGCTCGATAGAGGAGTCTTCTATTCGGTCGGCGTCTATGTCTTTTGCGGTTGCCGCTATAGCCGCAAGGTTGCCGACGACAGAGCTACGAGAGGTCCTCGTTCCCGGCTCTATAAGATAAGGAAAGTCTATCATCGGATAAATCCAATAACGCCGATTGATATGTTTGTGATGCTCGGCATATTTGTGTCATCGACGCGCGGCCTAAAGGATGGTGTCACATGCCATGTTCCGGGCTCCAGGAACTGTGTGGCCCTGACTGAAATTGGAAGCCTGTTGGTTGTTCCTCCAGCCTTGCATTCGGTGCTAAAGCTTGCGTTCGTGCCACCGGCCGCAGAGCCATTTAGTCTTATAATTGCGTCTATCTTTAGCGGCCCACTGTGGGCTACCGCCCTTGTCGCTGTCGCCTGGAGAAAGAAGTGGTATTTCGCGGACACCCTTGACGTAAACCTAAGATCAAACCCAGAGCTATCCACGTCATTGAACTTTATGTTGGTTAGGTCTGAGCCAGACATCGACCCGGCCGTAGAGTATAGGAGGTTCTGCTGTGGAGAGTCCTCGTCGTAGCAGACGAATGGCCCCCGCTGCATGTCAAACGCATCCGCTGGATTGGGCGGAATTGCAACAGAATAGTTGATGGAGTATGGGGCAATATTGTTTTGATCTATTGAGGACATGGCGCTGGCTACTCGATAGAACTCCTCCATCAGGTTGTCGGCGTCAGCGACAGCGCCAGCGGTGAATACGTTCTTCTGGACGTAGTAGGTCATTGCTGTTCCAGAGTGGCGACATATTCCTCAAGCTCAGATGGCGCAGCGCCCTCAAGCGATATAGCCGCCCTGAGCAGAGATCCACGGTCCTCAAAGTCGCCAATCGGAGCGCCGCCGACCTCGCGAAGCGCCTTGTTCACGGTTCCGGCAAAGTCCATTTGAAGCCTGAGGTCCGGTATTCCCAGGTCAAGCTCGTGTACCGCTGCGGCGATCCTTTTCGTCAGCCTACTCATGGTCCGTACCCTCTCCCCGTATACCATGGTCCTTCATGTGGAGGAGGAAGCCAACGATTCTCCAGCCAGCGTCACCACCACCATCAAACGATAGCTTAAGAGACTTTGCCGTTATGTTTTCGCCAGACTGATCAGACCCAGTGTTAACCAACTGACTCTTTGGCCTCGCAATACCGCTTAGATGATCAAGCGGGTCGAGCGGATCAGTAACCCTTATGTTTATCTTTTTGCATCGAACTCTTTTCTCGTCCCAGAGCTTCTTCGGGATGCTGGCTGTGTCGTGAAAGTCTTTCCACAGAAGCGGCCCGGTCTGCCCCCCAATAGAGTTGAGCTTTGCATCGTTCCACAGCAGCGCGTCTTGGTCTGCCGGGGTTAGGTAGTCCTCCCCAATGATATTCCTGTCCCAGTCCGTAAACCACTTTACATAGATCCTGTTGTCAAAATCCTCTGTATTAAGAGCCTTACTGCCGACCTGATATCCTCCGGTCTGGACATAGAAGACATCTACCCTGTAGAAAGTCTTGTCTGACTGAGGCGAGCTTCCGTAGAGCCATCTCGTCTCAAAGCTCCTCCTCATTGAAACCTTTGATAGCGGCGGAAAATGGGCAACGACCGTGTTCCCATCTCCAGAAATTGATGGAGTGAATATCCCTCCTGGGTTGTTGAAGTAATATATGGCCGATCCAGCGCCCCACACGCCAAGATCATTAACCCCAGGATTCGTGCCGCCACTATTCTCTATCCAGTTTTCTGGCGTGACAGGCCCATGCTCAACGTGCGAGCTATAGCCAACCAACATCATATCTTTGTACCGAGCGGCAGCGGTTACGACCGCCTCCACCCTTGACAGGGCCCCGTTGTCTACATGAATGGCCCAGACCTCGTTGTTGAACGACTTCGGTCCAGAGGCAATGCTGAAGTAGACGCGGCGATTGGGTGGGTCCACCCAGGCTATGCTGTTCTTCAGTGTGTCACTCGGAATCTTCCTTACTATCTCTGAGATATCTTTTGATATAGGGACAACCTTTGTCCCATCGAATGCGTTGATGCCTTGCCTTGAGACAAAGTAGACCTTGCCCTCAAACCCTACGGCGGCGCGATCTGACACAGCGCCAATATTGCTGCTCATCGGGGTAAGTATTGGGACCCCGTTTTTATCCTGCGTGAGCATGAATGTGCTGCTCTCCTTGAAGACAAGGACGAAGTCTGACGAAAGGGAGAAGCCCGTAATCCTGTCGGCGGCGTTTGTTCCGATGAGTAGAAAGTTGTCTACCGGAACCGCCTCTTTCCCGCCCTTGTCCTTTGAGTACCAGAGCGCAGTGGGGTTCTCAGTGTTCCCCGAGTAGTACGTTCTTCCGCGAAAATAGAAGGCAAACCTACAAAGTGGAGGTGGGCCATTTGATAGTGGGTCAGGCGATTTATCGCTAAGCGGGGCCTCTGGGTCTATGCCGTCTAGATATGTGTCTCCATCAGTCCCAGGTAGATAGCGGATTAGATAGTATGTAATTAAGTCCAGGCTTCGATACAGGTTTCTACCGATGATGTCGTCCTGCGGGGCTGGACCCTCAAGCCCAGCAACCATCACCATATACCTGTGCTTCTCACCTACGTTGTCGTCATTTACAGCGTTTGATGCTGACGAAAGCTCACTCTCCTGCCCGAACTCACTTACCCACGATACCTTGTACTTATACGTCACCTTCGTGGTGGTTTTTGTCATCGCATGACCCGACCAGAGCAGCCCAACCCTCTGCTCTGAGATCGATATTTCGGTAGCCCCGTCCTCCTCGCCCAGGATCGTTGGGGCCTCTGGAGCCCCAGCTATGCCGAGCGGGGTGGCCTTCTCCCCGTCCCACTTCATGTTGGGATCTCGGCCGTTTAGAATTAAAAGGTTATTCGCCACCTGAAGGAATCTAGTGGCCTCAGAGAGGTTCTTTGGGATGTGCCTGTTCGTTAGAATGTGTGTGATTGACTCACCCTGAACTAGCGATATTTTCCCATCACACTCAATCAAGATGTCTGTTCTGCCCTCGTTCGTGAACGTACCAATAGAGGTAATCATTCTTGGGAACTGCATCTTTGCGTAGTGAACCGGGCTCCCAAACTTAACCGGCACCTTCTTCCAGGCGCGAACCAAGGGACGAATGCCTTCGGCGCTAACCACCTCACCCTTCAGGCTGAAGTAGACCCCACGATTGTCTGAGGACGTACCCTTCTCTTGCCAGACCCTGGTATCAATTCCAGTAACCTGAGACGGATCAAACGCCTGTACTGAGCCGCGAGCCTTGGTCATGTCCCTGACGGCCTGAAGGCCCCGTACCACCAAGTAGGCTTGCCGCGAGCCTTTCTTACGCCCCCAAAGACAACGCGCCTCTGCTGGTTCATTCTGTCGCTTTGAATCATCCTGGCGATGCCCATCTCGTATCGCTGCCGAGCGTGACCGGACCTCCCCTGCTCATCGCTAGCCTCAAGCATCAGGGCCTCAGCCCCGTCGAGAATGATTCCATGATACTGAGCGTCGAACAGCGGCCTATCGTTGTCATCGCCCATGCGCTTTGCCTCGACCTGGGTAATGGCACTGATTGTGTATTCCCCGTCTGGAACTGGATAAAGCTGCATGAACATCGTAGAGGAGCTAGCTGGGCCTCTTGTCGAAAGCTCCGTGTCCCTCCTGCATATCTGCTGGATTGTTGGGCCAGCCCCAAACCCAACTAGGTATGGAACGCTGTCGTTCGTCTTGCTTCTGTACCACTTTATCCCGAGGTCCTCGCGTAGCGCAGAGGGAGTGGTGGTTATGCTCACCGGTATTGTGTCGTGGGTTGCGTCTGTTATCTCTACCGTTGCTCCTGCGCTAAGAGCCGATTCAGCGCCAGTGGTTTCGTCAAACTGTGTCCACCAAAAAGTGTAGCTGCCAATCGATAGCTCTCCATTTCCTGCCTGTGGAACGCCAGTGTTAACTGCATAGGCGGGAGCCGGTATTGGGTCTTTATGAATAACTGAAAAGCTTGACGGCCTTCCCTCAACATCTCGACCAAGGTGAATCATGTTGATTGGGCCCACTGCGCCCATGCCAAGCGGGGTTCCGTAGCTTGTAGATCCGCCGTCGAACATCGCAGTTTCCACAACCGTCACAGTGCCGACCGGAAGGGCTATCTCGTTGTAGAGAACCTTGATGTAGTGGATTGCCGTAGCGAGCGGCGCTCCCGTCTGCACAGTGCATCTAAGCGGACGATCCAGCGTGAACTCAATGGCCGTCGTTGGCGCTGGAGAGCTTGGGTTTGCGATGTTTATAACTCTGTAGAAGTCATCGTCAATTCTGACCATCTTCCCAAGCGTGTTTGCCGGGATGGTGGGTGTCCCGACGCCAGGGCTAACGGCGTCCTGAACCTGAATTACGATGTTGCCGTTCTGGGTTCCGAGGACCTGTATTCCCACGGCGGGGGTAGCCCCCACGGCAGCGGCCGATACAAACGTCGCAGTGGTTGCGTATGAGTACTCTCGACGCAGCCATCCCCACTTACGCCTGGAGCAGATGTCCAGGTACGCCTGATTCAGCTTGCGATCAAGCTTAGCGTCTGACTGGGAGTAATCCTCCCGCCGCTCTTGGAGAGCCGTT
>CEPX01082167.1_pt1 | contig 21653 bp, 20 predicted proteins | sample 361361 | NCBI WGS metagenome assembly CEPX01 (sample SAMEA2619974, study PRJEB7988) | marine metagenome | biome: marine biome (ENVO:00000447); feature: mesopelagic zone (ENVO:00000213) & marine oxygen minimum zone (ENVO:01000065); material: "saline water (ENVO:00002010), including plankton...
TATGAGGGCGTTGGTGGAGTTCTGCGAGAGGAACGGGTTCGAGGCGTCGTTCGGCGGGCCATCTTCCTGGCATCCTGCGACGACGGCGATCAAGATTTATCGCCCGGAATGGGCCGAGGAGTTCTCCGACAGGGCGGATTCCTACGGGGATGCGTTCAGGGCGTCGGTGAACGAGCGGGTGTACCTGGATATCCACGGGGAGACTGATCGCGTCTACGAGCCGTGGTCTCGGTATGAAGAATCTGGTGTGTTCGTTCTGAACACGACGGTTACGAAGCACGGGATCGGGATCGGAAAGCCTGTTGCGGTGAGCGACCTTCTTGACCCCAGGGTGGGAGTTCGGATCGGGGCGGGGTGATGAGCGTGGTGCTGCCCGATCCAGGGGGTGAACGCGGGCGGCTGGTATGCTGTCGAGTGATGGCGATTTGATAGAGATGACTGAAGCCCCGATCTATCCGCGATCGGTCGCAGAGGAGGAAGTCCTCTACGAGCCTCACTGGGGCCAGAACATGGTCCACGCCTCCCATGCACGTATCAAGATCGTAGATGCAGGGAGGCGGTGGGGAAAGGGCCGTGCAGCGGTCATGGAGCTGCTTCGGCGCTTCGATGAGGTGACCAGTACGCCGTCCACGAAGGCGCTCGTACCCCCGTTCGTGGGGCAGGTCATCGCCCCGACGTACGGACAGGCACAGCAGCCGTGGGACGAGCTACGGGCGTACGTCCCTCCCCGTCTTATCGCGAAGATGCTTGAAGACTCGAAGCAGATCTGGCTCAAGCCGCACAACCAGCGCGGCATCTCGATGTACAACGAGTCTGCAAGGACGAAGTCGATCGAGACATCGGGTGTCATCGAGGTCAAATCTGCTGATAACCCCGCTTCGCTCCAGTCCAGAGGTTCCGACTTCATCTGGATCACGGAGAAGCAGGACATCAACGAGGACGCCTGGGCAAGGGTCGAACCGACCCTGAACTCCCCCGACAGGGCCGGCTGGCTCTATGTCGAGGGGATACCGGCACTGAACCCCGACCACTGGTCCGATCGTCTCTACCGAGAGGCCCTCGATGGAGAGAACGAAGATTCGAGAAGGTTCCACTTCACGAGTTTCGATAATCCGCTCCTGAACGAGTCGCAGATCCGAAGGATCGATCGGGCGAAGGAGTACATGACGGAGGCGGACTGGAACCGCATGTATCTCGCGGAACGATCCGCCATCGGCGGCAAGACCTTCCCGAACATCCAGGCATGTATCACGGATCAGAGCAACTGGCTCGAGGGACCGGATGGCAACCATAAGTACATCCTCGGCTATGACCCTGCTCGGAAGGCGGACACAAGTCCCGTGGTTGTCATGGACGCGTGCCACCGTGCGGTCGTCGCCCACGCCTACCTCACCAACATGGCCTGGGAGAAGCAGTTCGACGCGGTACGACTTCTCTACCAGCGATTCGGTGCTTCTAAGCTCTACCTGGACTCAACTGGCCTGGGTGATGTGGTCTCAGCCCAACTCAAACGATTGCAGTTGAACGTCAACGACCTGGTTCTTACCAGGAAGACCAGAGACCCGTTGATAACGGACCTCCGTGTCTCGGTCGATCACGCAACGATCTCCATCCCCCACGACCTCCGCATACTCCGACAGTTCAATGCCATGCGCCCCATCGTCATGCCCTCCGGTGGTATCAAGCACGAGGCCCCAAGGGGTGAGAACGACGACTATCCCTTCGCGGTCGCATTAGCACTCCAGGGATGTTCGAAGGCGCACCGGGCTGGAGACGGGGCATTCGATTATCCTTCCCCGATCCGGTATGCACCAGCACCAGCGGAGATGGCGGGTGCGGCACCGGTTGGGAAGGGGGCTAGAATGTTGCGAGAGCGCCGCATCGACCGGATGAGGGAGCGACAGGAAGCAATGAACCTGTGACGACCGTTACGCGGAACCCCATCGGAGACCCGGAACGGCTCGCCGAGTTCCTCGACCCCGTTCACGAGGGGCCGGAACTGGACGAGATTCTCGATCTCAAGAAGAACGCCCTGACGACGTACTTCGACGAGTTCCACCGTATCGTCGACGAAGACCGCAGGTACTCCCGCGACGATTTCGACGTCCCTGTTGCGGAATCTGGCCAGGAGATCCACACGGGAATGGGCCACGACCTCATCGAGGACGCGGTCAACCATATCGACCCAGAGCACATCCAGATCGAAGTTCCCCCGCGGGGGAACCGTGGCCACGCACAGGCCGAGAAGATGGCGAAGTGGCTCCGTGGTGCATGGCACCGTCTTCAACAGGAGGATGGACCGGTCGTTCGTCAGTGGATCCGCGACACGACGGAGCATGACGTCGGTGTGCTGAAGGTGCTCTTCGCACCGGACAGGTGGCCGGACAGGCCCGAGGTCCCCGAAGAGGGCGAGAGCAAGCAGGAATATCTGGACGAGATCGATCGCATCGAGGACGACCGGGCGATCGTCTGGCCCTTCGTTGCGGAGAACGTCGATCTAACGTCGCTGGTGTGGGATACGTCGAAGACCGGCCCGCACTGGTTCATCCAGTCCTATGACATGTCCATCATCGAGATCAAGAGCCGGTTCCCGGACTGGGAATCAGGCGGGATGGGTGACGGGGACCAGTTCATCGAATACTGGGATGACGAGTGGGTCGCGTACATCGCGGGTGGTACGTTCGCGATGGAACCCCGCAGGCACGGGTACCCGTTGAACGCCTTCCGCATGGCGGAGGGTGGACAGGGAAACCTGAGTTCACTCGACCCGAAGTATCGGTACGTGGGAATGCTGCGGTACAAGCACGGCCTCCTGGACGAGGAAGCGCGACTGTTCTCGCAGCTGGACACGCTGGTACGGCAGTATTCGTGGCCCTCCCGCACGTTCCAGGGTGATGAGGATGTCGTTGACCGTGTGATGAAAGAGTGGGACAACGCTCCGGGGGTGAACAACTTCCTCCCTGAGGGCGTGACACAGACGTGGGACATCCCGCCCGGAGTTCCCAATGACCTGTTTGTCGTGCGAGGAGAAGTTGTTGGAGCGATCGAGCGCGGAACGCTTCCACGCGTGGCCAGCGGTGCATCTGAACCCAACCTGAGGAGCGGGAACACCGTCGCCATCCGAGCAGGGCTCGCTCGTCTCAAGCTGGATCCGATTGCTGGAGGGGTCGCTCGCGGGATACAGCAGGCAAATGCACTATTGCTTGGCCTGGTGGAGGAGGTAGCACTTGAAGGTGTCACTGTTTGGGGCGATACGTCGATCTCTCGGTTTACGGAAACGCTCGGCCCAAACGACATCAAGGGCCACCGAGCGACCATTGTTCGCCTTTCGGCCTCCGCACCGGAAGATCAATCTCAGAGACTCGCGGACGCAATCAACGGGAAGCAGGCAGGCATCTACAGCCAGCTCTTCGCCAAGAAACTCGCCGGAGTCCTGAACCCACTCGAGGACGAGGAGCAGCGGATCGCGGAGTTGATGCTCACATCGCCGCAGTTCCTCGAGGGAATGATCGCACTCGCTGCACAGAACGCGGGGTTCACCACGCAACTTGGCATTGCAGCGGGGCAGAACCCCACTGCATCAGTGACGCAGCCCGGTCAACTCGCCGCGAATCCGGGCCAGTTCGCAGGAGGACAGGCCGCTGCTGGAGCACGGGGTTCTGAACAGCAGATCCAGAGCAACCAACGCAGGATCCCGAACTCACTCCCATCGTTGGATAATATGGCTAACAACGCAGGCCCGCTCTTCGGAGGTCCGTAATGGCTGAAACAGAACGATTCCTCATCGATAACGCAGTCTCCAGGGCCGCGGACATGGCGAAGGGGTATGTCACCTCGTTCGCCATGCGTTTTCCACGCAAGGCGGTGGAGCAGGAAACCACCTCCCCAGAGGCGATTGCAAGACGTGCGTTGCGTATCACACGGGGGTCTGACTTCTAATGGCATCCTTCACAGTTAAGAACCCCAACACAGGCCGGACGGAGTCGTTTCCGGACATCGGCGCGGCGATATCAAGAGCGGCCGACTGGAGACCCGAAGGTGGAGCCATCCCTGCTGTTTACAACGCGGAAGGGACTCTCGTCTACGGGGAAGACATAGCGCAAGGCGTGACGCCCCCTTCTGTCAACCCCGACGCTGACACAGATAATCAGGTATCGACTGCCTCCACATTAACTGGGCAGGGTGGCACGTCTATCGATTGGAACATCGGGGATATCCTCGATCAGCTAAACACGCAGCGGGAATTCGCTGCGTTCGGTGACGCTTTCGCGGAGATAGCGCAGAGCGCGTCTGAGCAGGCGGCTCTCTTGCAGGACAGGATTTCCGGCCTCGACGCTAATGCACAACCAGATGAACTCATTGCTCTCTTTGGGCAGCTCCAGTTCTTCTCTGGGCTGCAAACTGACGCAATGGCTGCGGCGCAGGGGAACGCACTCGCAGTACAGGAACTTCAACTCGCGCTGCGGGAACTCGATACCAACATCGACCAGTTCGATGCCTCGTTCCAGGAGTCTGCGCGACAGTTCAACGACGCCCTGGCGTTCGACAAAGCCCGGTTCAATGAAAGCGTCGATCAGTTTCAGAAGAATGCTGGAGTTCGCCAGCAGGAGATCGAGAACCAGATCGCGCAGTTTGGCCAGAGGCTCGGACTCGACCAACAGCAGGTCACGAACCAACTTAGCCAGTTCAATGCCTCTCTCGCTGAGGAAACTCGCCGGTTCGACATCGGTGCGAACTTCTCGCAACAGCAACTCGATCAGCAGCAGCAGGCGCAGGCTTTCCAGCAGCAGTTCCAACAGCTCCAACTCGGACAGCAGGCCGGACAGTTCCAGCAGGAAATAGACCTACAGAAACAGCTTGGTCAGGGTCAGTTGGGTCTCGGGCAAGGGCAGCTTGACCTCGATACGCTCCTTGGCACAGGGCAACTGGGCCTCGGACAGGGTCAGTTGGACCTGAGTACGCTCCTTGGAACGGGGCAACTCGGTCAGGGTCAGCAGCAAATAGACCTACAGAAACTGCTCGGTCTCGGACAGCAGGCACTCCAGCAGCAGCAGATCACCAATCAGCAGAACCAATTCGGACAGCAGTTCGGACTCTCGCTGGCTGACCGTCTCTCACAGCCCGGCTTTGCCGCGGTTGCCGACATTCTCGGTACAGGGCAGGTCCCACAGGGGCTGAGGCAGGCGGGTGTCAACTTCCTGAACCCGCAGGGGCTGCTGGCCGGTGGTGGAGAGGGGGCGGTTTTCAACCAGATACCGACCGCCGGCGCTCTCGGACAACTGAACCCGAACCAGATGCAGGGCCTTGAAGGTCTGCTGAACTTCGGCGGTGTCTCTCAGGGCAGGCTCGGACAGCTTGTGAATAGCGTCACGCCGGCAGGTGGTGGGTTCAACCTCGGCTTCGGTGGCCAGGGATTGCAGCAGACACCTCCGCAGCCTCAGCCGGCACAGGCCGAGCGGCAGAATCCGGGGGGAGTGCCATCTGCGGCAGGATTGCTCAGCTCGTCGCAACTTGGTCTCCAACCCATCCAACCTCTCTCGGAACTCAGGGGCATACGAGCAGCGTAGATGGCCACTGGCATCCCGCAGCCGCGTCCGTTCCAGCGCAGGAGCTTCACTCGGCTCCCAACGCCGCAGCGTCGCAGTGTCTTGCCACTACTGGAAGAACTGAAACGTCTTCAGCAGCAGAGACTGGCGCGTGAGGATGCTGCGCGTGCGCTGGAGTTACAAGATCCCGCACTCATCCAGCCAGATAGGCTTCCAGAGGCACCTGGTATTCCGTTCAACGGACAGGTAAATGTCTCCCCAGCGCAACTCGGGGCGTTTATCCCTCGCCAGACGCCAGGAACTACGTTCAGCGGTACGAAGCATCGTTTTCTGGGGTTCGATGCTCCTGAGACATTTCCCGAGACGGTGGGGTTCGTGACCGACCTGGCCGCGGAGTTGGGGAAGACTGGACTTCATCTGATCAAGCGAATGACGTTCGGCAAGCTTGAGAGTGAGGCAGAAAAAACTGGCCCGCGCTTCACAACCAGGCAGAACCCTGGAGGTATCCCACTCAGAACCCCACCACAGAACCTTGGTGCCGCACTCGCCCGTATGGTCACGTTTGGTGGCCTCGATCCCATCGGCGCGAACGAACTGGGGGAGTCTCTCTCCACGGACAAGACCACGTTCGAGAATATTCTTGGTGCAGTGTCTGTCGCCTCACTCGCCGCTCCGGTGGGATTGCCATCTGCGGCAGGCATGCTCAAGGCGAAGCCTCCAAGTGCCTCACCGGTGATAACCACCACTCGCGCTGTCCCGATCAAGGAGACGACGAAGAAACTCACTGATCGCGCACTCCTCGGCAGAACTCCGGAAGAGATAGCGGCTGAGTCTGCAAGTAAGGGCATCGTTCCCACTGACAGCAGCATCGCGGCTTTCAACAAAACCTTCGAACTTGCCCGTAGGGCAGCAGATAGGGCGAAGGGGACGATCAAAGAGCGCGTCCGTGGTGCATATTTCGATGTGGGCGAGACACTCACTGACAAGTTCGCCCGTGCCAATGCTGCAACTACCCGTGTACGTCGGATATGGCAAGAAGAGACGGGGAACGAGATTCCGTATGCGCTGGATGCTGAGGCGCATCTCGCCCTGTTACCCGGTGCGACAGGTGCAGATGTCCAACGTGCGATAGACGTGGGGATCCGCTACAAGGATGCTCTTGGTCGTGGCATCGATGACATTGCCGTGAATGACTTCCTGATGTGGAATCACGCCAAGGACGTGATCAAGATGAAGGGTGCTGACAGGCAGGTCGGCGCGATCTCCAGTATCAAGCAGGCGGATGACCTGCTTGGGAAACTGAAAACGGAACTTGGTCCTGACAGGTTCTCTCGTGTGGAGTCTGCGGCGCGTGTCATCGCGAAGCACTACGAAGACCTTCTGAAGGACGAGGTTGTTTCCGGCCTCGTCGAGCCTGCGCTCGCGAAGCAGTTGAGATCACAGTACCCGTGGTACAACCCACTCAGTTATATCGAGACTGAACTCACGACCCTGGCAACGACTGGAAAGGGCAGCGGTCTCTCTGTACGCAGCAACGGACTGGGGAGGCTATCGGATATCGGCTCCGAGCTTTCCGTCGAGTTGCCGCTGAACCTCGTGCCGAGCGCAACGATCAACCGCGGCTTACTGGTGCGTCAGAACGATGCCTCCAAGTCGCTGGTGAATATGTTGAAACTTGATCCTGAGAGTGCGGGACTCGTCAGAAAGGTCCGCACGACCGAAATTGTCGGGCAGGTGGAGGGCAAGGCTGTATTCGGCAAGGTGAGGGGTCCGAAGCGTGGCACCATCGACTACATGGAGAACGGAAAGCTCGTTCGCCACGAGGTTCCTGAATGGGCTACTCGTATGAATCAGCGCATGCTGACTGGCCCGAACGGTTGGGAAACGTTCTTCTCCACGGTGAATGCTCCTTTCAGAGCCGTGTTGACCACCTACAACCCCGGATTCTTTGCCATCAACCATGTGTTCGACATGCTTACTGTGGCGACGACTCGAGGCGTGACCCCGTGGCAAACGGGCGGTGCGCTGATCAAGAATTTCAAAGCCCTGGTGAAGAACGACCCTGAACTCGCACGGTTCATGCGTGAGGGGCTCGACATCAGTGGTTTCTCGGGCCGTTCTGCGAGAGACCTCGCGAATGAGGTTTCGCGTGCTGGGAATCTCGTTATCGAGAGCCAGGTGGGGTGGAAGGCGCTTGCAAAGCACCCCCTGGAGACGGTACGCAGGATCGGACATGCAACTGAACTCGCACCTCGTCGTGCAGTGATTGAACAGAGTCTCCGAAAGGGTGTTCCGATCGAACGTGCCATCCTGGCTGGTCGCCGTTCCACCGTGGACTTCTCTCGATCGGGTTCGGCGATGGGTCTCATCAATTCGATGTTCCTGTATTCCAATGCAGCAGTGCAGGGATCGATCCTGCCGATCAGAGCTGCCAGGGATATTCCGTTCGCGAAGTTCGGCCTTGGTGGGTTCGCGGGTCTGCAGGTTGCGGCATATGCGTGGAACCGACAGTTCCCCGAGTATTTCGACCTTCCACTCAGGCAGCGCCTTGGTGGATTCGTGGTGATGCTTCCCTCGAACGAGTTCGACGAACGTGGGAACAAGGTCCCGCACGCCATCACGGTGATTCCGAGCCTGCGTGAGTTCCAGGCGCTGACCGCCCCGATCAACTACCTGCTCGGGAAGTTGGACGAGAAAGACCCTGCCTCGATGGAAGAGTTCCTGAAGACGGTGGGGGCAGGGGTAAACCCTGCTGGAAGCATTGTTGGTGGTGGACTGCCGGTCCCGACTACTCTGGGGCAGACGCTCACTGAGATTGCACTCAATCGCGACGTCTATAACAGTCGCCCCATCGTTCCGGTTGATCTGGAAGGACTGCTACCCGGAGAGCAGTTCGATGAGTTCACATCTGAGGCTGCTCGGCGTCTCGGGAGAATTCTGAATATCTCTCCGAAGAAACTCGATTACTTCGCTAAAACGGGTATCGGGTTTGAAATCCTCGCGCTCTCTGACGCGGTGCTGCGGAGTGGTGAGGGTGAGGATGTCGTGGTGGAGATGATCGTCTCGCAGCTCCAGAACATTCAGGATCATGCGAGTCCCGAACAGATTCCCATCCTCAGGACGGCATTTTTGAAGGAGTTCAACCAGGAGACCGTTGACAAGGTCTTGCTGCGCGAGAAGACCCCTGACAGGGGAGTGATGGAGACACTCCCCTCTGGCATCACCCGGCGTTTCTTCAAGGACCGTGGCGGCCAGATGTATCTCTCGAATAATCTCAAGGCGCAGGATGATACCGGGTTCTCTCTCAGCCAGACCCGTGAAGCAGGAAGGATGATCAGCGACACGCTGAGTTTCTTCCATGATGCACAGTTGGAGGATGATGCACGTCTGGATGATGGGCTTATCACACACGTTGTATGGAAGAAGGGCATGCAGGGCCGTTCCGATGTGTACAAGGCGCTCATCGTTGCAGCGAGTTCGGCGTATCCCCGTGCTGCTCAGGTATTTGTCGATAACGAACGCGATGGCTGGGCAGAGTGGAAGCGTGCTGTCCTCACTGGTGTGAATACCCTCTCTCCGGGGCAGGAGCGTGACGAACTCATGGTCGCTGCATTCCGGTCCATCAAGCCGAACATGAAGCCGAACGGGGAGGAGGACTGGACAGACTTCTTTGCGAGGAGAGACGAGTTCATTGCGGGGCTCTCGGACCCTGACAAGAGGACGTTGCAGTCACAGCGCGAGAAATTCCAAACACAGGGTGAGATCGACTTCGAACGTGACATGTCTCGCCTGTACCCCTACTGGAACGCTGGCGTGACGTTGAACGATGATGCAGAGAGGATGGGTGTTTCTCCCACCCTCTGGCAGTCATATCGCGATTCTGATGATCAGTCCAAGTTGGTGTTGGAGATAGAGACTCCTGCACTGACTCGGTTGAACAGTATGTTGGCCCGTGTGAGGCAGAGCATCAGGGAGCAACGTCCGAGTATTGATGTGCTGCTTCTCAAGTGGGGGTTCGCAGAGACCCCAAGAACTCCCGAAGGGGTAGCACAGCAGGACAGATTGTTAGCGGGCGTATAATCCACCACATGTGGTAGATAGCGTGAAGGAGGAAAGGTGACTACAGAGGAACAACTGGGCGAAACTCAGGAAGAGGACGTCCAGGAAGACCAGCAGCAGGAAGAGGAAGTCCCGCAGTTTTTCACTCGGGAAGAAGTTCTTGCTGAGATAAGCAAGGCGAAGGCAGAGGCAGAGGAAGGTGCCTTCCGGCGAGCACAGACTCGCATGGAGGGAGAACTCAACTCACAGAAGGATCGTCGGTTCAATGACCTTCAGCGTCAGATGTCCGACATCCAGACATCCATCTCGACCCGAGACCGGAGTGCGCTCATCGCGCAGGCTACCGAGGGTCTTGATGAAAACCAGCAACGGGCCATGACGGCCCTGCTGGAGTCCCAGCCTTCCGCGACCCCGAATCCCTCGCAGGTAGTTGAACAGACAGTCCAACAGCCGCAGACACTTGAACAACAGGGAACTGTGGCGCTGATCGAAGCTCATGTATCGAAGTTCGGCATCCAGGCCAAATGGGGCGACAACAACCCCGTGTGGAACGATCTCACCAGTGACGATCCCGCGGTATTTGAGCAGCAGTTGAACAAAAACATCGTACAGGTGCTACAGACGCCGGCCCAGCCCCCCGCCGCCCCAAGGCGGAGAGCAGACCCGCCGCCCGTCGTGACCCGACAGTCCGCCGCTCCCCAGATACGCACGGCTGATCAACTCATGGATGCTCACATCTCTGGGAAGATCACGCCTGCACAGTACGAGGAGCGCAAAGCGGAGTTCGGGATAACCACCTAGACCCGAAGAAAGGTAATCCGATGGCAGTAGGCATTTCAGTCTCGAACACAAGCAACCTGTCCTCCGGGCAGCGCATCCTTGTGAACGCGGCAAAGGTAGCCTTCCCACCGGCCCAGCCAGACCCCGACCTGATCTGGAATCAGGAGATCCCGCAGGGACACAAGCAGTGGGACATTCTGACCTACGCTCGCTTGAGCCAAGCCTCCGCTCTCACCGAGGGCGTTGACCTGGCACAGAGCCAGCAGTTGGTTGCTGCCTCACTGTCCGTGACCCCCACGGAGCACGGCATCATCGCCACGTTGTCGAAGCGGTTGATCCGCAGGCAGGGTGACGCGCCCGTGTTCTCCCAGACAGGCACGCAGTTGGCTGAGTCGCAACGAAGGCGGATGGCGAACGACGTGAGAGCCCTCTATGACGGGTTCACGAAATCAACTCCCGGCGCATCGGTCGCGATCGATATCACGCACTTCCGTGGATCGGCTGCGTACCTGATGACCGACAACGACTCCGCATACGGCCCTGCCCCGCTCCCATACCGGGCAGTGCTGCACGCGGAGCAGCTTTCCGACATCATCGTTGACATCTCCGACACGGCCCCTCGTGGAACCACGACTGGCCTGACGGACAGCTTGCTTCAGCGGTGGTGGAGGGGGCGCGATCGTCTCTACGGCATCGAAGCGTTCCACTCGGCTCTTGACCGTGACACCGACGGAGACTCGAAGGGGACGATCATGGCGGAAGAGGCGCTCGTTCTTGTCCACGCTGGAGAGACCGAAGTGACCGAGGAAGATGACAAGTCACTCCGAGCGATCGAGGTGGGCATCTTCCAGGAGTGGTCCGAGGCCGAGCGGGCAGACCCGCACGGTGTTGAGATCTACTCAGACAGCTCGGCAACCATCTAGGCAACGAGTTGGTCACAGAGCAGACAACGGGAACGCGACCCCTCACCGCCGAGGAACTGGAACGGCGCGGGGGTCGTGTTCTCCGTACTCATTCAGACGGAGCGAACCGAAGACGACTTTGGGACTCCATCGACCAGACTTGGACGGCCGCGCTCTCGATGGAGACGGCTCTGTTCAAGGCTGACCAGGTCATCTTCAAGTGTTCTTCCTGCCCCTACACCTCGATGTTCAACAAGGCAGGTGAGGGGCCGGGCAAGGACGGTGGTGAATACCAAGCGGGCTCTGGCGCTTCCACGAACGGGATCCGTTCCCATGCGAGGAATGCCATAGCGCAGGGTGAAGACCACCGTGGTGCCGTGGTTGAGCGGCAGGATAAGGCAGATGCTTGTTCCGCGTGCGGAGCGACATTTGAGCGAGCGCGTCGGCTTGGCTTCGCTCAGAAGCACATCGATGCGATCCGGGAATCTGGCGAATCCCACAAGCACGGAGTTCGTCAGGTTACAATGAAGCGGTACACGCTGGGGGCCTCGGAGCCCGTGATTCTCCAGGAAGAAGACGCTCTCGCGCCATTGGAGGGATCGGGGACTGAAGTTAACCAGTTGGTGGAGGATGCACCGCGGCGTCCACGTAAACGTCGCAGGAGCAGGAACAGGAGAAAGCGGTAGTGGTCACTCAGGAGGCACCGGTTGAAGACCGTAGCGTGGACGTGGCGCTCCCTTGGGATGCGTTCATTCAACGTGGAGCGGAGAGCAAGGGTACGCCCGAGCAACGTGAGCGTTGGGTTGCGGGCCAGGTAGAACACATCGCGGCATTCCGCCGCATTGAATGGCCCAACATCGTCCATGATCTCCAGAAACAATTCAGTCTCGTCATCCCGGAGGGGTTAGAGCCCCACTGGACCGAGGCTGGTCGCGCTGTCTTTTGGCAGGAGCAGATCTTTCGCGTCGGCGTTACTCGTAACGAAGGCAAGAAGGACGAGTACCGCGAGCTTGAAGAAGTGACCCACGGGTGGAAACCAACCAACCCGTTGCCGGCGAACAACTCGTCGCAGATCGCTCATTACCTGGGTAAGGGAATGCGCCTTCGTCCGCCTGAGAATGGTGCTGATGTAGAGGTATTACTAGGAGTTCCCGCCTCCCCCTCCGAACCCCAGCCGGTACAGGAAAGTCCGCAATATCTGTGCGGTCGTCATCTCGAGAAGGGACGTATGGCGTTTGCAACATGGAAGGCGTACAGGCAGCACACGGTGAGGTACGGTGAGGTACCTGAACAGACGCCCCCGCCGAACGTGTTGGAGCGACGTATGCAGTTCCCGTTTTACTGTGACGTCCACGATGTGCCGTTCAAGAAAGATCGGCACGCGGCGATGCACATTCGTATTGTGCATGTAAGCCAGAGGCAGTTCCCCGAGGTAACACTCGACATGCTGCGGACTGGAGGATAGAAATGAGCGAATGGTTATGGAAGCAGAGCAGTGGCCAGGCGTATGTCTATGGCCTGTGGCAGGAGAGTGCGCCGAAGAACCGCAAGCACTTCATCGTTGAGCGTCCCGATGGGACTGGCATCAAGGTGCAGGTTGCGAACGACGGCGTCGCCCGAACGCTGGCGGGTGAGCTAGACGCAAACGGCTATCTGCCTGTGGAGCCCCCTGAGCCGGAGTTCGACCCGCTCACCGTCAAATGCCCGCGCTGCCGTGCGGGTGTAGGCGAGGCGTGTAAGAACATTCTCGGTAAGGAGATGAAAATCCACAAAGCAAGAGAAGGAGAGAGATAGATGTCGTTTTCAACGATGAACGCCATCTCCCACGGGCACGTTGTCAGTGGTGTAGCGGCAGTTGCGGACTCGAACAACTGGTTCACGGTTCCTGCCCCGGTCGATGTATCGGGCATGGAGTTCGCGTTCGGGTTTGCAACCACGCACGCCGCGGCTTCTGCGTCGAACCAGACGGTTGCAGTCCACGACGGTGATACCACGGGGATCGGCACAGCCGCCCTCTTCACCGCCCTGAACAACGCATCCGGTGGTACTGCATGGACCGATCTGACGGTTCGCAGGGTCACAGGAACGTCCGCGACCGATCTCGACGCGAACGACGTGTTGAACCTTGTTGTCACCGATGACGGTGCTGCGACTGGGTTCTCCGCGATGGTGAGTTTCGTGTACGGATTGCCGGGCGGAGTTAACTGATGGACCGCGAGGTCGCTGAGTACAAGCCCGATCACACGCTCGACTTCTACGTCGAAGCGCGGAACGGGAAAAAGCGCAACTATATCTACGATTACGGGAAGTCGATCAAATGCGACCACCCGCAGTTGAAGGTGTTGGCGAAGGGGGACATCGAGTACGTCTGCACGACGTGCGAATATGTGTTCGTCTTCCCCGGCGCGTACCAGCGACCTCGCCATCACAGTGTCGTGTCCTCGATGTTCAAGATCATGAACTTCGTGAAAGAGTTCGGAAGCGACTCGTTCCAAGAGGTTCTCCGCAGGCCGCTCGGCCAGGGTGACGGATCCCCGCAGAAGCCCGTACTCCCAGAGGGGATGAGCTTCATGGACGTTGTTGCCCAGCTTGAAGGGGTTGACACTACTTCCGAAGATGGTGGAGCAGAAGAACTACAGGCTCTTGTAACGAGCATGTGGGAGTCCACGCCGCAGCAACTGAAGGAAGGTGTGCGTGACGACGACGAAGACGAAAAGCGGCTCGAAGAGGCACACGGAGAAAGCCCACCTGTGCCCGCTATGCAAGGGGACTGACCTCTCAGTAGTCCGAACCGGGGTACGTGAAGACCCCGAGTGGCCCGTTTACCGCTGTTCTACCTGCCGGCTTGTGTCTTCCCCTGCCCGTTACGACGATGTCCGGGCCTATTACGAGTCTGAGTACCGGAAGACCCACGGAAACACCACAGGGAAGCCCCTGACGCCCCGTGAGGACTTCGAGATGATGCGTCCCCTCCAGGATCGGAGGGAGACGTTCTTCCGTGAGCACATTGATGAGGGAGCGAAGGTTCTGGACATCGGTGCGTCAACGGGCTCGTTCCTCGATCGGATCCGCGGGGACTACTCGGTTCATGCGACGGAGTTCAACCCCGATCATGCGAAGTTCCTGCGTGATGAGTTGAAGATCCCGACCGATGAACGCGACATAGACAAAGCGTTCCCCGGAGAACTGTTCACGGTCATCACCCTGTACCACGTTCTCGAGCATCAGCCGGACCCCGTGGCATTCCTGGGGAAGGTCAAGGAGAGGTTGATCGGTGGCGGGTGGGTCATCATCGAAGTTCCGAACGTGAACGATGCGCTGGTGAGTATCTATGACATCCCGGAGTTCCAGGATTTCTTCTTCCGAGAGAGCCATCTCTCGTACTTCGAGCAGACGACATTAGCCAACACGATGCTGGCTCAGGGGTTTGAGGCGCGGGTGTATCTCCGTCAGGACTACTCCCTGATGAACCACCTCAACTGGCTCTTCAGGATGGAACCGCAGGAGAACGCGCAGATGGCTCGTCTCCCGTGGAACCTGGTGGCTGAGTCTCACCCTGCGAGTACGGTGATCAACCGGTTCATGGCCCGGATAGACCGGGAGTACCGTACCCTCATGGACACGATGGTCTCCACCAATGCGCTATCGGCCGTGGGAAGAAAGAGAGAAATATAAGGGAGTCCGAATGACACAGGGCAAGGCTCCGTCGTACCTCAATCAGTTCCGGTCCAACCACGAGATTCCGGACGACAAGGCGATACGGCTGTGGAACGGGTTGGAGGACATGCCCAGCGTGGCGAACGACTTCTACATGGGCATCTCGCAACCCGAGTGGGTACAGAAGGCCCACAACACCCGATCGGGGCGCGTGGTTATCTCAGGCACTGGCCCCTCCCTCGCGAAGCAGAAGGAGATGCTCCCGCAGCTCTTCGAGGAGAACGAGGTCTGGACAGTGAACCGGTCGAAATGGTTCTTCCGTGATCAGCTCAAGCTGATTCCTGACGTTCACCTATTAACGGAGCCGAGTCCTGTTGGGGACTGGGGAAAGGTCATCTGGGATCCCTACGACTTCCCGGAGGTGAGGAACCGGATAGCGATCCACTGGTTCCCCGTAACGGCACCGGACTGGCTGTGGGCTGCGAAGGCCCACGACGACGTTCAGGTCCGGTGGCAGGGCACGCAGGGAATGGGGGAGCACATGCCCCCTATCCCGACCGCGTGGGCATCACCCCTGACGTCGGTGCAGTTGGCACTGTGGTTCGGGTTCACGGAGATCGCTCTCTGCGGCGTGGATACCACGCAGGACGGGCAGGCGTGGAACGTGGAGACCGGCAGGACCGCGAACGTCCGCTCCATCGAGTCCATCAAGGAATGCGCGGACAGGATGAAGCACGAGATCAAGCTCCGCGGTCGAGTTATCTACGACATGAGCACGGGTGGCCGGCTGAACCAGGACGGCGTTCTGGACTACGTGGAGATGGGAGACATCCTTGGAACCCCTACTGGTCGTAGCGGGCGGCCCGAGCCTACGGAAACAGACTGACGCGCTCAGGGCATGGAAGGGCGCGGTCTTCTGCTGCAACCGTTTCACGCTATGGAGAAATCCTCCGGTCAGTCCCGATTACTATGCGGTGTCCGCGAGTGCTGTGCTACGAGACGTGGAGCCGAATAACCCTCCCTATGGAAAGAAGCGGTTTGTGGTGTCCCGAATCAGAGACCAGTTGGCGGATTGGGTTGATGACGACACATGGACGACCGTTTACAAGAAGGACTTCCATGACCCTCCCATGCCCGGAGGGGATCTCCTAGTACGCAACGGCCCCACGCAGGCGGGGGTCATGGTTCAGATAGGCGCATGGATGGGGTACACGGACATCCGCGTCGTCGGGATAGAGCAACGCGGCGCGGGGCATATGTACGACCCGCGAGCGAAGCTGGACGTGAAATACTTCATCCCAAACGAAGAGAAGCTCTTCTCGTCATGGAGAGTCATCAAGGATACCTACGAGGATGCGGGCATCAGGCTCCGCGACTCCACGCCGAACGGAAGACTGAACGAGATACTGGAGTACCTGCCGTTGGAGTCCGCTCTATAATCCCCGTACGGCGCGTTCCTTCTGGAGAAGGCTGTTACACTTATTTCACCCGCGAACCACAGCGGGTCGCTGGTAGGCCACTAGCGGAGACTGAGTGGTAGGTCTCGTAGGAGCGGGGATATCTGACTTCACGGTTGGAACCCCGCTCTTCTCTATTTAAGGGGAGGTGTCTATGTGGAACGAAGCACGCGTGTTGGTGACTGGATCAGAGGGATTCTTGGGGAAGCCCCTCGTGGCGAGGCTGGAGGCCCTCGGAGCAGAGGTCATCCCGTTCGATCTCGCGTTCGGTGATGACGTAACGGACGCTCGTAGCGTGTCTGATGCGGTGTTCCAAGCGAAGCCGACTCATATATTCCATCTGGCAGGGAACTCGATCGTGGACGCTTCTGCTGGATCCCCCTGGAGTTCGGTGAATGTGAACGCGTTCGGGACGCTGAACATCCTTGAGGCTGCGAGAGTCTACATAGAAGGCCACTCGCTCCGTGCGGTGGTCTGCTCCTCGAGCAACCACATCTACGGGAAGCAGGCGAAGCACCCGTACCGGGAGGACGCGCAGTTCAACCACTACGGTGCGTACTCGGTGGGAAAGATCGCGGCGGACTACTTCACGCACCTCTACGCCAAGGAGTACGGGGTCCCCGCGGTAGCCATCCGCCACACGAATACCTACGGGCCAGAGGACATTCACGACTCTCACATCGTCCGCGGCACGATCCTGAGCCTCATGGCTGGTGAGCAGCCGGTGATACGGTCTGAGGGTGTGACGCGGAAGGGGTATCTCTACATAGACGACACGGTGGACGCGTACCTCATCGCGGCCCGCGCACCCGAGAAGAACATCATTGCGTTGAACGCCTCATCGGCGGATTCCTACAGCGCCCGTGAGATCGTTGACATCGTTAAGGACGTGATGGGCAGTGAGGCGGAGACGCGCATTGATGGTGTTGGAACGAACGAAGAGGACGAGGCTCTGGACTCCACGCTCATACTCAGTCTGGGTTGGGAGCAGAAGTACTACATTCGCTCCGGCATTAAGAAGACGGTAGAGGCTATGACGGGGCTGGTTCCTGCGTGAATGTTGCCTACATCCCTGCCCGCGGGGGCAGTAAGGGGATCAAGGACAAGAACAAGAAGCTGATGTGTGGGAGACCACTGGTGATGTGGTCAATCATCCAGGCACTGAATGCTGAGTGTGTGGCTCAGGTGCTGGTCAGTTCAGACGATGAGTGGATTCTGGAATATGCAGTGCAGGCTGGCGCAACCCCCATACAGCGTGCGGCTCATCTTGCCACGGACGAAGCGCAGATAGAGGACTCCATCATCGCTGAGGTCCGTGACGCGGAGAACGTCATCCTGCTCCAGCCCACGAGCCCACTCAGAAGGCCCTACGACATAGACCGTGCGTTCGAGCACTTCAAGGAAGCACACGCAGACTCACTCCTGAGCATGGTGGAGGAGGCGCACCACTTCGTCTGGGGGCGTGATCGTGGGTTGAGGTGGGTTCCTCCATATGTGGTGAGGCCGCGGCGTCAGGACATGAAGCTCGGGTTCCGCGAGACAGGCAGCATTTATATCTCACGCCTAGCTGGTTTGGTCGAGCGCCGTCAGAGGCTGTTCGGCAAGATCGCCGCGTACACGATGGAAGAGTTCCAAGGATATGAAGTGGATACTGAGACAGATTGGGTAGTAGTAGAATCGTTGATGGAGAAGATGCTGTGAGTGTATTCGTAATCGCTGAGGGGGGTATCAACCACAACGGCGACGTTGAGACCGCCAAGCGCATCATTACTGAGGCGCAGCGTGCCGGAGCTGACTCAGTGAAGTTCCAGAAGCGATCCCCGAGGCTCTCAGTGCCCCGTAGCGAGTGGGCAAACCCGAAGGTGACACCGTGGGGCACAACAATGCCCTACATCGAGTACAAGGAGAAGATGGAGTTCGGGAAGGCTGAGTACGACGAACTCTGGGAGCACGCGCAGGGTCTGGGAATTCCGATGTTCTGGTCGGTGTGGGATGAAGAGAGTTTCTGGTTCGCTATGGACTACGACGTTCCATTCATCAAGATCCCGTCTGCCAAGCTGACTGACAAAGAATTACTTCACCGGGCGAGGATTGAGGATGCTCCGATAATTCTCTCCACTGGCATGAGTAGCCTGTCTATGGTGGAGGAGGCGATTAAAATCGCGCACCCGAGCGTGGTGATGCACTCCACTTCCTCTTACCCTGCCCCAGTGGAAGAACTCAATCTTCAGGTGATTCCCGAACTCGCTGACTTATATCCAACCATCGAGTTTGGCTACTCAGGCCACGAGGTCGGGCTAGCTACCACCGTGGCAGCAGTAGCTCTTGGCGCGACGTACATCGAGCGCCACTTCACCCTCGATAGGACGATGATCGGCACGGACCACGCCGCTTCAGTGGAACCCGCGGGCTTCAAACGGCTGGTGCATGACATACGGAACGTAGAGAAGGCCCTCGGAGATGGGGTCAAGCGTGTGATGCCCTCTGAGGAAGAGGCGATGGGGAGATTGCGCGGAGTGACTGTGTAATGCCTCTCGGCATTCACCCCACCGCGTCGATCGAATACCTACCAGAGGGGTCTTCGCACATCCACCTGGTCCCACTTGGTGATGGGAAGATAACGATCCTCGAGACGGAGGAAGCCGCAGAGCTACTGGCCGATGCGGTATTCAAATGCACGCCCGACAAGCACAACGGCCACGGACTGGAGCATTCCCCGGATGACGTGGAGAACGCCTACAAGTCCGGGATCCACCAACTCCTGACCAGGGACTACGATCGAGAAGAAGCGCAGCGTCAGCTCCAGAAGGTACGGGAAGGGAAGTGGTACGGCCCCAACTCCAAGGGTGGCCCGGTCCCGGAGTTCGTGCTCTTCCCGGATGCGAGCGATGCGCGTGAGTGGATGGTGCTCCTGACGGAGCCGGACGGTAGCCCCCATATCTTCAAGGCGAACAAGAAACTTCTCGATGGAGCGATCCCAGATCCAGACATGGCAGGAGCGAGGCCGGACAAGTCAGGCGTTTCGTGGCTCAGGAAGCCGCAGTGGAACATGGAGAGCCGCCTGCGTCGGATGACTGGACGCCCTGCGCTATAATCCCCAGTACATAGTCGGTTTATTGCGAAGGAGGTCGGAGGTTGGCTCGCAACATTAGTGTCACGCCCACTGGTTCGTTTGCATCGCTGGCGGTGACTACGGCTGCCACGGTTGTCTCGACCCTCGGCACAGTTCCCACAGGCGCGAAGTCGTACAAGGGTTCTCTCGAAGGTAACGACATCCGCGCACGCGGAGACGGAACCTCCCCTACAGCCAGCGTTGGCCAGTTGATCGTTCAAGGGTCAGAGATCATCTTCGACCAGAGCGAGTTCGAGACCATGTCGCTCGTCACCGCCGATACGGTCGCCGCCTCGATACAGGGGCACTTCTACGGCGTTGAGGCATCGGTGTTCCAGGGGGCTAACTGATGATCATCAGGAGCCTCCCCGCGACGATCATCCACAGCGAGACTACGTGGACGGCGGACAACAACTACCTCGACAACATCAAGCTGGAGTTCGGTACGGGTAACGATTCCGCTATCTATTACGACGGAACTGACACGTTCTGGGACTTGCAAGCGGCAGGCACTGGCGGCCTCACCATCGGCTTTGGTGGTAGTTTGCCCGCGCCTGACGAGAATAATTCCGTCCTCATTTTTGCTGCAAGTTCAGGCGGAACCGCACCTGCTGAAGGGTTCCTCGTTCTTGAAAATAGTGGCGATACCTTCATGCAGTTCTTCGGAGGCACCGCCGCAGCCGTTGGGTTTCGTTTCGGTGACTCTGGCGATGCCGACGCTGGCGGTATGCGTTATGACCACGCTAATAACCAGTTCATCTTCAGACAAGGTGGTAGTGACTCTCTGAACTGGACTGCAAGCGCGATGGCCTTCCAGCAGGCGACGACCATCAGCACCTCGGCTAGCACACTGACGCTAGACCCTGCTGGCGACCTGTCACTCGACGCCGGTGCTGGTAGCCAGATTCGCCTGAACGACGCGCAGGCTGACGTGGACGTGGTGATTGAAAGTGCGTCCGGTGACAACCTCTTCAAAGCTGATGCTGCCAGAGGTTCAGTCGGAATCAATGCGGGGGCGGATGGACACTTCCTTTTCCGCGTAGGAGGCACGTTCACCTCAGACGGTGACAGCACCGAAGCGATCGGCTTGATGATGGATGGCACGCTTATCGGTCACTCCGGTGACTCTGCTCGTGTTGCCACGGTGAGACTCACGGGCTCAACCCAAATCAACGGCAACGCCACGCACGTTGCACAGTTGTACGTGGATGAGCCGGACATTACAGAGACTTCCGGAAATGTTACGAATGCATCGACCATCTACGTTTCCGGTGCCCCCACCGAGGGCACGAACAACTACGCGCTGTTCGTCGATGGCGGCACGAGCCGGTTCGATGGAGACATCGAACATACAAATGCCACGAATACATGGAAGTGGGAACGTTCCGGTGCCAACCTGAGGTTGTACGGTGCTGGGAACCAGTTCATGGAATTAACTTCTGGCGGCATGATGCTCATCGACGACACCGCCAACGCCAACATGACTGTCGGCCTGACCATCAATCAGGGCGCGAACAGCGACCAGATTTTTGCCTTGAAGACTACAACTGGTTCGTTCAACACGGGTCTCACGACCGCTGTCTTCGGAAATGATGTAGAGACCGATGACTTCTTCACCATCGAGAAGAATGATGGAAACCTCGGCGGGACAACCATACACACGATGGGTGAAGACGCTGCGTTGACCACAACACTGGAGGTGCAGGCATATGGTGGTACGGCGAACACCTCAAAAACAACTTCTGGTGCCGGACTAATTCAGTTCACCATTGCCGAGCACGATGGTGCAAATGCGCTAACCGATATCACTGCGGACGGAAACGTATTCAGCATACGTGCTCGTGTTGGTGCAGCGAACGTAACACGCTTCCTGATTGACGAGGACGGAGATATGTACTCTGTCGTCGCTGGTCAGACCTTCGACGAATACGACGACGCACATCTCGTCCGCGCACTGGATGTAGCCCGTGGTGACACCATCGAGACCGAGTGGGACTCGTTCGTTCAGTACAACGAGCAGGCGTTGGTAGACACCGGCGTGCTCGGAGCACCCGTTTCTGAAGGTGGCATGTTGAACGTCACGCAGCTTCAGCGTCTCCACAACGGTGCCATCTGGCAGGGCTACACGCGGCAGATGGAA